>JGI24159J19872_10006535_pt1 | contig 15199 bp, 9 predicted proteins | sample Ectturendosymbi4_FD_19872 | JGI IMG/M metagenome (IMG submission 19872) | reverse complement strand
AGTCTTTGTATCATTCTCGTAGCCTTAATCTACCTTGAGTCCGCGAAGATTTATACTGGTCCGAAAATAGTCCGTGGCTTGAAAAGGTTGAGAACCACTGCACTAATGCTAATGCAGTCCAGTGAAGCACTGCTACTTTTATAAAATATTTTTTGTTGAGGTTGTAAGTCACTTGTCATTGGAAATGTGCATTTGTGCACATTACTTGGTAGTTGATCATATAGGCTGCAGTATTTACGTGTATCAGTCCCATATTGCTATTTTGTCTTAGCATGCTGTGTTCAGGGCACATTTAGCTGTCTAAACTGGAGTGGATTTTTGGTTTTCATAATGTGACTTCAGAAGCTGTAAACGTTTATGTAAGTTTTAGTCCTTTAAGTAGAACACATTGCAGTGAAGTTTGCCTAACGTGGAAGGCTAAGCTATATGATACGTATCAAATTGCCTCCTTTCCCTCTTCTTACTTGAGACTTGACTTATTTGCAGCAATGTAATATTTTAGATCGTAACCTGATATTTTACCTCTTTTCCAGATTGACTGCAATTGTGACTAACACAAATGCACATATATATGCTAGAGAAGAATAGATCTTAGCTATTAAGCTGATCGTGCTGGAAGAATAAGTTTAGAACGTATATGAAAACTTGAAAATGAAGTTGCTGAACACCACCTTCCACAGGTGGTGGCATGAACAGCAAATTTTGGGGGAATTTATTGTAATTAGCTAACATTTTTCAACACAATAAATATTACCATTGTTCACATGTGGCTATGTAGAATATTGATTGCTAGTTGAGGGCGTGTACCTTTGAACCCCGGTAATATGTAATATACACTTGCAGACACCTTGGTTTGTTTGCAATTTTACGTTTTAGTTTTAACATTAAGACTTGCTGTTTATACGTTATTTGAGAAAAACAAGATCAAATTTGGGCAAAAATTATTTGTATCCCCAAAAATATGCACTCCCGTACACCTATGGCCTTACACATATCTCTATCTGAACCTTATACATATCTCTATTTGCTTTAGCTTTGATCCATGTGCATATCAAACACGGTCAACCACAAGTTCTTTCCCCTGATTCACACGTAACAATCGACACGATACACCAAACGCAGACGCAGTCAACGTGTTTTGAGTATGACGACACTGCAGTCGGCATGCGGTTCGACCAACGGTTATATTGCGATTCATGAAAACTTGCTGGAATACCCTGGCGTTATCGACACGAAATCTGATTAGATGAATAAACTAAATTTAATGAATAATTTAGACATAAATTGTTGACGAATATTTATTGAACTGATCATATACCGGCAATTATATCGACTTATACAGACTTTATAAGTACCACAGTTTGCTGGAGGCCCCCTTGGATCTTGAGGCCCTAGGCTTAAGCCTACATAGACTATTGGTAAATCTAGCCGTGCATACGGCCCACAAAAATAAATAAGTGTTGCGCGGTTCAATAAAAATAGGTGAACGGGCCCACAATTGGGCCGACGCCTACAGTTAGCTGACCACTGGCGTACAGTGTCATTGGCTGAATCATGGGCCTCCAAACTACGGCCCGCGTGCCAAATCCAGCCCGCGAAGTCATTTTCTCCGGCCCGCGAAGGTATTTCATCCAGTCGCAAAGACAGTTTGTCAATATTGAAAAAATAATGTACTATTTGCGAAAAATCTGTTGATTTGGTAAAAATGTAACATATCCCGATACAACCACATTGCGTAAGATGTCCAGCCCTCGAACTGTTGTGTAATTGCTTATGTGGCCTTATGACAAAAAAGTCTGGAGATCCCTGGGTTAAATGATTGGATGTCTCATTGGTTTACTATAAAGTGTTGAGTTTTAACTGGACAACTTTGATGCAAGATGCACCGGATATTACAGGCGCGGGCTGCAAATACGATTTTACATGATTGTATGCCTTGGAAACCCGCTTTTCGGGGTGCAACGTGCAATGGTGCGACCCTCTCCCCCAGGCAAGCTTAATGTAAAACTGGCCACCGATTTGGCTTATATTCTGGTATTCAACATTCTTTTGCTTTTCAGCAGGTTGTTTAAATGTTTTTTTGCATTTTTCGAAAATTTTTAGACTATATTCCGGTGATTTCGGGTTTTAGCATAAAAATCGGCATTCTGATACACGTTCATTTTTCAACTTTTTTGTGAGTGTTGACAAGTGGGCCTCCATCTACTTTTCCCATCCTGGCTGAAACCTCTAGTTACGCCAGTAGTCTACAACTTAATATTCCTGAACAATTCCTTACTAGACTATACTAAAAATGCTTACAATCAACATGGATTTAGCAACGTGGCCTACACAACTGCCAGTTTACCAAAGTAAAAGCTGACACCGAAGCTATCCACAGTGCATTTGTTGGCTTACATAACAGGAAGCTATGGGTCGTGGGAAGATAAATTTCTTTGACGTAGTAGATAAATTTGAATCTTGAAAGGGGAAATGTGTGAAGTCAGTTCTTGGTGGGTTCAGTTCTGGTTTGTCTAATGTCTATATGCCCTAACAAAGGTTGGGATCCTTCTTTTTACCAAGCCCCCTGACCGGAGGGTACCTGGGAGCTTTTGCTCCGGCTCTGCTGACATGAGTATACCTCGTAACTATAGCAACTTATGCATTACGACAGTTACACAAAGCTAAAAAATTAAGTACATTCTGGTTTTAATAGGTCCTGCTCCGCAACCGAAATGATTGACAAGTTCTCGCCTACATTCAAAATAATATGTTCGCGATGTAGGTATAGATAATAAAAGGTGAAGAGCAACATCTGTTTGGTCATTACATTTTAAAGTGCAAATTACATTGCGCCAATCGACAGTGTCAAACTCCATCCATGCTAATTTCAGCGCATTACTCGCGTTTTTTGTGAGGATGGTCGCGATGGAGATACATTTCTTTCTATAAGCATAGGCGTGAAATAACACAAAGTTTTGTCGTTTTTTATTTAAAACATCCAATTTCACAGTGTTTCCATACAAAATATAAGACAGCTAATCTACGGAAATACGTTAACTCCTAAAAATGCAAGCATTCAAAAAGTTACGTACATCAGGGTTAGCTCTTCCTCAATGACAAGTCCAGGCAACTTTAGAAAAGACGCAGCTGAAAGATTTCGCAAGTCACGCTGCGATGTTGTTTCAATCACGAGAAATGTCATTAGTGATATGTGCGACGAGGAAAACGCAAGCGCGTATGAACAGGTGCTTTTGCAGACGCTGATCACCTGATCTTATCTGCTGCTGTGCAAAGAATTTGAGGACATGAATAGGTGGCAAACACTCTCTGCAGTTAGTGTTTGCAAACACTGTTTGCAATGGAACGAAAGTGCAGTCACAGCCGATCCGAAACCATCTAACAGTGGCACACAAAGTGAAGAACGACTGCAATCGGGAATTCAGTAAAGACGTAACAGACACTAAAACCCAGGAAGCGCAGCGGGTTAGGAAGGTTGCAAATCGTTTCAATCAACTAAATGCGAACGCGGTCATCAGAACAGATGTCGTTTCTCAAGTTTTTGTCGGTCGACGAAGTGGCAAATGCGAGCAGTCATTTACAAAATACGCCATTAACAGAACTACAAAAGCTATGTGTCATTAAAAGGTCTTCAGTTTCACTCATAGTCAGGCTCCGGCTTATTTCGGCAAGGACGTCCGGCTTGTCGAGAGCTTGGCTTCGAACTCAGTTGCTTCAAATCTCTGAGCGCCGAGAAGCGAGGTCTGCTCCACACCAGCGCGCCACCCAGCGATGAGCGAGCGACACTGATCCTCCGGTCGAGCGCGCGACCGTATGACGTGTGAGGCAGCCGGGCGAACGGCTTCGCTGGTCGCGACGGCAGCAAGTGCACGGCCACGTCACTGCGCAGCGTCGAGTAACTAAAATAAAGATAGAGTTCTTCGCTCGCATTTTAAGTACACTTGATTATTTGAAGCACAAATTTCGCTGTGTCTTTGATGGTCACACTTTTACCACCAAGTTGCTCATTTCGGTTGCAGATACGAAATCGCGACTTTGAACGTTTTGTCACCAAATGAATCCGATGGCGCACCAAACATCTGCCGGTGATGTTACAATGCAAAATATTTGAAGGTAACCTTACGACGATTTGATAGAGACATTTTACGCGAAATCAGTGTTAGGCCAAGTTTTTTCTACCACTGGAGTTTGGCTCCACACGTTTTTTTTCTTATTTAACTCGAACAGGCAGCAATTCTAAATTGAATCGTAAAGGCGGCACCGGACGAAACTACAAAACCTCGAGTTACTTCAAAGCGACCGACACCTTCGCATACCAGCAGCGAATTCTCGCGAAAACTGACTTTCGCCAAAAAGCGCTCAGATGTTAGATATCTCTGGAACATTTATCACATACCAAACATAATAAAGGTACAATCCATAGGACATTCCCACACGCAGTTAGTTTAAATCAAAAAGGTTCTGTAAATATCAAAACTCAAATCTAGTTGCTAACTGCTCTCATCAACGAAACAATCAAGTGTCGTGCACACTGAGCTGGCCACTGTGACCAGCAAGTGCATCTTATGCACAGCAGATCAATTCCTCTATTCCGGCTTTAACCAGTAATAAAAAGCTCTTCCCACTCAACTACACTGCTTTTACCTGCTATTATCAGGCTTCTTCGCTTTTGGAGGCATCATGCCGGTACCGACGAGGTATCCGGGTAATCGCGGTGAAGTTATGAGCTTCCTCGACACCTCGTGCTCGTGATGCAAGTTACGTCCTTCCGCCAACCAGCTAGTAGCAACGACGGGCATGCCTGGAACCAAACTGAATGATATTCGGGGCCTATATATTTACTGCCACGATAGGGGTCTACTTCATTTAGTCTTAAAAAGTAAGCAACAAAGGTTGAATGAAGGTTAGCAAGAGCTTTCATGTTTTCATACAGTCGAATCCACCTCCACCGAAAAATCAAAGGTTTATCGCAATTTACCACACACTGCAACGCATCGAGATTGTGGTCTATGTTTTGATGCATGCTCCTAAACCAGCGTTTCTGAAACCATGGGCCGCGACCCAAATGTGGGTCGCCAAGGCTTTTTATGAATGGATCGCGAACGGCTTTGTTTAAAATTGGATTTAGCCAAAACAATGTTTTCAAGCAGGGTTTAATGTCTTCTTTTTTAAAATCGAAAGCGACTGTTACATCATAGAGTGAGTAAAATCATTCTGGATTGAGCATATCCAATCTTAACCACGCTCTGTGATGTCATAGACTTGATCAATCAAAACTTTGCAGAGAAAATAGGTGTTGCAGGCTGCAGACCCTGAGTCTCCCAGTAGGCTCGGCGAGGCGAGTTCAGCGGTGCTTGTATCTGCATTACATACTCCACTTGACAAGGAGAGGCTTGTCCAAGTTTTCTTAACACAACTCTTATGCTCATAAACAAGGGAGGTTGAAGAATCGTTGAATTTAACTTTTCCAATTTAAGTTTTTCAATTAAACTTTTGACATTTAAAATCATTTAATTGAAGTTCATTTTGCATAGTACTAGTTTCAAACATTTTCACTTCCTAAGCACGTAAACTGAAAATTTATCAAGAACTGTAGTACTGTGCACTATGACTGGTCTGTGCCTTGTCTATTTCATACATATCTTCAAAAATAGCTGAGTGCTAACATTAAAAATACATTTTTTAGATTTTTGAGGTTTGGGTCATGAGATGTTCATAAAACTGAGATTTGGGTCGCGCTCAAAAAAGTTTAAGAACCACTGTGCTAGACCAACGGAATTACCAAAGGTATAGCCAATTTCTTTAAGCAGGTCGTAGTGCAACTGCTTAACAACATAGGTTACTTTCTCTCCTCCTTATGATCTTATAGAACTGCGCATTAACCCTTGATTACTGTAGTAAAGTTTGTATGTGTCAAAGTATATTATAAACCCCTGTTGAAGTAAATATCGCAGTGCAGAAAGCTATACTAATAAAACCATGAGTGAATACAATCTTGTTGTGATACACTGAGCGTGTCCAGCTAAGACCGGCTGGTCCAGGTTTCTTAATTGTCAACTTGGGCATGCCATGGACATTCCTATGGACCAGTGCTCTTGCGAAATTGTCCTAAATGTGTGATAGTTCGCTTCTTTTGCAAGTGAACTGCCACATAAAAAATGGTGCCACCAGTGAGGTATAGTCTATTAACAATAAGGTTGTGCTTAGCTTAAATAGGTACTACCTTAGTTCGACTTCTTTTGTAATAAACCCAAACGATTCTAATCTAATTCAATCAATTTAAAATTTATACTTAACTGTATGGAGCCACTAGGTTTGGCTTCTCTTAATGGAGTGAGAGTGAGACGTTTTAAAAAATTTGTTAATGTCCTTATTTAATAAATTGTCATATTCCGGACATGCGAATTAGCACAGAAGATAGGAAATCTAGACAGAGTCTTGTATGCTGAAAGCAGAAACAGAATAGGGGTGACTTACATTGGAGTATAAAAGTCACTAGATCAGACGTCTATTATAAAGGTTTACAATATTATGGAAAGAAGTGGTAAGTTTATGAATTGTTATTTAACAGTGAAAGTCTCCACGGATGCACACGATAGATAATAAATTGTTATTAGTTAATGTGCCTTAAAAATGCTCGTAACCCTTTTACCCCCACTCTGTGTCGTTAACATTTATACAGTATATTACACTATGTTATTTCTATATAATAGCCCCCTTGGAACGACAAGCCTTTTTTAAATACTTAAAACATTGTCATGGCCAACTAGTCTGGATGGAATAATTTAAGTAGTCATAAAAACCCTTTAAAAATCTCCGTAAATTGCCTTTTAACTAGACCCAAGGCTCGGAAACCGATTTGACAGAAGAATTACGAACTTTAGACAACAAAAGATCATAGATAAATTTAAAATTATTGATTAAAAAGTAATGTATAAAAAGATTGTGTTTTATCGTCTGTACGTATGAGTTCTTATTTTATTTTCTGTGGTCTGAATATGTCTTTCTTTAACATTGTATTCAGAAATTTATGAATCTATAATTAAATTGTGTAGGTCGTTCTAAAACTAAATGGGTTGAGTCAGCAATATCTAAGATGACTGTGAAAGGCACTGAAAAATGTGTGCCAAGCTTAATAGGGAAAGGTGTAAATGTTGCTGATATGGCTATACTGAACCCAACTGTTACTTTACAATGTATCAGAATATACCTTGCTAGTGAGGTGAGACTTTTGATATCTATAGTGAGACTTTTGATATCTATAATCCTAATAGACACCAACGACTTGAGATAAGACCATGCTGAATGACAAAAGACGTACATGTATTCTCTATCTCGCTTGACAAACTACCTGCAAAACTCACGTTTGATAACCATTTTTAGAAGTAACATGAATATCCGTTAACACACATATACGTACACACTCTGGAAAAGATTTTTGAAGTTTTTACGTTTCTTTAAACTCTTCCAATCCTTGACTAATATTAATACTTTATGTGAACATATATTAAACTCAAGCATTAGCAAACCCTTTGCAATTTCAAATACGATCCAATTCAACTAAACTTGAAAATTATTGGGGACGTCAACTACACTTCAATACGGTTATAAATAGTCAATTATAGGTAAAATCCTTTTGCTAAACAAATCATATATTATAGACATAAATCTCTAAACGTAATGTATAAAAATAAATCGACGACTGTGTTTAGTGCCCAGATTAAACTCTTCTTAACTAGTCCAGCGACATTAAGACTACCAAAGATGCTTTTTAATAAAAACGCTGATCCCAGAAAATTTAGGTGGGTAGCATAAAATCACTTGGTGTAAGAATTTAATGAAGCTTATCCCCTTCCTTCACATTTAATAATCGTAGTTTTCTTTCTCCAAAATTTCGATGGACATCAAATGATGTTGAAACACCAGAGGGGCTATCGTGAGACAAAAATCCTATTAGTCTCCTTCATAGCATTACATTTACTGGACTACGCCCAAGAAAGTAAGAACGTTAAGGGAAGTGTCAGACTTCATATTCAAAGCATAACGGAAGTTAGTGAATTAAGGTTGAGGATCTATGCTAACACTTTTGTAAGATAATCTTTCACAAGCCTACTGAGTTTCACAGCCGACATCCACGTACGAGATACTGTGGAAAATTGTTGTTATTATCCAAGACTACACTTGAGAATTCATAGATTAAAACATTTACCTTTACTAATACTACAATACACTTACAACTATGATATTAAGTGACATTATTCAGGAATGACGCATTTTCACATTCCTACTTAATCAATGCTAGTAAGTCCAGGTCAATACGATAACCACTATCTAACATTGGCACTGTTACTCGATCCAGCTCTCGACCAAGGACAGAAGGCAGCATGTTCAATGCCAGAGAATCCGATTTTACGGTGCCCGCTTCAAAACCCCGAGCGGGAAATAGTTTGAAGTACATTGAATCCCGATTAGATCTAGGATTATATATAAATAATCTTCTCTTTACTCAAAATTAACGAAAATAGATAGGAAAACAATAATCTGCTTGCTATTTGTTTTAGAACAAAATTGTAATTGAAATCAATAGTTTAATGCTATGAAATTACATGTTTTTGAACCATGCAAAGCGCCAGAACTCTTTTTATAAATTACCTTTGAGAAAACGAGCACCACGACAACCTATGATGTACTCGCGTTAATGAACTAGTCAATCAGAACCCTACACCAAGATCTAAGAGTATAATTGGACTCCATTGACTAAATGAAAGTTCGATCACATACATTAAAAAGATCTAGTTCAGACTAAGGAAGTGTTGGGCGCTCTTTCATGTTAGCATCCAAAACGATTGTAAGTGAGCTCGCCATGGTCAATATTTCTTTATTAAAGAACGATCTCATTTAGTAACAAAAGACCACTCACATAGGAAAATTACAATTTAAACACAAACCAATTTTACTAAAACGTCCAGTTGCCATGTCATGATCCGGAAATTTCTATTCAATATTCTACTAATTGCCCCTGACATAATGTAAATATAAAAAAATGTAATTTGATGTAACTTATTAATATTAATCTTTGAAAGAAAAGGACACCCAATTATTGTATATTCGATGTAGGCCTTCAATTTTAGCTATCACGCTAACTTTTAGCAGACTAAACTAACAAAATCACACCCAAATAAAGTGACTTTCGATTAACTCACAATTGAACTTTTGCATATATCATTACTCATTCACTCAATTATCAGAATTTACCCGAAAAGCTGACATTATACGATTCTGTTCTACCTAAACCAAAAATTTAGTCAATAAATGACTGGATTCGACGTTTTGTCCCCACTATCAATTTCACTAGTAAAAACTGTAAGATTACCTATCCAATAAAACGTAAACGACGGTGAAAAATGAGACCTGTTTCGGTTATTACACAACTAATTACCTACCGCTTAGTGTCTGGTACCAACAAATTTCAGTACTCTGATGTCTCCGTGATAAATGAATCAAAAATTTATAAAACAATATTATACTGTACATTTTATGTAAAAAGACAAGCAACGGGCTGTCACTCTGAATCGGCCTCAATAACGACAACGTGAAATTTTTAAGACACCTACCTCCATCATGCAACTGTATAACTGAAACATTTCTCTTCTCAAATGTCGATGTTTCCCAAACCTGTTTTTTATTCCAACTATTTAATTATGAACTCACATCTTTCTTCCTTCAACCCTAGAAACACCTATTTCAACAAACACTAAGTCAAGAAATTTTGGCATTCGTGGTAACGTTTAAGACAAACCCTAGTTGTTATTAAAAATGTTGAATGCGGTTTAGCAAGATGCTCTCATAGTAATAATATTCTAAAAATAAATGATTAATGTCACGAAGCAGGCAGATTCTTATTGAATAGCGTAGAACGTCGAAGGACTATTCAGGGCATTTACAATCTCTTCAATAACTTCAGCCATGATTATGAAACATTAATTTACATTAACGAAGAAATAAAATATGAAAATAGTACAAAACCATATGTTTAACGGTGTAATAATATCCTTAAGATTACTGTAACAATCAGCTCTTCAAAACATTGATGATTGATCCCTTATCCGTGACGCTTCCAGCAGACACATATAGAGAATGCATAAGAGAATTAAGTGTCCACGGAATGAACGAAAAGATAGTTTTGTTTGAAGTCATTGACCAATTTTTGTATGTTACTTCTCTTCGGAGATGTGAAAATCTTCTTCCTCTTTGAATACAGGGAGAGTGAGAAATGTAGTCACATTTCGTAATTGTCGTTATTAATATATTATTAAAATATATTTTTGATTTAGCGTTTTATTGATTTAGTGTGAAAATTAACCTCTATTGTTTAAGATTGAACCTTTCCCGTACAATATGAAAACTTTTCCGTTATAGATATTTAGTGATTGCAAATCTCTACCATTTCCAATTTTTGTAGTAACTATAGTAACGCCCGGAGCGATGCCGGTCCCATAACATTAGGGAATTATGATGGGCGTTGGAGACAAGAAGCAAATATTTTTAATCTAAAAGCCGTACGTTAAAAGAGACGTGAATTACTTTGCCGATTCCGACAAATGCGATACTGCACGACAAAGTTATCGTAAAGGTTTCTGACTTCTCACAATTTCGATAAAGGTGACGTGTAACTTTCAGCGGATGCTCAGAAGTTGTGTTCTTGCCCTCGCTATCCTTGCTACTATTTAAGTATTCTGAAGAGTATTGGATGATTATTTGAGGTGAGCTAGGTGCATAAATTGTGTAAATGGATAATAAGCTCACGCTCCTCTGGCTTTGGAAATTTCCATTGTGCGATCATGCAAAACGAGTATTTCTCTCGTCAGATACTCGATCTCAATTAGGAGAAAGAGTTAAAACTTACCCTCTGCTTGTACTTTACAGTGGGTTTGTCCCTTACGATTCCTACCTTCCTCGGGACCGGACCGTAGGAGTGAAGATCTGATTCCTATAGCCGAGAGGAGACTTATGATTTTCATATTCACTCATAGACACTATAGCGCATTATCAAATATGATCGTTTGTAGGGATGAAAAGAGTTCCCACCTTGACTTATGATATTTTGTAGGGATGAAAAGAGGTCCCACTTTGCTAGTAATTATATATAATTGAAAGAGTGAATAGGATGAGGATGACATTGAGCGGTTGGATGGGAAGAAGTGATAGACTCTTTAGTCCGATGTATGACACTGTTGTACCGTGGCTGTAAAGGACCACTGTTCTAAATTCGAATTCATTAATTACGATAATTTGCCGATTTTTATGATATCTGTAGATATCATACCTATGATGCTGAATGTAAAGGTAGCCTATAGGAGTTTCGGATCTCTCGCATTCCTGGGCTGGCGCCATGCAGATTGTATTCACACTTCTTCTATATTCTGCCGACCACGTTGTCTTCATCCTAATTGAGCACCAAGTTACTGTTTTTGTTATTGTATTTGCTACTGTTTTGTGTTAGGGAAATGGGACAGACAGTCACTCCATGGTGACCGCAAATTCCATTTAGAAAGGTTTAGCAAAAACCATTGACTTTATAAATTGTTAAAGTGTTTGATATACTGTGAAATCAGAGTATCAACGAAAATTAGACCCTAAAAATACTAGAAAAACCTTGCGATCTGCAAATGATCTTGCGGCATTGGCAAACTCGTCACTCGCCACTCTCGGGGGTCCAGGCGGGAAGATTTCTTTGGTGATGCTTAGAGATCTTCTTGCTAAAAGATCGGGGGACCATCAATAAAAACCCCTCGACCAAATTCGGAACTATTAAAATACTTTACAATAAGAAACCACAGACATTTTGAAAAAAAAACGATAAATAACATATTTTCTTAATGAACAGCTGAAATTTTATTGAAAACTCCTTGTGAATAACGACACTACCCTTCGCGAAGAATAATCAAAAGAAGACGTGAACAAAATTAATTAATAATCACCGAAGCCAAGAAAAATATTATAGGATAGAATAGCAATATTCCTCCTGTTGCAGGATAAATAGGCCTGTATAAAAAAAATGAATACTGAACGCCATGCAGATTTGCAACAACAGTGTTACGAAAAGAAAGAAAGTATATGAAGACTTGAAGAAGAGATACGAGAATTAGAGGCGAAGATAGATATTCCGAAGGAAGCAAACGAGACGTCTGAACCCATCAAGGACAAAGTCGTCTCGGGAGCTAAGGAAACATCTACTCCGAAAAGCATCTCTGATCCAGATGTATACACCGGCACCCTCATACAATCATGAGGAAAGACAAAGTCGACATTCATGGAAGGCTCACACCTCTTCTTCCTCCGAAGAAGGATCTCAAGATCAGGAGAGTATTAATGAAGCGTATACTATAGAAAAGGTTTACGCCAAAAATAGTAAATTTTCATTTAAAATCAAAGATCCTTTATCTATTGCTTGGGATAAGTCCCAACGACATTTCATATTAAGGTGTCCATATTACTTTAAAATGGAAAAACTCTTGCACAAAATAAAAAAAAACAGATAATGATGATCCCACTCTAAAACCAAAAACCAACTTATTTTTACATTTACCGGGAATAACAATTTTGGACAAAAAGGGGATCTTATTTATCTTTCTGCCTGCACAACAATGGGCTGGAGTATTCCATGTATTTCACATTAACACCAATAATGGTTTGACTTCGTATTTTTCCAAGAAAGCAAACCTGAAACAAATTATCATACCCAAAGGATAGATCCTGAGGTACCTTTATGCCATTGCTCGACTCCAGGAATGATACCCTCATCAACAAATGTACATAGAACCATGTGTTTTTGTATATCATAGTTTAAAGTTTTAAAAATAGAATAGTTTAATATATTGAGTGCCAGTTCTTTACAGGAAATAACTCATGCTTCGATCTTGTTATAAGATTATTACAACAAGAAGAAACCCTGTTTGAAATATAAATTCTATAACCACTAACTACGACGTTTACGCAGCCCTGCTAAGCTAAAGCGGAGGATGTGAATTATTATATATCGTTTCCCTTGTTTTTCCTGTAAATTAATAACAAAAGGGATTCTCCTTATGAAATTATCACTTCAATAACAACATTATTTTTAATAATAAAACTTTGTAAAAATGCTATCGCAGCGAAGGGTGAAAGTAATCTTGATAGGGTGCCCAGCTGTAGCCAAATTGCCACATAAAGACAAGATCTATTAAATTATTAAAGGGATAACATTAATACGGACGGTCCAACAGTGAAATCTGTTAAGATTATTAAAAGAACTATGATATGAAGTCTTTCTTTAAGACCTCGAAAAACAAATATTGTCAGCAGGTAACATTCGTTGACTATCCAATTATTTGCGAAATATAAATCAAGACCTCTTGATGCACAGATTTCGTGATGCCTTTTATGGTCACCTATTATGTCAAATGTCTTAAAAATACGTTTGAAAAGCAAAGACCTTAATAGTGATCATATCTTGAATGACCAACCATTCCACATACGAAATGCAGAAATGTGGATCATGTCTGATATGAAAAACTACAAATTTTGGATTTTGAAAGATATCCCTTCACTGATAGTTGGATCATGAGTTGAAATGTGAAGAAAGGTATTAAGTTACAAATCCAGTTTTATAATGGTCATATGAGAGACCATCAGGCATTTTGAAACTAGTAGAGCAAACGTTGACAAAAGACCATGCCTGATAATAAATATCGAAGTTTGCATTTTAGCAACATAGACCGCCTTACCAGATTGAACAAAAGTTTGAAAGAACAAGGTGATGATAGAATTAAACTCACTATGTTCTTAGATCTTGGAAAAGTGCCCTTGTCAAATCAGACATTGACACAGAAAATACCCTAGATGGGAAAGGTCGACTAAGCAAATATTTCCGTTTTATAACCTCTGTAAAAAGAAAGTAGCCAAAAAAAATAACGATCATGGTCAATGAGCAAACGGAATGTCTTACAACACTTAGATAGTGTTGAGAAAACTTGACAAATACTGAACATCACCTTCGGTTAAGAAAATTTGTGTAATGAACCTCATTTTGTTAAATAAATACTACATGTTGTGAGTTGTCTTGAACATAAGGGGTAACACGTTTCGACGACATACCCCCGGGTTTTAAAGGAAGGTTCTCATAAGACTACTCTACCACTTTTCGGNTTGACGTGTTCTTACTTCTTTCCNTATTTTTAAGTGTGCAATCAGTATTATGTAGCAATCGACATTACCATNATAATTGACTAGAATCATTACGTACTGGGCACTAATAAACTCTCTGATGATATCAGATATTCATTCAGATCAAAACGATTACCGTTTTATGAAAGAAAAATCCACTGAGATTATTGCCTCTAGCGTGAATTTTGAAAGTTCCTCAGAAGACTTTACCTTGTATTCCAAATACCAATGTTATAAAAACTTTCGGTAAAGAACACTCTCTGTAAAGAGATCATCTAAACAAGGATCTTACCAATAAACGATTTTCGATTTTCTCAGCTTCTTCATTGACTTTATGCATTTCACTCTTCTACAAAGACACCCGACGTCTTCAATTAAACAGAGTGGAAAGCAATGTTGAGTTCGCTTTTCTTCTCAACATGAAACACCTTGTGATTCTGAAATAATCATAAAAGAAGATGCGGATCATAAAAGGAAAATAACCGAAGAACGTAATTCAGAAGTTTACTGACGCGTTCATGTGAAGCCAAATGAAGCTGGACACCGAAGACATAATTTATTGTAAAATTGTACTTGCGCATTTACGGCACAATGATGTTAAGAGAGAGTAACAAAAACCCTTAGAAAACCGTACTGAAAAACGTAGTCCAAATTATGACAAAAATCGTAATCAAAATTACTACGATTTCAAATGACTCCAATTCCTAGAAAAGTGATGTCACGCACGCACGATTGTGCAAACCGTACGAAACCACGAATCCCAGTGCGTAACCACGTGATCGAAATCGACCAATGAAAATACACCAAAAAATGGATAAATAAGAGTGTATCTACTCAGTTCAGACAGTTGATATTGTGGGCTTACCAGTCTCAACACCGAAACCAGAAGTGGAGTTTTACCTTTTTGGAATAGGTTAAATTGAAGGATAGATAGTTAGCGAACTTGTGGGGTCTGGCAAATTCGTGCACCAGAATACACTTGTAGCTGGCTACT
>JGI24159J19872_10006534_pt1 | contig 15199 bp, 9 predicted proteins | sample Ectturendosymbi4_FD_19872 | JGI IMG/M metagenome (IMG submission 19872) | reverse complement strand
GAGTCGGTTTAAGCTGCTGAGGTAATCATCTTTTCTTTGGTTGAGGCGCCTCAATCTAATAGCTTCTCCAAACAGGATTGACTTGAATGTCGTTTGCAATTTTCCCAATGTCGGAATGAGAACGAATGCTTTCGCGGAGAGGCAATTGCAGACCCCAAAGTGGAAGAATACACAAATACATTGCAAGACGACCGAAGGAGTTCCAAGCCAGATTTGACCATTTGCAAGAGTTGAAATGATGCTTTGCATTCCTTGTAAATCCATGCAACGTTAATGTGGCCGGTGATGGCTGCCCGGTTCGCCAACCGTTTGTCACAAACTTGTCTGCTGTAGAGATGAAAGTGACAGAAATGCAAGATCTGGCTCTAAAATATTTCAGTCACTGCCAATGTACGGTTGAGTTCTGGCGGCACGCTCCAGAAAGTAAATACCCAGACCTAAAAAGACCAGTGTACGAGACGACTCATTTCTGTATTCAGCAGGGTTGAGTCGGAGGTTTTTGGGTAGAGTCAGATTCCTGAGAACACTAGGAGTCGGATTTTCTTATCCGAGATTCTAATCTTCTGCCATGGGCTTACAGGGACATTAAAAATCCATACACCATCCGATTCGTCCCCGAAAATTAGGAAAAGTCGTGATAGGACAAATATCCAACGTCTCGCTAAGCATGAAACCAAAAAAACTTCTTGTCCTGCCTGACTCACGGTTACACTGAGCGGAAAATGTTGCAGAGTCAATTTCATCGTAAACCGGTCAGGGTATTTGCAGCTACTTCAGGTTCCTTCGTGACAGGTCTTCTACAAGAAATTTATGGTTAGAATATTCACGAAAAATATTTGGGTGACCTTGCCGTAAACTTTATTGAAAAACTGTTACTTTTGTTTTCCTTTGTTTGTGGTATGACCAAGCATATACAAGCAGCCTGTCAACGGTCAGGTTGACAAACCCATGCATTCATTGTTGATAGTGGTCAAGTCGAATTGCGCTTTCTGATTGGACTCAACTATCACGAGATGCAAATCTCCCTTTAAAGATTAGCTTCACTAATGTGAAACCTTATGATGCTGAACTGAAAAATTGTTTATGAATTAGTGTAAAAACTTTGCTTCGAGTAGCACATCCAACGTGAGTTTATGTTTGAGACAGTGACAACTTTGCATTCGGCAACACTAATTTGGTTTAGGTTTCTTTGGTTTCACTCTTTGGTTTGCGGTCTGTACCAAGTTTTACAGTCGATAAAATTATGAACACATGGTTCCATGAAGGTCAATAAAAAATTAGAATTGATCGCATATCACTCTAACACGCCAAAAATTGCTTGAGAAGATGCCATCTGACTCATGCTGTCAGTTAAAAGAAATGCTAACGCGCGTTGTAAAATGAAAGCGCAGCAGTTTTTTAAAAACAGTCAGTTTCTTGAATTTGCGTGACAGTGAAACAGGTCGCTGTGACATCCAAGTTTATATCCTGTCTCTCTAAAAGTTTTTGCAATGGGCCACGAAAGTGATTATGAACTGCATGACTCGATTTGGAAAGCTTTATACGGTGTACGAGTTTTTTGCAGTGGCATGTGTGCATTATGACCTTTCAACGCATTATAATTTTATCTCATTTCCAAATCCTTTGATCCAGAACTCCTTTGGCGTGCCCAGACAGGGATACAGGTAGGAGTGAAAGGGACCAATACTTCGACTGGAGAAAACTCTTCAGCAGGCGGTCAAAAATAGCGTTTTGGTTCGGGATGGAAGGGCGATAGGGGAAAACACAGCTCACCCAGCAGTAACGTCTATGCTCCGTATTGTCCAAGCACTTTCGCGATTAGCATAACTTTAATGTCCACTTGCAATTGCACATTTCCAGCAACGTGGTTGTTGATCAACGAGAAGCTTGCAAACAACTCAATTAACTTACTTAACGCTAGTATCAAAGCAGATAATGTCGTCTAGGCCATCGCCGTTGAAATCAGCAGCCATCTTCACACTTTTGCGGCAGTTTGTCAATTGCGCCGTGGCACTGATAGACATCGGCATGCTTGTATTGACCTCGCTCAATGCAATTTTCCTGTGAGGAAGTAAAGCTTAACAGATGCGGAACACAACAGCAAGAATCCTACAGAATGTCTTGTTTTAATCATGTCAGCGACGTTTACAAATAACATTTTTCCTACGTTTTGCTTCAATTCAGCACAAAATCGTTGCCATTTATCTTAGTTGAAGCAACTCGCATCCCATTCATCAAGAAGTATTTTAGAATGACAATATTCAAGAACTGCAACAAAGGGCATAAATGTAATCAGCAACCTATAACCGACAATGGAAGATTTTTCCTTCATGCTTAGCGTTGTGTACATTACATAATACTCCAGCAGATAGACGATTTGTAGAGTGGAAAAAACTCTTTCTGGTGGTCTAAAAATACGTGATTCGGATATAATTTGACTCAAATTTTGTTGTTTCCCAACAATCATTTTGGTAGGTATCAAACCAGCTCAATACCACTCGCATGCCAGCCCGTGCTGCCTTAGCCCTAAATTACTTTCAGAAGCATTGTCAACGGGCACCCGCCTGCCGGTCGAAATTCAGGCCAACCCGGAAAACAATCCAAACCGAAAGTATAACCTAGACGCAAAAACTTCTTCAACCGAAAGAAATCTGACAGTCAAACAGTTAGTAATAAGCCGCGTACATAGTACTGTTGCGTTCACAAGATCCACGATAATCATTTCATGACCAATATAAGTTAAAGTACAAGATCGAGCTGATCAGGTTAAAAAACTCAAAAGATTATCAGCATAAAAGGCAATCTCTTAAATACAAAGCATAAAAGGCAATCTCTTAAATACAAACCAATCAACTGGCAGTTGTGGTGTTAAACTGCTTCATTCTCGTTTTACTAAAGGTGGTGTTTGTGTGCCCTTTTCTGTAGAACAAATGCGGCGCTTGTGCCGTGAACAATCAACTGACGTACCGAGTCTTAGCGTGGTACTCGCTTGTTGTAAAAAGGTGTAAACCCACTTCATTAATTAACAAGTACAGAAATTCTGATTTGCTGTTTTGACGTTTCTCATGCGCTAAACTGCGTTTTCGGTTTAACTCTGAACTTTGGTGAGTTATTCAACTATTCAGCGAACGTTACATGTTCTGTCATGATTCTTTCTGTTTTCCAATGATTTAGGCCAAAGGTTCCCAAACTTTTTCCGATCGCGTACCATTTGTGGGTCCCTTACTGTCAGTACGTACCACATTGTTCCAAGAAAACTCAATCTGCCAAATACCATTCGATCAAAAGTTTGGAAAACCAGAAGTGACAGAAATGCAACACATGAACAAAATGGCTGTGAGAAATTATAATGGCCATTTTTAGAAGCCAATATGGGAAGTAGGCTGCAAAAAAAATCAGGAATTTATTAACAGAAGCAGACAAGTACAAAACTATAGCTGTGAATATATTTTTTTGTGATGAAAAATAGAAACTAGACCTATTGGCGTACCACCTTGAACGCCTTAGCGGTATGCGTACCACAGTTTGAGAAACACTGATTTAGGTAGTAAAGTTGCTCGTGAAAAGATGGATTGACTAAGTAGCCGTGATCATGAGAAAACGTCGATGACAGAGCAAGCCTCCACCAAACAAACGTCTTTGACCATCGGACAATATGTTTCTTTACTTTCACTTGCAATCATGCCAAACCTTGTAAAGTAACACCGCATAGTTATCGAAACATTGGCGTGCACAATTTGCATGAAAGCGTGTCAGATTACTTGTAATCATTTATCCGAGTCAATTCCTGTTTACAGTAACTGCACATTAAGGTGCTAGCGAATGACGGCAACATTGCAGTGTTTTAATTGATGTGTTGTTGTCTTAGTGGTTTCTGAAATCAAGTATGTGTACAGTACAAACATGGCCTGGCGCTACAGAATTTAACTGTTGTACAACATCAAGATTTTGGTGATCTCTGATGTTCACCAACGCAGCACTGGGAATCGCAACACACTTAGTGTCGACAGCAGAATCCCCCGTCACGAACAATATCGTGTAGCAAAGCAGAAAGTCTTGCTCAGCTTTTTCCACTTGTCGCCCACTACGTAGTTTGTCAAACCTGAGAGAGAACTCGTGAATTACTGTTCTACGCATCTGCTAGAAAACGAACGCAATCATAAAGTAATACTTTTCTTCGTGGTTGTTTACAAGGCTAAGAACTATTCACTTTCAAAAACGGTTTCAAACAATTAAGAAAAATACATTGGATTCGCGCAACACTTTGCAAACTTCTGGCAGCCGGAAAGCAATCGCCTTCGGTTTCCTCCAACGCTCATGGGCTAAGTACACCTGTGACGCATTAGTGGCGCGGCCCGTGGTGGTGCTGCAAAAAGAATACTGGTAACATTAAACTCACGACCCAGAGAAGATACACGCANAAATTCTCGAATCTTTTTGCTATTCAAGCAACTGTCACACATCACACACATATACTTACAAAACACCGCCGTTTGGTCCACACATCACGTCGAGCTTGCGATCTCCATTAAAATCCCCAAAAACATACACGAATGTTTTGTCAGCTTTTGGACAAAAAGTTTGCGGAGATGTTTTCGAATGGCTGAACACAGAAGCTGCAAAAGCAGTTCGGAAATAATATTAATCAGGGGTTCGCAACTGGAGCGTCGCGACGCCCTGATGCGTCGTTTTGACACTGCAAGGTCGTCACAAGCATATACCCAACTTAGATCTATTTTCCATCTAAGAACTCTCCCGTTGCTACTTCGCACTTGTGCGAACCTGGCTTTTCCGCTGTTGCAGTAATGGAAGAACGTATCGCTCGAAGATAACCGTCGAAAAGGAGATGTGCTCAGCCATTTCAAACATAACACCTCCTTTTGTGTCACAACAAGGAAGCTGGCAAACCGCATTAAATAAGAAAGCTAATGAATCGCATTTAGTAACCAACCGTGAATATTTTTATTCACTGCTTCGTTTGATTTCATGGGTAGTATTAGTGCATCGGGAGTTCATGCACGTTGGGAGCCACTGGCCTAATGCGTAAAATTCACCGCCACAAGTGGTGTTTTCTATTTCTCTATAATTTGTGATAGTACTTGAAAAAAGCCATCTATGCTGTATTTAGGGTGCCTGTACGGTGGTCAACTAACTCACACGGAGTGTACCTGGAATACCAATACACTCACACCTGACTTGGTCGCTGGTACGCCAACTACATAGTGCAAAGGGCACCAAAACGATGTAAAAGCAACACGTTCTTGCACTACTGAAAAGAAATTTAACGTTCAAGTCCAAGTGACATGAATGTAAATTACTTTATTATTCACAACGTGAACACAATGGGCAGTGTAACGGATCGGCACCAAAACCGCCTTTACAGGAGGAGGATAAATTGCTCGCGCGAACTCCCGTCTCGTTGACAAATACGCTCGCCACAACTGCCAATGGTGGTCAAGATTATATTCACAACGCACAGACTCAGGAGAATCACGAAAACCGTAAAAGGACAATTGTAGCTCTTCGGGTGCACAGCGAATCTGCAACACACAGGCGCACCAGTCAAAAACACAGAGCCGCCAACTTCGATTCGGCCTACCGACGTTGGTTACTGTCCAAGCAAGTAAGTACAACAGTCTACTAGCAACTGACTGACCATCAAGAAACAATTAAAGTCACAGCGTTTGACTCACCGAAAACTGTTTGTCAAGCACGCTTGATTACAGAGCTGCACATAATCCGCTGCACTTGTCTCAGCATTTACTTCACCCGTCTACAAGTTTACAACTCTTATTGCTTAAAAAATAAAAGGCTCAGTTAAACATAAATCTTAGCAGCCACGCAGCTTCCTGCCTCAAGGTCTACGCCGCTGAAAAAGCTACATGCGGCACCAAGATATTCCTCCGCGTAGACCACATCACATAGTTCAAGCGTCTGTCACGGAACAATACGATTATGACGCGCGAATGGATCATTGCTAGGAACATGGCGGAGCGCAGAGAACAGAAAATTATACAGGCAGTATGCACAGGACTTCTTTTTTGAAGTGGTGCCGAGGTCAATGGCCCTCTATGACTTGCTTGTAGTTTGCCGGCAGTGTAATTTGAGGAGACCTTTACTGCAGCGCTACACTTAGAAAATATATTTAACTGCATTAACATTTAACCTTTTCTTGCATAAACACTGAGTCCTTTTTGTGAATTTAAAAAAGATAATGCTGAGGACTGCATGCACATAAGACATAACGGTAAGTTGCCAGTCTCGTCGCTTGTAGTCGCTATCGCTTCTCTTGCTCTTTTTTAGTTTGACGCGATCTCGTTAAGAACATAACCTGCGCCTGAGAAACATCTGTGGTCTTGCAGATAGTTTGCTTCCAAACTAAGGACCTAAAGACAAAATCAACCTGGCGGCAATGGTGGTAGCTTAGTAAACGCTTTTGGCATTCGTTGCAGAAAGGTGAATCGGTTGAGAATAAGTTGCTGTTAAGCCTTGTTTACTTCACCGTGGATTTGTACATTAGTGAAATCTTAGATTCTATTTGAATAAGATTTTAGGACCGAGGATGCTTAGTGTTCCGTTAAATCATGTTCCTACAAATAAAATTGCTCGAGAGATTCGCTTGTTTGTCAACTATGTGGAGAACAATTACATGAATACAGATATGTCGAAGGTTTAATCATCGCAAGAAGAAAGCAGAGCCCAGTCGGCTGGCTCCTCGAAAACTCGCAAGCAAACCAAAATCAGCACAGAAAATTTTTACAACGTTGTCTGATCTAACTGGTGTTTTCGCTATCGCCGATGATATCCCAAAAACTGGAAATGGTAAAACTATGGCCGAGGTAGAACTTCATCATGACCAAAACTTAATGAGCTGCTTTACGTAAGAGCTTTGTCTCCTATTCAATCACTATTCAAGAGCAGTGACCCAAATAAACATTGTGTTCGTCGTAGCGCTACGTCGGTTTCGCCACATATTTACAAGTGTCGGCAACTTGTGACAGATTATTGCTTACACTTCGCGTTTCCTTATATGCGACTAGAAACTACGTTATCGCTGCGGCAATAGCTTGATACAATATCTGGCTTATTAGCAAGCGTATTTTTTTATTCTAAGTTCATCACACCATATGCACGTATACAAATTACAAAAACATTTCGATACACAGCCTACGTATAAGTTTTTCTTGAACTTGCTTATTCTGTATTTCAAATTATTTGATAAAAAGTTCAGCAAGTCACTAGATGAAGTCTGATAAGCTGTTAGGTTAGGCTTGGTCAGTTGGCTAGATCAGTGGGTCCCAACCCACGGGCCGCGAAATTATCAAATATATGCTGGTGGTGACAACACTCGGTTTCTGAGCATGGGAAAGAGGAGCTTGTTAGTTGTAGCGGGCACACAAACATGCAGCAGTCTTATCGTATGATTCTAACTGGTGACTTCATTTCAGCTGTGGAAAACTAACAACCATCATGGACTACTCCCGGGCCGCGGTAGAATTGTCAAGCGTTGGCCGGTCCGCGGTTACAAAAGGGTTGTGGACCACAGCACTAGATGGCCTCTATGGTCTTTCACCCTGTTTTTTTTCGCTGAGACATTTCGGTCATTTGTCTCACAGTTGTAGTAAAACTCGCCGTAACAGTGTAACAAACTCGCCGTAACCTTAGCCCATATTTTCAGACATTCTGACCGAAATGACTTAATTTTGTTCAGCCATTTCAAAAACATTTCAGTCTAAGACCGAAAAAAATCAAGCTTTCACCAATCCTATATGACACAGAGACATTCGTTGTTTGCACTGATCATATTTATTTTGTCATTGTGCTTTCATTTACTTTAATTTCCACTGAAAATTAGTTACGTTTTTGCATGATGGCATTTTGCATTGTTTTTGCTTATTCGCTGAGTAATATTAAACAATAAATCTCTCTACATTACCAGAACAGCGTCTTTCGCTTACAATAGATCTGAATCAACCGCAAAATAAACATTGGACTTAAAATTATCTCTCAAATTGCCACAACCTGAGGTTTTATTGTGTTTGACTGTTCTGGGGACACTTTCAACGACAATTTCGCTCCTCTGTTTCTTCCTTGTTGCAATAGGCATTTACCACGTGGTTGTTCAACAGTAACGAATTTTATCAACAAAACGTGCAGTTGCGTTTTGCAAAACGGTGAACGTCTGCTACCATATTAAATCAAGTTGTGTTTTCCGCGCTTTGAGGCAGTCTCGGTGACAGTTACATACATGGCATTCCGTCACTCCACAAAACTTTGCACTCACTTTGAGGGGCATCTTGATTCACAAGAAAACTTGGCGAAGATTGAGCACACAGTGGCAGGCGGCACGTCGCGGCTTCTCTCAGTCCTCCAGGACAATATGCGGTAGTCGAAAGCTTCCCGTCATAGCTTATACAATGTCTGTGACGAATCTTAAATCCCTCAGTTGTGCCATTTGTGCATGACCGAGTGCAAGGCATCCAACTACCCCATTCAGTCCAGAAACCCCTTGGAACTGTACAAAGAAGAATACTTATGAACATGGAATATTCAAATAAAAATGATTTCTGTTGCGAATTCTCGCACATTGATAAACAACAACTAATTCTTTACAAAGTTCTAAATTTCGAATTTCACTGAGTAACCATGATTGTTATAACCAACCGCCTGGGAGAATATTCCCTTCGAAAAATATGCAGCAGGGAACGATCAATAAAACCGCAGACATCTGCACCTACTTCAATAGTGGCCACGCTAGTAGGGAAGGACCAAAATGTGCATCCAGGATTTTCACGATTGATGCATTGCATAGTTTTAAAAATTCGCCCAAACGCAAATTTTCATATTTTTCGAACGTTTGCCGATTAGTGTTGATTAAAAAACTGCGTACATCCGTCTGCACAGTTAGGGAAACCAACTGAAGCAAAAATTGACTTACAACATACAATTTAAATTAATACGTCACAGTGTTTCAAATAAACACAACATCGCCTTGAATGCGAGCTTATTGAAGTACAGTACAACGAACGCTATGAAGCTAGAAGAAAATAATATGTCACTGTCCCTTGATATGAACTACAACCCACTGGATTTTTTGAAAATGATATATTAAAACCCTAACTGCGTCTGTTAACCTAATCCACAAAATAATTAATCGACGAGTAACCTGAGAAAAACATTTCGGCCTCGAGGCCCATATTTCCCGAAACGCGGTAAATGCATCTGCTGCCAGAACATTCGTAACACAGAGCTGGCATCCAAAAATTCAAATTATTTTTTTTTTGTTTTTTTTGGAAATCTTTGCTGTTAATATAGGATTCTGTTGCGACCTGGCTTTTTCAATATGGTCTGGCATTAATATGCAAGGCAGAATGTATGTCGGTGTCACTTAATTGCTTAGAGAGCAAGTTGTTACAGCTTCTGATCATTATCTACTTTCCCGTATTTTCTTCCATAATGCAAACAAGCCAAGATCTTGTAACGGAACTTTTATCTGGCTACAAACAGTAGCATCTGCAACGAGAGTCCATTAACTAAATGCTAATCACATACTATGTTGAAACTCGAAAATCACTGAAGTGATACTCAATAGCATTTTTACTTGAATTGCATTTCGTCAGGCTTCAACCCTGGCCTTAAGTCATCATTATGAAGATTCACTTTAGCGTTGTTCAAATCAAGCAGAACATTCAACGAATACATTAGTCAGGTAATTGTATACAATAGAATTTGAATCACTAAACGCATGTATTTTTCAATTAGACCATTAGTGGCTCAACAAGGACCATAATAACTTCATTTCAACCATGACGAATGCTAGATGATTCATCAATCATGTAAGTGGCAAATTGAATCCTGAAATCGGTGAAGAGAAACTTAGAAGGTCAACTGAAGCACTAGTGCCGGATTCAGGTAACGCGGGCCCGGTAGCATATTAACAGCGCAGGGCCGATTAAATCATAAATTTTGTGGGCATCCATGTGACTACCATCAAGCATACGAAATTTCGAAAGTACGAAAACACCTGGTACTGCACATCTTTTCAACAAGAAGGAATACATTGCTGTAGAGCTCACAAGTGTAGTACAGAAAGAGTAATTAAAGAGTAGACAGTGCAGTCAAGACTCATCAATAAATGTCAAGTCGATTGTCAGAAGCAGCAAACCTGCTAGGATTGCATTTCCTAGATTTTGCCTTAACAAATTTGTTTATGATACTGGTAGTGTCTATTTCACATGGACGTTCCTGCCCTGTACTCTTCAGAACCCGACTGCTCAGCCTGGTTTGTCACATGGTGCTCCCCTTATGTTCATTTTTAACCAGCTAAGTTCAGAAAATGACCATCCTCCACTGCAGTTGGTCATCATGAAAGATAAATAAATCCGCATATCAGTTTCCACACTTGTAAAAGAAGACTCCAAGTACACTAAGCAATGTCTGGTGAATAGATGCCAAATCATTTTGAAAGTATGAAAAAGGTGACGCAACTTTTAGAACAAGTCAATGTGATTTAATAATATGAAAAATAGTGCCAGTCACAACAATACAATCAAGCAATACGTGCAGTTGCTGCAACTTGACCTCATTGTTCGAGTGGTCCCATACTGTTGCAGCAGATTGTAAAATATATACTTTAACTTACAATTTACAGTAGTCTAATGTAAAAACATTCAATTGCTTTTGGTAAATTTAGCAAAATAGGGACTTCTTGGCTGAAAAAATTCTATACATACAATGAAGAACAAATTAAACACAACAGCTGCAGCGCCTGCAGCAATTACTACTATTGTTACCCTGCTACTGTGTAGCACTAAAAGTTCTTAGATCATAAAGGCAAAAATATTGATATTACAAAACAGTCATGAAATATCAGAAACAAACCGAGCTGCTTAGTTGTACAAGTGCCTATTTATGCATCACATCAAAAGGTATAACATCCCAGAATTAAATTCATAAATACAATTTTCAACATGTCTGTAAACATGACATATCATTTTATGTATTCTCATTTGACACTTTTCCAAATCAAACTGAATGAGATCTAGAGATGATGAAAATTGATTCAAATGCAATTAAAGACACAACTATGACACCTACATTTAGGTATCATAAAGTAGAACTAACATCATTTCCAGGTTGGCCTTTTGGTTCACACTTTTTGCAGTAAACATTGATGCATGATCTTTGCTATACCTGGTATAACTTCCATTCAACTCATCGTCCTTGGTATGAGATCCAGGTCCAAAACCCAATTTCAAATTTAATTGTCCAACATTAAAACGAACCTTAAAAGCACCCCATACTCTAAAATCCCAAAACCTATTGTGACTGATACTGTAAAGTTATTAGATGTTTAAAAAACTTAACTTTTAGAGAGATTTCTGAAAAAAGCAAATTTACCTTCAGTTTTGTTTGTTTCCATTACACAAATACGAGACTGGACATTTCCACCACTACACTTCAAAGAAACTGGACAAGACCGTTTTCTAAAATGGAAAGCAAAATGTATATGTATTGTTTTATCAACCTCTGCCAAAACCAATTTCTAGGTCTCAACAATGGGTTCATAAATCTTAAGATTCCACTAACAAATTTTCTACACTACATAAAGTGCAACGATTCTGCATTGATCTTAGTGTATTAGTAAAAAATGACTTGGTACATTTTCAGATTAATGAAACATCAGTCAGAATTGATCACTTCGGAACAACATTTTTTTAAATAAAGACTTTGAACAAGTTGATTTTATCTATTTTATTTGGCAGATGACAAGCTATTACCAAGCTTATTCGAAATGAGATCGTGTTTGATAATGAACAAAAAAATTATCAAACTTTGTGATTAAACAGTATGTCTATACAAGCTATCACCAATGATGCCTTATAACAACAGCCTAAAAACATCAGTGCTCTTTAACCTTACTGTACTTAGCATGGTGTCCCTTCAGGTAACTTATCGAGAACCAGGTGCACCAACCCAATTCCCGTCAGTGTTTTATCAGCATTGCTTGCCCCATTCCCAACTTTTATTTTTGCACTGAATATGAAATGGTACGAAAGTATTCCACTAGGAAAGTGTTTCGTTTTGTTTCACTGACATCACAGTAAATGTTCCAGATGGTTTGTCAAAACACTTTGCTGGTTATGTCAAAACTTTTCCGAAGACTGCACTCTGAACCTTTTTCAATGCTTGGAATGCAAACTTAACACAAACATACAACAGTAACACTGATAGAAACAATTCAGACTTAAAGTAGTGATCATTGCCCAATTAATTTTTGTACCAGGTGTGCTTGTGCAAACCTGAGTTGGATATAGGTTTCTACAATACTAATTCCTGCAGCACATTTCCTGGAAAAACCTTCTCAAATTTTCAATCACATTTCTATTAAAATGCCTTTTACAAAAACACAGTCTTGTTACTAAAATAAGAACTTTCCACAACATGAAAAATGAAAAAACAAGAAGATTTCATGTGGATGGAAAGGTCATTTGTGAATATTTGTTAACATCAGTTAGTGGGTTCAAGTCAGTAGATGGTTTTTGAATTGATGTGAAAATCAGCATGTTAGGAGATTTTCAGCAAGAACCCTTAATGAAACCAATTTATTTTATTTTTTTTAAGCTGGACCTTGAAAAATTGATTGCTGGTAAACTTGAGTCCTTAAAATTTGCCTACAGTTCTTGCACGATTTTATCGAGTAACCAAAATTATTGTCATTTAAGGTGCTAGGCAAGTTTGGTTTGTAAACCTGCCACTGAAGACTTCCTGTCAACATTGAAACAGTGTGCCACTAAGATTCTGTGGTGAACCATATTTGCGACAGACGCTTGCTCAAATGCCACTCTACATGAAAGTCCGTGTGGTGTTCACACTGCATGACCACATTGTGCGAACGTCCACAAAACTACTCTTTATTTAATTAAGAAACCTCAGGCAGTTAAACCAGATTATGTTTCTCTAAGGTCCAGATTCTGTGATCTTCGTATTTTTTAATTGTAAGAAACTAATAAACCAATTGCCTAACAAAAAGTATCAAGAAATGCTATTTTTCTGCACACCAATCAAATCATTTGACTGCGTTTTCCAAGAAAAAAAGCAATGAGTTCAATAAGTGAGAATATTGCAGTAGCAGCGAAAATCACAAAAGAGGAAACCACTTGCAGAAATACTAAATTGAAGCATACTAGATATAACCAAACCCTTACAGCAGGTGGCCTATATTTCTGCATCACAGATAAACATATACCTGAGTGCAAATCGATCATTACCAGCAGAAAAACATGGTCCCCATTTTTTCCATGCATTCCAGTTTACAATATCTGGAGGACAGGGATTAAGTGAAGGACATATTGATAACTCATAATACTTTCCCTGACAAGGCTGTCAAACAGTAAGAACAGATGTTCAACACTAAGCAACATTCGAAAGAATCATGTCATATGATAAAGCAAAACTCACTAAACAATTAGGAATTTCAAAAAACAAGAAGTATTGAAACACACTTTTGCAGAAGGATAATAAATAACTTAAACAATCAAATGATTGTGACATAAACTTACAGTTACCAAAGGAGGACAGACCTTGAACAGTTTGTTAAATACTGGCAAAATAATTATAACAAGTGGCACAACTTTGTCAATATAGACTTAAAATCTTTTCAGGAGCGATGAGGTTGTTCACATGGGGTGCTCAGGCTGCTTCAAAAGTTAGTGCCAGGGTTGATGATTTGGCATTGGCCATCATATCTTTGTTTAATGGGCTAACCTGTGTTCTAGTATTTGCTTCAAATTTGTTATGTGGAAACATACTTAACATTTTTCATTCAAAAAATATTTGACCATCCTTGGCCAAGCTCATGTAGAGCTATCAGGGTTTGAAGTTTCTGTCACTAGGCAGTGTTTATGGTCATGCTAGAGCAGTGGTTCTTAACTTTACAAACATGCCGAACCTTTATGTAGTTTTCCAAGCTTTTGTCGAACCCTATTTTTGCCCTATATAATAGAAAGTAAAAATGGGTTACTGAAATCAGATGAACTTCATCAAACCTCTGAAACAGCTCCATCAAACCTTAGGGGTTCGATTGAACGCAATTTAAGAACCACTCTGCTACAGTGCTTTTGCCTCTCCTGAGTCTTTCATTCAAGATAGAGACATTATAATTCAAATGTCTAGAACTTAGATGAGGAGTTCTGATACCACACCAAACACGCTCTGATTCCTTCATAGTCAAAACTGTAAAGCATATGCCTAGCATGTGACTGAGCAGGTCAACGCAGATAATCCTTATCACAAAGTCTATAAGAAAAAACATAATGTACTTTGGTAAACTATGCACGGACTTGCTATAGATTTTTATGACAAATAAAACAGCCACAACAATCGAAAACATTGTTCCATTCGACGTTTCGGCTTATGCGTAAGCCATCATCAGGAATAAATGAAATGCGACAGTTAAAGGAAATAATGATGCAATTTAGGGCAGTGATACTGTGTTGTGTCATATAGACCATTGTGTTGAAAAGCAGCAGGGGAATGGATGAACCATCGACGTTAAGATCTGGCTGGTATTGCTGTATCAGAAGAGACTCGAGTAGGTGAAGTTCCTTCTGACCAACGATGCTTCCCAATATTTCTGGTTGCTTGAAGTTAAAACGGTGCGTGGGATTGGCCAACAGATGTCTGCAAACTTCAGAACGTTGCCAAACCCAAATGAAAAAACTACTAAAATGGATCTGCCAAAGCACCACTTTCCAATTCAATGGCAAATTCTACAAACAAATTGACAGCGTAGCAATGGGTTCGCCCATTGCTCCTCTGCTTGCCGACGTAATAATGAACCACGTTATAGATCAAACTCTCACAAAAATTAATGTTCAAAACAAGCCAATCGTCCTATGGTGCGATGTAGATGATATATTTGTTGCCTTCAACGACATGAGTGCGCTGGACATTTTCTTTAATACCCTCAACAGTGTACATAATAACATCACTTTTACCAAAGAATTGCAGTGCGGTGGCTCTCTATGTTCTAATAGAAAAAACTAAGTCTGGAATACAAACAACAACATATCGGAAACCTACTCATTCTGGCCTCTACATGCATTGGACAAGTTTCATTCCTCACCACCAAAAAAGAAATCTTGTGTTTGGATTACTTGACCGGGCTTATAAAATCGCCAACACATATAATGCCATA
>JGI24159J19872_10006533_pt1 | contig 15200 bp, 8 predicted proteins | sample Ectturendosymbi4_FD_19872 | JGI IMG/M metagenome (IMG submission 19872) | reverse complement strand
TGGTCGCAATGCCGCGTCTTCAGAACCAAGCCGCTCAGTAACAATCAGTTCGTGAAAAAAGTTTGATGCATGCAGCACACGAAAAATGTTTGGCATTGCTGAAACGTTGTTAGCGCAGTAGATTAATTGTGTAACAGTACATTTCAACATGTTTACCTTTAAAACTTCCACCATCTGAGAATTAGCGACATACAGCAGGTCGATGAACTTCTATGAATGGGTGCGAAAAACGAGTAAGCGGAACCACGGGTTCTGCGGCGTGATTCTGTTGTACAGTGGAGGGAAAGAACCGGCGAACTTCTCCAACTTCTGCAGCAATTTCTCTTGCGTCTTTACACGCCAGCGAATAGCCCAAACGGTGCCTTACTGCAAAGTGATATGCAACCAATAAATGAGAGAGAAAAAGCTCTAAAAAACCACATGTATCTCAAAAACGCAAAAAATATTACTGCGTGATTTATCAGTCATAACCTCGATTTCAGTAAAGCTGCATATTGCTAAAAAGCATGGATCGATCAGGAATCGCCGTCGTCTTGAAAGCGGCCACGCGTGCGTGGCACACTTTCAAACTACCACTTTGCAGATAAAATTTTTTTCTTTTTTAATTTGTTCATGTTCACTTTTCAACGTTTTTTGAAATGCTTATCGTAAAATATTTTCATTGAATTTTTTTACTTTCTCGCCTAAAATCTATTCCATTATCAGACCTGCATCATACTTTTACAAACTCGACTCTTGCTTCATTAAAAAAAAAAAAAATACTGAGGGAAGCAGTCGCAGGCAATGTGTTGAAAAACCAACTCTGTAGCGAAGCAATGTAATTCTCATACAAATTCGTTTGCCATCCTTGTTGAAAAACAAAAATTGAAGCTGCGTTTTTAACTATGCTTTTTTTTTTTTTCAAAAAATTTGCGCAAACGTCCTTTGACTACTTCATATTTGCTTCATCCGCTTTGGGATGACAATTGAAACCTGACTTCGCAATGGAGTCGACTTTAGTTATTCTCACAACTAATGGTGTCGCGAGGGTTGGAAAGTAAAGTCTGGTGAGTGAATAAGAAATGTAATCGTTTCTGAGGAGTTTAAGAAAAAACTCTGTTTCATAGATGAGTGTTGCGTCAAAATACGTATTACTTCGGAGTGCTGTCAGTCACTCTTGACAGCATCCTAACATGAACATTTTTCACAAATTGGGAAATAAGAAAAAATCACCTTCACTAATTCCGGGTCGTTTTTCAGGCCTACTTTCCCAGCAAAGCTTGATCAGTTCTTCGAGTAGCATTATCACATCCCGGTCTTCTGATCCGATGATTTCGTTTTTCAACCTTTCAATCGGAGCTAAATCTGGACGTGTACCGTAATTAATTATCAGGAATGGGAGTCTTTCTCGTGGGACCGAGGATCCGTCGAAGATGGCGCATCTGGTTACGAGTTCGTACAAAACCATTGCAAAGCTGCAACCGCAAACATACAATCATGGTTTTTAAATTGTATTGAGTAATATTCCTTTCAATAACATTCAGCTTGCATCCCAATCCATAAAAACCTGTCTGCACGTTCAGAGTGCATCCCAGGCACGAAAGCCTGCCTATGGAAAACGCTATCTACATTAATTTGCAAAAAATCTAAACAACCTAACGTTTGCCAATTTCATGAATTCTGCAACTTTTTTTGCTTTGATTAATGCTGTCAAATGAATATTTTGGGATAGCCGAATTTTACTGTTTGTGAGCCGCGGCATAAAATGAAAGAATGAAACTTTGGTTCCACAAAAGCAAACACGTTCTTTCTATACGCATTGTGAAAAAATTGTTTTGCTCATCATTTCAGCATGATTTTTTAGGGGGTTCCACAAACAAGATGCAGACAGGAAAGTATTTCGTAAGCTGAAAAAACCTGAAGCCCACTGTAGTAGAGCAACTGTTTCTAGACTATACGAGCAGCGACGAACAAGACGTTTGACTCGCGAGTCGTATTCGGTTTGAAAATACGACAACCGGGTCGGATCGGGAGCATGTGTGGATAGGTTGTTTGTGTAACATAATATAAATGAGACATAAAAACTTAATTGTCATTTTTAATATAATTTGAAAAAGTTTCAGAGTAATGGATTAAGGAGCTTAACATAGTGTAGTTTGCTCAGCCTGTTGAGGAAGTTACTACTGCACTGGGAAAGCAGAGTGTTACCAAGACAAAATCAAAAATACACCAAAGTTCCAAATGTGAAAAATAACAAATTTTGTACGAAGTCTATGCTGATCCGTTGTGCCTCGGATGCGTTTCGGGAGTTTAAGTGGGTGGGAAATCGTTGGGTACCGAAAGTACACGATCAATCTTCAGAAATATCACAAATCGTCGACGTGGAAACTTTTGCTTGAAAAAGTACAAAGCAAAATAAAACGCAGTTCATCCACCGTCTTCTGAACTCAGATTTCACGTAAACACGAAACACATCGCCATTTCGTGGCATGCCCATGCAGCACCACGCGTGGAGCTTTCTTTTGCACCCAACCATTAAACTACTATCCATTAGTCTCACGGAGCCTGGTTCACAACATGTAATATTTAATGCGAAGCAGATCTTTATATTAGATTGTAATGAGAGAACTGATATCATTTTCACAAAGATGTATTTATCCATTGTTCGCCGACAGATATTTCCATTATAGGCTTTTCTGTTCTACAGTAAAGGCAAATTTTCTTTTGATGAGGGTTTCATTGATAAAAACTCTGTACGTAAGGGATCACTGAGCCCAGCAGACCTCAGTTTTCTTCTTGATCTGTACATATCATCGTTAGTTTTCCTGGAACAGAACCTGACAAAAATACTAGGGCATGCTTAGATTTGAATAGGTTGGGATTTTCCTCTTATTCCATGTATAACATCAATAGCATTCTGGTTAATAGTTGTTTTAGTTTTTTTGGGGACTTGCAGCACCTTATATTTTACTTCGATGTTAGATTAATTCTCCGGCATTGGTATATGCCGTGTTTTTCCAAATTTTACATATGACCATGCTGTTCCAGTTCATTTACAGTCAAATCTAGTTTGAAAACTTTTTCTTTACGATAACTGTTTCTTTTATTGGCTTCTGCATTTTCTTCTTTGCGTTAACCGAAGTTGTCTCTCATGATTGATATATCTTTGCATGGCCGTAGGGGAACAAAAATATTTGGGGATGTGAAACATTTTTGCCCGTTTTTTAGATTTTTGCTCGAAACAAGAAGTGCCAAATTATTGCCAATGAGCAAGCAACAACAATTGGCATAAGCACTTTCCTACAGGATAAACGAGATTAGGGCTCAAGCCTTGAGGGAACACACAACTATCGTATCACCTTTTCAATGGAAAACGCAAGATCAGGTTGAAGATTTTTTCATCGCCAGCAGCACAAAAAAGTTTGCAACTAACCTTGTATAACCACTGTACTGGGTCCCAAAAATATCATCATTTGATTTTTTTAATGCGATAAATATGCTGATTTTTCAGATCTATAAGAGCACTTAAAAATAATTGCCCGATTTTTGCACTTGTAAGTTGTGGGGGTGAGAACAACCACAGACAACTTTCAAGCCTTTCAATTTTGTTGGGCAGTAATATCAGATAACATACTTTCAGTTTAGTCTGCATTTCATTTAGTTTGGAAGCACTCGTTGCATGTCATACTCATGCGTATACAGCAGCTCACAAAAGAAGTGTTTCCCAATGCAGAAACTACTCACTTATTCAAACCTTGGCAAACGGTAAGCCAAGCAAACCTTCTTCAAACCAAACACGTCAGTTAGCTTCTGACTGAGACAAATCAGGTGAACCTACCTATATATATCCATAAAGGTTTGTCGTTTCGTGTTAGGGTTTTCCATTACTTCCGGGGCAGCATACAGATTTGTGCATTGCATTGACAACTCCATCCCAAGAGAGATAGGAGCGTCAGTTGCGGCATTCATCACGTCACTCGAACAGAAAGTGGTTAATTTCACGTGTAAGTTTTTTGTCAGCAGCACTTTTTCTGACTTCAAATCACCATGAACCAAACAAACAGTAGTGCTGTGTTGATGCAAATAGCTCAAAGCATCTGATAATTCTTTTGCAATGCGAAGTCGCAGATCCCATGATATATTTTTGACTGTCCTGCACGTGAGCAAGTCTTGCATGCACTCCCCCTCTACCAGCTCCATGACAACACCAATGCAGTTGTTCCATTTCACAATTCCGTGCGAATAAACGATGTTTTGATGCTGCATTTTCGAAATGAGCTTCGGCTCCCGCAATAATCTAAACAAAACATAATGTAGAATTTGGGCAGTTGTCCAATCTCTACCAGCTGCACAAAAAAATCTGAAAAAAACAATCTCTATGACCTGCTTCTTGGTGTGTTTTGGTCTTTTGGACGTATGTTGTCAATAAAAATAAACATCACACAAATTTTTGTTGCAAAAGGCTTCGTACATTACAGCAAATTACAAACATTTCATTATATTAAATTTAGTTTCATTTTCAGTTTGCTTTAACACGTATCAGATGAAGGGCTTATTACCAAATGGTGGATCAGATGATCATCTGAAAGCTTGTGAGACTGTATGTTTGCTTTTTTTATTTGTTAGAAAAGAAAATTCTAATAAAGAAATTTTATTAAACATTTATATTTTATTAGAAAACACAAAAATCGATTTCTGGCATAACGTGCTAATCGCTAACGGTAGAAGGCCAATCAAAGGTTCTAAAGGTGAGGATTTTAGCCTAGTTTATTTTATATGAAAAAACAAACAAATTGTTTTTTGAACATTTTTCTCAGGTCCCGATGACGTCATCGGGATTACCCCGTCACGTGATGCAACCCCACAAAATTTTCAAAACCAACACTGCCCGACTTTTTAAACCGAAACGAGAAGATTTTCTGCATCTTTAGCAGGTTCCATTAGCTCAATCGGTTGGCGAGTTATGACTGAATATGTCCGATCAGGCACTTAGTGGCTCGCGCGGGCATTAAAGGGTCATCTGTCACCCACACAATAATGCTTCATTGCAATATATGAAATAGATAACTTTGCTAATTTTCAAATTCGGTGGGTTTCGTGTGGTTACTTGCATGCAATATCAATATAAAAGCTCTTGATGGCTTGGGAATGCGGTTCTGAAGTTACTGATTACCAACTTCATTACAACCAGGCTATTTAAGCGCTTTCTTCGTGAAGTCACTGTATATTTGCAATTTATAATGTACCGCATGGCAAGGATACCACAAAGTGAGCATGTTAAAGCTTTTGCGTGAAAGCATACCATTAGTTGCACTGCAGAAATGAACAGTGGAATCAATTGCAAACATAATGTTCCAATTGCTAAAAAGTTTGAGTGTTTTCCTGTTTTAAATTGACATTTGTATGCACGGGAAGGCCACAGTTTTCTCTGTAAAACGTTGTGGTGTTGTGGTTTGAGATCAGGCCCGTACCCAGGGGGAGGCGAAGCCCGCCTAGAAAATTTTTCGACCCTCCTGGAAAAATTTGTTGAATATATTTTGAAACTATTGGACATAGTTCAAAAAATTTGGGCCCTTCTCAAACAACTCTTCGCCCCTCCTGGTGTCCCAAGCTGGTTACGGGCCTGGTTGAGATCAACATTCAACTTCACACAAGCGATACTGAAATCACCTGCAATCAATAATATTAATGTATGTAAATTACAAAGAGCTGGTTCTACTGCAGAAATTAAGCCGTGTTTATGCAAAAAAAACAACATTTTTAAGTTTTTGGGTTGGTTGTGACTGGCAAAGTACACAGCATGCACGCGCATGTACGGACGCGAAATCTTAGTTCCATCAAGTGCTATGGCATGTTCACACTATGTGGGGCAGCAAGCCAGCAACCAAAAGAGAAGTTTGGAACTTTCACTTCGTTGCGGGTCCAGCTCAGGTTTTGATAATCAAAAACCGCCATGTAAACGCACTGCTGATTGTGACGGAATTCAACCACAATTTTTGGGTCGGCTACAATCGAAAAGCCACAGTTATTGCGTGTAATGTAAGCACAGTAATCTTGACCAAACACCAAGCAGGTAGGTAGGTATATGCATGCATTTTTGTAACTCAAAACAGGAAGTAATATAAATGCAATAAAAAGAACAAAACATTGAATGGCACAAAAGTTAGTTGCATGCTAATAAAAATGAAAGTGAGAAAGCAGTTGAGGACATTATGAATTCAAAATGATGTGAACTACGCATTTAAGACATAAAGTGTTGGCGCAAGACCTTACGTTTAACTACTTTAGTTGAAGACATTTCAAGTGAATAGGAAAAATGAAGAAATACAATAAAATTACAAAAGTTTGCAACAAAATACAACATCAAAGAAAAACATAAAACGCAGAGAGTTAAAAGCATAACTATCAGTACAAGGAGGGTGACGTGAGCATTAGCAAGGATTAAGGTACTACAGAAAGAAGAGGTACTATATACAAACTTACAGAAAAATGGAACAAACTTGCCAATGAAAAATCAACGCTTATTGGAAAGAAAACAAATCATTTTTGCATTGTTTTCCAAATGAAAAAGATTAAGGAGACTTCAACTTTTCAGAAAGTTCAGACGAAACTTTGCGATCAATGGACATTGAAGAAAGCAATAACTTCCAAAAAATGTTTAATTCTTCAATGAGAAATTTTAAGGATGCCAGCTATGTTACACAACGCAGCAAATACATTTGTGCAAGCAATGCAAATCATGATCAAGCACCATGCAAGCAGTGATGGCATGACTGGATTCACACATTTTTACAAAACATCCACAACAATATTTGAATAAAGAGTTGATGATGCCCAACTGGTAGGAGAAATATACACTATGATAAAATCTTAGTGTCTAATGCTTGGCTGTGAAAATATTATTTTCGGTAGACAGTGACTCCACAATCCTGTTCAAACAAGAATTGATCTGAGCCAAAAGAAAAAATCACAAAAAAATAAAAATGGCACGCATATCTAATAACTTGCAAACTAGTGACTCTGCAGTTTTTGTGACTTAGCTCTGAATCGACGCGAAAAATTTTCAGATGTCCGTGGCTAGAAAGGTTGTGACTGACTCGCAACTCGACAATTGTGGTTCGGCCACACTATGCAAGTGTTCAATACCGGGTTTCTGCGGGCATCATGTTTAAGAGTTACTGAGGGCTAGTCAGTGTAAGCGTGTTAGAGTATGTGCTTTCGTGTGTTTCACAAAATCCGTGGCACCAGGAAGTTACCATTGTCTGATTGACAAATCACGTTAAAACAAAACAAACGTCAAACCTTTGTGAAAAATTCGGCATTAGGACGGAAAGCTAGACCTTCAACACATGAAAATATTACTAAATCCAGTACGTAGGCTACTTCAAAATTCAGTCACGGCTAGAAATGTTGACACCAGAAATATATTGCAAACCGGTATCTGTAGGTTACATTATGTTACTTGAGCAAAATAGTTTAACACGCAACTGCTAGGAGTTAGTTCTGAATGTTGCTTTTACCAAAACGTTTGCCGTATTGCGAGAGGGCACCAGCAAAAATGTAAACACGCCAGATCGGAGCACTGAGAACAAAGACCTCTTACATCATCATGCAGCGTTATAAGCCATTACAAGGTTAGTACAGCGATGAATAATTAGTTGTTCGTAGCACGTACTGCTGTCACCTTTCGCCTGAATCCAAACACCACCCTTCGCATTATATATGTCATTTGCATACAGCGAAATACTATAAAAGAATTAGCATAGGAGTTTCCCAAAATTTTATCGGGTCTCAGCTCAGGCTGCATACAAGGCGATCTCTACTATGTGATCATTAACATATATATTTGTAGCATATTCTCTGCCACGCTGCTGGTGTTACTACAATAATAAATGTAATCTGCAAACTGTTGTTACATCGCCAGCAATTTGACTATTTTTCGTTTAATTTAAATAGCATTCCGCAATGTACTGTAAAAGGCGCAATAATGGTCATATTCACTGACGATTGACCTGTTGTTTTCTTGAAAAAATAACTATGCTGTAATATGAATAACAATCTTAAAAGGGACGTTATAAATAACTAACATTATTTTATCTTTTTTATTTGTCCTGACAACTCCACGCAAAAATATAAAGTTTTGCCTATCAAGAGCTTTATCAAGGCATCCATTCAGAAGGTGTAATGGTAGTATCAGTTGTGGTGTTCATATTAACTTCATACCGGAGTAAAAGTTACCTTTGAGCCCGGATAAATTTGTGTAGCTGAAACGGTGCCAGTAGTTATGAAAACAGCAATGTTAGAGGCACTTTCTATAATCTGAAACACGCCGTCTGTTGACTCTTCACTGGCAGTTGTGCCCGTAATTGACAGACAAATGTAGGCAAAAATGGTTTCAGTTAGCTTAAAGTTACCGGTTAAAACCAACCACAATATGCTCCTTTCACTTTCGAGTAGCTTATAAGAATAATCACATATGTTTGGTGAGGTTGATTGTACCTCACGCTCACAGATGATCCCGAAATCTCCCAATTAATTCAGCTGTTTTAAATCAACTCAAGAATTTAAAGCTTGAGAACTTTCCCACTAAACCCATTGTCCAACCGACTAACACTCTTCATCTCGTTTAAGTTAGCACTAACACGCAGAAATCACAGCAAAAATGTCACGCAACCATGTGAACAGCTTTTATGCAATCTTATAAACGATTTCTTTCTTGAGGAATTTTTGACAAGTTAGAGTTAATCTCAACAATTAACTATATACGATTATGTAGAGTCGTATGCTTATCATCAAAATAATTAATAGGCTCCAACCATACCAGTTTAGGCCGAAATAAGTATTGAGTCGCCCTATGTCATGAAACATGCAAGAAAAGCCATCCAACAGCAATAGAGATAAAATGAAACACTGCATAAAACTTTATCATGATCCATACAGACTTGCTAAAAAGTGTCTCGAGTGATCTTACGACCAATAGGTACTTTAAACTTGTTCCGAAAGTATAATATTGTTTGTTAGGAAATTATGTGGATAAAACAAAATATTAATTCTGATTGATAAACCTCTTGGAATTAATACGGAACTTTTACCCTGCCCACATGGTTTTTACCGAGGAGCAGCAAAATATATCTGCAGCGCAGTTGTGGTATTACGTTTCACTCAGTTTAGCAAAATATGTTGAATTTAAAAATATGACATTCACGCCAAACTTACCGCTCATGCGCAGCTTCGCTCGAGTTGTCCGATCCTGTCGTGAGGAAGCATTTTATCGCCACGGGACCGAGTTGCTTGTTCTCGCATTTTCTCACAGCACCGAAAGCCCCTCCCCCGAGGTAATCTCTTTTGTTCCAGCTTGTGGTAAAGTCATCCACGTCGTAACGTTTCAAGGACATCGTTTTGAAAGATAATGGGGAGCAGTATCAGAATTCAGATTTATCATCAACGTACGTGCTATGCATCTGAGTATAGAGTCGTAAGAATTGCATAAAAGACGGAGCAAGCTTTGATGCACTTGGAAGAGTTTTCTGCAGAGAAAGAAAACCGTCCAAAACTGCTGTTGTTAGAGATGTTTTCAGTTNCTCCTNGAATGTAAAAACTATCGCCACAGCACTTCTCACCACCAACACATGGTCACTGCAACATCTTAACAGAAACAATTTATTTCAAGACTATTCTCAGCACAAACAACTTGTCACTACAACATCTGTCAAAGCAAATAATATATCACCATTACCTAAGCCAATCTCTCACCTGTAATCAAAGACTTTACAGTATATTTGCCACGATTTGTAAGTTAACGACGATTTACTAACGCACAAACATTTCAATTCGTGCTAGATATATATCTATATTTGTATATTTGAAAGTCCATGGACGAGTTTTTCGTGACGAAAACCATGCTGTTAACCATAGCCAAGACGACAATCTCTGAACAGGCCAAGTTTTAAGGTTTGGTGGGAAATATATTTTTAGGGGAGCAAGATTTTTGTTTTAATTGTATCTTCAAAACAAATTCTTCTGCTCACAGCAAAATTTGGGAGGAACAAAAAATTTGAGGGGCATAAAAATCGACGGGGCACTGCTCCCGAATGCCCCGTGGCTACGGACCTGTCTCTGATCGCGACGTCTTTCACCGAAAGTAATCAACGGCATCCTTCAATATGAAAAATTTGATACTGCAAATAATCACCCACCAATAACATGTTTGCGTTTAGAACTTTGCGAAGGAGAATGCTCTCTACGTGCGCTTGTCTTTCGTTGCATGCGCCAATGGGTCAGCAAAAACTTTGAAAGACGTGGATCTGAAGTTTTGTTCTTTGTTTTTGAAACATTGTTCTTTTTCTCGGGTTTTATCAACGTTTTTCAGCCGATTACAGCACGCACACGTCAAGCGCATACTTTCTGAAGGTATGGTAAAGTTGTCTTTTGGTGAAACTGCAACAACCACATCTGATCCAGTAGTTATGAACGAGTGATCCCCCCACACACACTTTTCTCATAACTGCGCCGACATTGTTAAAACTCGGAATGTAGTAGTAATTGCAAAAATTCGGTTGCAGTAAAACGTCTTGCATCTCCAGAATTTTTATTTGGTCACTTGGTTCACAAACCTTCCCTGGAAATTTTTCTTACTCAGTTGGGTTACGATTCTTGCTCACGTTCAAGACCAAATCAACGTGGAGATTTTGGTGCAGCTTAGTTTGCAATACGAGCGCACTTTAACTTGGTTGAAAATACGAACACTTTTTGGTATACATTCACTATTTTTGAGATGCAAGTCACCCCCACTTGGCTGTTTCAATTTGTTTGGCCAGGCAAATGAAACACAGGTAAAGTAACATTTTAGACATTTATCAAAAAGATAAAATGCGGCAATTAGTCGTTAGAATTTCATCTGCGAGAAAGGATTAATCGTGAGCTAACTGCGAATGAAAGCTCCTGTTTGAGCGCGACACTAGCGCAGTGAGAGGTGACGCGAAAAAAAACGATCTAGATTCAGCCTTGGTATGTCCACACCGTGCGGGGATGACTTTCTTCGACATAATTGGTGGTGAGCTCTTCATTTTTGCCTACTCTACGGCGATCGCCAGACAAAAGCAATTGTGACAGTGAATTGCCACGGTAGTTTTTATTCCCTTGTAGCAATGAATGCCAGGTACAATTTTTCATCTGACAATGCTGCCTCTCGTCAAAAATATGCTGACGAATTTTGACTGTAATGGGAATCACGTGCACGGCTTTTGTACCATTTATCATGGCTGCGTTTATATACAGCTTTAAGTAACATTCGTGGTAGGTTGGCAAACAATCCCTTAGTATCAGAAAAACGTTTCAGACATTTGCAGTATGCCATAAAAACGTAACTAAGCAGAAAAGCATGAGGAAATTTTTGAAAAATCAGAATAGTAGAAATCAACTTTGCACCGAGGTGTCAGTGGACAGGTGGAAATCTGCCAGTGCATAATACATGATAAACAGACACTAAAAACCACTGCATCGAAAATGTGGAACTTCAGGTTATCAAAATAAAGACAGATTATCATTGTATTGTACATACACAATTATGAAAATCTTACTAGGCCGCACGAAGCCTTCGACTATAGGTCGCATGCAGCACGAGGGCGCGATTTGGACATATAGCTGGTCTATCAAAATGACATATTAATTATATTGTGCGGTCATAACGTCGTTTGCTCAGGGACTCTACATGAATGTTCTTTTGCATGTACTGCGATACAACAATTCAATTCGGCAGAAATCGTATTAGCGCAGTTGTCCTATCACTAAAAAGGTGAGGGAGGCATCTCAGTTCGAATGAAACGTATGTAGAAGTAAAAGAGTGGGTTTTGAAATAAAAATGGTGATAGATTGCTAGATTATACGAGATTGCGAGAGGCAGGCTTGTCCATGGGAATGTCATTCCTATGGGAATCCCATGGGAAACGTCCCATGTGATGGGATGAGATGGGACAGGCATAAATTGCTGTGGGATGGGAATGGGACAGATATATATGTCCCATGGACAACCCTGGCGAGAGGAAAACCTTCTGTCGTCCACTCACAAAGTTACTCAATATTTCCATACCAGGCCTGTGGAAAGCACGAGCTCCGAGTAAATCAACGTCAATTTTGAAGAAGATGCCAATGCGTCATAAGACTTCCTTGCTAAACTTTCGGAGGAAAATTGTTGTGTCATGTGGCTTGAAATTTCTAGTTTGTCGTACTAGATAGCAGCGTGGTTGACTTGTGGTTGTTTTCATCATCAGGTTGTTCATTTGTGTGGCCCTAAATGAATTGGCTTAAATGTTTTAGTTAGACCTACCCCAAACATGGTTTTAGGGATACTGTGCACCTCACGTGGCAAAATGCCATTCTGCTTCCAGCTGAGTTTGCTATCCCACGTTCTGCGAACGTATACAACATATTGATGTTATATTTCACTGAGGTTTCATTGATCAGCGTGTAAGTATTGTCAAACAAGCGTTAGTTATATTTGCAATAGCAGGTGTTGTTACTGAGGCGACGCGGGCCATGGCTAATGTAAATGTTGGTATGGTACAGTTAAACTAATGAAACAGAGCTAAGTCCAATGTGATTTTTCAGTTAGAAGCAGGACTCCTCAGTTTTTGGCTTCCCGTAACGCTTTTCGTTTATCCACCGGTCTGCAGATGCAAAGTTGTTAAACCCTGTAATAGTTAATCAGCTCACAAAGTAGGCAATAGATAACCTAGATATATATACTATTCTCAAAAGAACTGCTTTATGTAATGGCTGACCACCCCAACTGTGTTTTCTTGAACTACCGTTGCAAGAGTGTGTTAGAATATTTTGGCCACCCAAGTTCGAGATTGCGTGTCATGCAAAGACGTTAGCTGATTCTATCTTGTTTGCCTCAATTAAAAGTTTACAGTGTAACGCGAAGTCGAAAGAATTGAATAACTAAAAAAATTAATTGATTTACACCATCGCGCATGTTAGAAAAAGATAAAAAATGCGCGTCCCAAGCTCTTCATTTTGTGGTGCTTTCAAAGAAATATTGGAATAACGTGTGCTGGCGTGTCAGAGAGACATGATTATATCAGTTTGTGTGATTTCAGCTGCGCACGCTGGTTACAGCACATTGGGTGCAGATTCCAGTTAATGCGAAAAGTTCTCTATATCCGAGTGTCTGATAATAATGCAATAACGAGAAGCAGTATTGAAACGTTTTCAAAGTACAATATTCGATGTTATGTTGTAGTATATAAATAAATTATAGATGCTACGAGTGGTGTAACAAGAGGTCTGAGCCGGGGAGGAAATGTGGCAGATGGTGGGCCACTGGACATCGTGACATCGTAAGAAGACCACTGGCCACCGTAAGGGGCCCCCTGACCAACACTCAGAAAAAAAGGTGAGAAATTATAGTGAATCCGTATGTGGATGGCTACACTACAGTAAAACCCGAAATCAACGGAAAACACTCCAAAATACAAAAAAATCAACAACCTACTGAAAACCAAAAGAATACTAAATGCCGAAATATAAGCTAGGTAGGGGCTCAATTCATAAACGAAAAGCTTATAATTAGCCATGACAAAATTCTCATCGTTGAACTACTTAAGTATTACTGCAATGCTTGCAACTTCAGAATGTAACAGGAAATTGTCCTTTCACAAATTTCAAAAATATGTAACTATTCGTATACTGTCAAGCAAGCTTTTCGGATTCCGAGTTTTAGCAAGACAAACGGTTTGGTTAACTCTAAAAGCTATTGCCGATTCGTAATTGTTTTGCATTTACTGTAGTTAAAGCTTCGGTAATAAAAGACTCCTCCGATGTGTTTATTTGAAAAAATTCTTCAGCATAGCTTTTTATTTGCAAAAGCATCTGCATTTATAGTAGCACCCAGGCCCGTAGTCAGGTTTTAAGGTTTGGGGGGCAAAATACATTTTTAGGGGGCAAGATATTTGTTTTCGTTATATGTTTAAAACAAACTTTTTCTGGGCACAACAAAATTTAGGGGGCAATTACCCCCGGTGACTGGGACGCGGTACAACAAAGGGTAAAAACCACTGGTCTATAGGACTAATTTCCAGGGTTCGCAAAGACTAAAGCAATGTCAGAGCAGAAAGTAGCGCGAGCGAGAATAAGACCGAAGTGAAACAAATTTATCTACGACAATACAACGTTGCACTGTCGTTGATTGCAGCTATAGTGTGTTGAAAATATGCCGCTATAGTGTGTTGCAGCTATAGTGTGCGGCTAAAGATTGCAGCTATAGTGTGTTGAAAAGAACCGGGCTGCACAATGGACGGAAATCACTGCAGCGTCTTTTCAGTTAGAAAATATCTTCAAAGATTTCTAGCTCTTTATAATGTGTAGATTTGTTGCTAGAGCGTGATTCACATTTTCCTGGATTGGAAGTTATATTATCAGAGTGTTATCGTTATATAAACTGCAAGTAGAGTCCGCTGATACATGCTACATAATCAAAACTTGTAAGCAATACCGGTTGAAATAGTTTTCTACCTCGTTTTTAGTGATATGGCCAAGATCAGTAGAAATCGTGCATCCAGGGAACTTTTGCTCCCATAGCAAGCGGTTATTTTGCGACTCTGTGCTCCCTACAAAAGGATGACCTTTTTCAGCCATTCGTAGTAAGCGATGCCCTGTGAACACTTTCTGCCACGGCGCAGTTGCGTAACAAAGTCCAAAATCTAACCTGAACTGAAAACTTTAATACAACCATAAACTAAACATTTACTGCTTGAAAGGCTATTAATTTCTTTGAAGTTTCAAAAAATAGAGGGGACATTGCTCTCCACAACTCTACATCACGAATTCTGCAAACCATTGCCTGCAGTGAACACTATACAGTTGTTGCTCTAACTCTTCGCCATAGAGTCAAAAGACAAAAATAAAAACGTGCCTACCAGTAAGGTCAAGCAATGTTACGAGTGAACAGAATTCTTAAACCGTTCCAAAAAATCAACCCAACTTTCTCAGTGTGTCCATAGGCGCAATTTTGTTGCAAAATGGGGGGGACACAGCTTGGTGTGAAACCAATATATTCATCCAGGCGAGGCTGATGTGAAGTTTTACCAATACAGATTCCCAATCTTGTTTTTAGAGATGGTTTGAAAGCAACGCTGATCACGCTTTGCTTTATCCTTTTAACATCAAATTTTAATAGGTTTAACCTCAGATTTGAATAGATGAAATTAATGCCAAAATTT
>JGI24159J19872_10006532_pt1 | contig 15200 bp, 8 predicted proteins | sample Ectturendosymbi4_FD_19872 | JGI IMG/M metagenome (IMG submission 19872) | reverse complement strand
ACTATAAATATCTTTTGCTCAGTAGTCCATGGCATCTCGAAGGTCAAATTTGGTAGACTCTTAGAGCATTAATTCTACTTGGTAAATCTGAAAAATAAAAATAATTGATTAATTATTTCAAAAGTTATTCAAGTTTAGGTGATGACCGTTTTTTTTGTGTCACCCTGTATGAGATACTCTGCTTGAGTGTGGGAATGTATTACCTTAACAAATGGCGTCAATTAGACCCAATAGTTGATCTGTAGTCACCTAAATGTAGAGACAAGTGCCTGGATATTGCATCAGAGGTTGCGGCTCTGGTTTCATAAAAACAAAATATCAACCTGAATTTGAAATTTGAATAACAGGTTTTGAACGAACTGCCTGTAAGAATATAACGCTCTAACACAACCAGGCTATCGGCCAACCCTTACAAATATTGTGAATACTCGATAAGAAAACTGCACAAACGAGTAAAAGATGTCATACATCCTTAAGTAATGCTGCATCATTACTTCCAAGAAGGGAGACCACTTGGGAGGCACAAAACTTTTTGAGTGACGCCTTCCTATTGCATGCTAACAAGAGCGGTCAGTCGAGAAACCGACAAAATGGAAATGTGTAAACCGTCATTCTTTGTTCAACGAGCCCGATAAGCAACCCCTTTAACCTATTGACTTCTGAATTTTCTCCGTGTTGTACTGGCCTTTCGCTTTTGTGTTTTCCACTCTCATTCTTTCACCTCATTGAGTCGAATGCATTCTGAACATGCCCACTGAATCGTCAACAGGTAGTATTAAACACACGCTATGTCAGGTACTTGAAGCCACCATTTGTCACCGTGTGATACGAAACGCTATCGTACACTTGTGTGTCGAGGACCATATCCACTTGAAGTGATGCAAAAGTACAGGCGCTTGTGTTGTGTTCGGCATCGGCCAATAAATGGACGAAAGCTTTGAGAGTTTGTCGCCTCCATGACCTGCCAGAAATTTAGAAACCTCAGTTTTCATAAGCCAGGGGTTCCCAACCTTTCTCTAACTATGTTCACCTTCAGGATTTCGAAAAATGAGCATGTACCCCTAACATTTGTTATGACAAGGTATTTCATCATGATTAATCACAGATACATTTGGCAATAAGCATATAATCATTTTTGAAAATAACATTCACTGATGTATGTCTGTATATTTGGAAATGAATAACATATAACATTTTTCCCTTCTGATGGCCCTAAGCATACCCCTTTAGATAGGCAAATGTACACCATGGGGTACATGTACCCATGTACCCCAGGTTGCGAACCCCTGTTCTAAGTCATGATGGGGTTTCGCCCGTTCTGGCAAATCAATCCTGGTCTAATCGTTCTGAAAGGTAGACGTCAAGAAAAGCGAAAATTCTGTGATGGAGAACTGATGTCCTTTTCAAACACAAGCGTTGTAATTTCGCCTTTCATAACCTGGCTTTAGTAATTTAGTTAACAAAAAAATACTCCGTGGAATTTCAGGGCTTTGCCTTCAAAAATTAAGCAAAAGTTTTGTGGAGTGAAAAAAGTGATTGATGAGTACAACGAAGTGATAAAACTACCCTCCATTCACTGACTTTGCGGTGTGACCTTTCACGACTTTTATTTCTTGAAATCTCGCAATGTATTCATCTTTGCGCAGAGAGAAATTCGATCAGATTCAAAATGCATAATTTCAATGAAAGGATCGACAACAGCCACAATCACCAACCCGGTGACGTCACAAACCAAGGACTTCACCTTCGATTTCTCGTACTGGTCCCACGATGGGTTCATAGAAGAAAGCAACGGGCGACTGGTACCGGCACCGCACAGCAACTATGCGGATCAGGTTAGAACGTATCTTGTTAAAACAAAAGCATCGCCTGTGTTTACAAAAGACAGTCTAACAATGGTGGATTTTTTATTTGAGTGCGATAACGATACGGATGCTGAAGTTTTTGTTATGCCGCTGTTTCCATGCCTGCAAATTCCCCAAGGATTTTGCTTATCGACAGAAAGGAAGATTTAAAAATCTTTCACTGCTTTAAAAAAGGTTCCGATTTCAGTATGATTTGATATGTTCAGTACGCCATCATCAGCTGATATGTACCAGACCTTTGTGCTTGGCCTCCGGCCATTTGGCGTTTGACCATGGGTACATTTTTCACCATTCCAAGACGATCACCAAATCAAACAGTTGAGACTTTAGTAATAAAAATGTTCGTATAAACTAGCTGATGATTTTGTACTGTGTACCTTCACTCATGCGAAAACGGAATCGATGCCTGTACACAAGCCTGATGGACTGTGAATACTATTCGCAAGGTTTTACTGCTCTTTAGTTGTGTTGCTCTTTGCGATAGATTGACACTTTTAAGATTTGGTATAGTTAGGAATGGTTAGTACACATTTTTGCTCCCAACCTTTAGTTTTACGTCGTTATTATTTAAATTCATGCGATGAACTCGTACAAAAAAGAAGTAAATTTTGTACAAGGCAAATCTGTTGCTTATAAAACTGCTATTTTTTGTAAAAAAAATTCAATTGTGAACATCAGGTTGAAGCTGCAGGTAAACCTTAGTTATTCACACGGTTTGTCATATAGTTCCTAGCAAAAAGTCACCAATGTTTTTGAAAATTAACGACATCAGAAGACGATTTCAACAGCATTACACAATCGACGGAATGTTGGAATATGGGAGATGTATAAAGAGTATGAAATTAATTTCAAAAACATGTTATTACGGAAATTCCCTATTTAAGAACATCTGTCAATAGGCAGATTAATTATGAAAAGCGGTAACTCAACAAATAAAGTTTAAATAAAATGAAAAAATGCGGGTATTATTGGCAATCAACAATCGCAATAAATCATTTTGCACTTCAAAAGATTAAAGGTCATCATTGTGTTGTAGACACTCGACAGCGAGCTTTGTCAATGTTCTTTCTCCTCTTAAGCAACAACGCATGACGCAAAACGTTTGCTCATCAGCACGACCGAATCTGATTTGTGCAAACATTCCTAACGGGGAGTGGTATGTTCTCACGATCTTGATAACAGGAACAAAAAACTGATTAAATAACAAAGATCGGATAACCTCAATAGCATCGGCTGTAACAACTACAGTGTCGATTTCACAGTCACCAACAGCGAAGGTTGACCAAGATTTGAAGGTTGAACACAATGTCAGGCACTTTTGCTTGGCGCAATCAAAGCATCTACTTTGGTAAAAAGTAAGGGCAGAGAGTGATCTGAGAAGAAACGGAAGGTCTTTCAAACTTTGGCAAGTGCATCACGTAACCATCTTGTGTCATACGCATACGTTGTCGAATTTCTTATGGTCAAAACTGGAGCATTGGAAAGTGTGTCAAACCATAAGTCAATTTGTCCTGATGGGCAGTCGCTGAAGCCTTCATGTGCAATGACCATAAAAAAATGTTGGCACTTTTTGCCCAATCGCAATAACAGCCCCGTTACGAACACTTGCGCCACCGAGTGTAGCAAATTGTCCGTTGCTATGCGATGTTTACCAGTTGTCAAAACTTCAGCGAAACTTCACAGAACGGATTAAGCAAGATTTACAAAAAGAAATTTTACGAGCCTTTCGCTATTGTCTGGCGCTAGATGGCATTTGGCCAAAATGAAAAGTTGTGTCTGGGAGATTCTGCTTCCTCAGAATCTGTGCCGTCATTTTATTGCTCGGTTTTACGACTTGTTTAATCAGCGGTCCGACTGTTTCCAGAAGCAGCTTCAGCCATGACCAAGGCCAGTGGTTTTGTACAGCACTGACGTGGTTATTAAAACACACAAAAGCATTCTCTCTTAGCATGAGAGGCTTCAATAACGACGTTTTTCTATTGTCAAAAGCTGTGTCCGTATTAGCTATTGTACATGTCCAAGACAACGAGATTTCAAACATATTGCATGAAATTTTGTTTGTTTATAAATCCACTGCTAAAACTCTTGAAAATTTCAGCAATAAAACAGGTTATACAAGAAAGAAATGTTTGCAGTCCTGAAGGTTAAATATTGATGTCGCTTCACCTAATTGTGATTTTCCTGTTAATCATTCATTTTCACATTTTTGAAACAAAAGCTTCTGCTCTTCGGTGCTGAATATATTTATCTATAACTCTATAAACATTAAATGCTAAAATGTACGGAGAAAAACACAAACGTTCTTCCCATTGCCGTACAGCTGCCTTTGCATCTCACAAAGTATTCAAAGGAATGGATGGTTCCAAAAATTAACATTATAACAAAAACTCTGTCGATATGACGTTTTCGTCGAATTTGGAACCCGTGCTTCATAGCCAACTAAGATAAGAATTTTCACACACTGATTGATTTAAACTGTTTTTTGGAAAATAACAAGCTTAACTTTGACTTGGCGGAATTTACCTAGCTTAGCTTTTTTTCTGAAAATAGAAAATAACACAAATGTTTGTAGTCATGTCATTTCAAAACATTTTGATACCGCCTAAGATTTAGGTAATTCAAAATTTAGGGAAAAAGGAAATTTTATGCAAAGAGGAGAACCTAGAAATATGGTTTGCGCAATGTTCATGCCTTAGTGTCTCGACGTGTCTACAAAAGTTGTGTTTCACTTAATTGCCAAACTTTTAAAAGTAGAATGGTAAAGAGCAGTACTTAACCAATGCAACCGTGCCTAATTTGGGACTTTTCTCTCACTGCATCAATTCCAGACTTTCTAGGGAACCTGCTTTTCATGATGTAAGTTACAAAAGTACCATCTTACATACATGATGGTCATAAAAACAAGTTTAAAGTTACCTATCCGCTAGGTTGTAATCTTTTTTTCAACATAAAGTCCCTTGTAATTGCGTTCATGGTAATATTTTGATAACACTCAGAATTAAATTTCAGAGTCGTGAACAATAGAACCGTTTTTCACTATCTTCGTTCTTCTCAGTATGCATTTTCCACTGTTAACATAGATTTCCAACCACACCAACAATATACGAAGTGAAAGCCTCCCCCCAATTTTTGTCAAAGATTTCTTAATTCAGCGATGAAATTCCATTGAGTGAATCTCTTCAACTCAGCTCTGGAAGTAGGCTACAAAAGAGAGTTTTATAATATTAGTGAGGTTCCTTATTTTAAAAAATCAAGCGAAATGTGCAATATATTGTAAAAAATTTTAAACAAATACTTTCAGCATCCATAATAATTTGTAAAAGGGAAACCTTTGTCATGTGCGTCCAACGGAACAGCGTCTGGATCTAACGATACAATTTACGACTCATTTAAGTTTTCTAAAGCACTGTTCGGAAGTCAGAAGACTCCATCTTGTCACATTCATCAATTGTGGATATTCCGTAAAGAGGTCTTTTTACTGGCTTATAAAATTTTTGAAAAATAAGCAACTGCATCATGGCTTGCGGTTCGTGTTGGCAGTGATGCCTTCATGCATCTTAGGGCTCGATCGGGTAGCAAATGACCAGAGCGAGTTTGCGGCAGGAGTGGTCGTAAAAAACGCCGGAAACACTGCAAGCGCTTAGCTCGCGTGCTTCGTGTGCAATGCATCAGTGTTGTCTGCAGTATAAACATTGCAAGGGCAACGGTTACGGGGCCCAAGCAGCAGCCCAGTAAAATTTACAAGTTGTTTTTATGTACGCAACGTTTCGCAGTAAAAATGCCGCTTTTCTTCAACAGCTTTTAAGCAGCGTATGGCCGCTGAAGGTAACTGTATAGTACGTCAGTGTTTACATTTGCGTAAAAAACTACTTTTCACAAACACGAAAAACATTTTAGAGTCTTTTCAAATGTCAGTAATTTTTTATAGAAGGAAAAACATCAAAAATGAAAAATATCCTGCAAAAAACAGTTTTCTTCCTGTATTGCAGTTTCAAGGATTTATGCAACACGGTTTTTCAAAGCCATGCTTTTGCAAAGCACCGGTAATTGTTTCTCGAGACTTCCAGCTTTGGGTTTGAAGTATGATTGTGATCAGCAACATGGGCTTACGTTCCTTGTCGATGTGTCGCAGGCAACCGTTTTCAAAGATCTTGGAGAGGACGTCCTTAAAAATGCTTGGGAAGGCTACAATGCAACGTTGTTCGCTTATGGACAGACTGGCAGTGGCAAAAGTTACTCCATGCTGGGTTTTGGTCCTAACCGCGGCATCATACCTCTTGCATGCTGCAAACTTTTCGAGGCAATCGGAACCGTCGGCAAGAATTCGGGAAAAGAATTTCAGGTTGGTTTTGTCAACGAACCCGACAACTGGTTGTTGCTTACTTGCTCTACGTAGTGTTGTCTGCAAACCAAAAGGGGAGAATTAATCTACAGCTAACATTAGATAAATTTTGCCAGCCGCTGCAAAACGTTCAGTTGTAGAAAGTTCATGTCTTATCGAAAGAAATATTTGTGGTTCGAGCTATCGCTGCTATCAGCCAAGTGAAATGAAGGAATGTGATATTTTATCACTTTGATTTCCACTGCCAAGATAATAGATTTTTTCTTGTTTGCAAATCTATTTAAACCTATGTCTACTTAGGTCAAGCTCTATAAGAAATCATGTTAAAAATTTTTCATGTTTGTAGCTAATAAGCAAAACCCTTCATTTTTATGTTAAAATTTTCATTCAAATTGAAATGCATCATTACCTTGAATTGCAGGCAACCAAAGCTAGAAAACAATTATTTAATGTTATTGCGCATGTTCAAAAACAGGAAATAACTTAAATTCATGAGCAACTTGGTTGAACTTGCGATATGATCCGCTGCAAAACTTTTTTCCAATTTTTGGGAAAGTGGGTATTCCTTGATGATCACATTTTTGCTTAAAACTTGTGATTGCATTTTTTGTGTAGGTAGCCTTCAGCATGATCGAGATATACAACGAGCAAATACGGGACTTGCTCTCCAACCAACAAAAACAATCATCGAGAAGTCTTAAGGTTCTGTGAAGCGGTTGGTTTCGATCGTTTGGTTCGTGTATAGGACAATTACTAACTTCTAGGTTTACTGCAAGCTGTCGAGAAATCTACCGACTGGGCTCTGTTTTCATAACTCAGCGATTATTTGGACTTGCGCATATTTGTGATCAACTAATTGGTCTATTTGAAAAAGAGTCCCGGGTTGAGGATGCCTCTATTGCCGTGAAATCGATTTCTTATTAAACAAATCGCTGATTGATTTGACTACATCGCCTTTGTAGTGAACAATGATTTGAATATCATGCTTAACTGGAAGTTACCACAGCCTTGAGATAAAGCGTCGTGTTCGTCAAATGCAATGAAACTAAACTATTAATAAAGAAAATCGGTAAAAACTGTCCCAAAAAAATATTAACAACAGGTCCGGGTAAAAAAACAGCTTACTGGTAAAGAATCGCTAGGAACAAGGCTGTTTTTTTTAAATGACTGGAAAATAGCTGACAACTCTGTAACTACTCTGCCTATTCATATAAACGATTTTTGCTACTTTCAATTCACTTTTTGTCCATAACCTTTCCTTCAAAAATCTAGGCTATTTGAATTCGTGATTGACCCAGTTCAGCTTAAAGAATTAAAGTTATTTATAGTTGACAGCGTTCAGAATGAAGTAACATCAGCTCTTTAGTTTGCAAGTGAGGTATGAGGTAAAGCCAAAAAATGCTGATTAAAAACTTCAGCATCTAAGGCGGATGTGTGGGAGAGATAGAAGCGTTACTTTGTTGCATTTGGCACAAAACATCCTGTATTATTTCGCTTCGTAGTGTATAAGAATATCGTAGATTGCTCCAAAACCTTGTTAACAGCTTGCTTCTTGTTTTGATTGCTTTGTTAGCATTTCGATAATGCAGTAGAATGATGGTGTGATTAAAAAGGAGATTTAGAGGTACATCATGTTTTCTGCATTTTTTCTTCCTCTATAAAGCTAATATTCCGTACGTTTGTAATCAACGGCTGGCATTTAACAGCAATTTAACATAATCAGACTTCATTTTTGCGTTCGTGTGTCTCAATTTACAAGCAATTGTATTTTCCATAATAAGCATTGAAATAGTCAAACAAAATTTTGCAAACATGATTGTTCCAGTATGTTTAACATTCATCGGAATACAGTATGTAGACAGGACTTGGCAAACACCACTTGTGAAAGCATGGTAAACGGTTTAAATGCGGTTACTTTTAGTTTCCGGTCATACTATGACGGTGGAAACTCTTTTGAAATTGATTTGTCGTATTTCCGGAAAGTTGTTGACTTGAATCGAATGCATTTTTCAAAAATTTTTCCTCTACTAGTTTCCTGTTAGATTCTCTGATTGCATTTTAGGAAGCAGTCAAAACTTAAGCAATCTGGTATTTGTTGGTCGATATCTTCAGACTATCTCAAAAAATATTCTTATTTCAAAAAAGTTGAACGTTTGTTCACTGCTGATTGCATCAAAGCTTGGACTCCACGAATCCAAACGTTTTCAAGCGCAAGCGCAAAAATATGATAATTTTTCTTTCTGCAGATACGTCAGAGAGGTGACGTCGGATTCTACGTCGAAGGTTTAAGCCAGCATCCCTGTCGAAGTTACGAAGCAATAGAGAGATTGATGCATGTTGGAACCGTTAACCGAACGACAGCTGCTACCAACATGAACGCAACTAGCAGCCGTTCCCACATGGTCGTTACAGTCAAGTTCTCTCAGGTACACAACTACATTGTTCCTCAATTGTAACATTTAACCGCAAGCCAAGTCCTCCCCAACACACACGCACTCTCAAAAACAGGGGCGCCGAATCACTGGGGAGGCGCCGAAACATCCCACCAATGTCACAAGTAGCCTACTTACTTCAAAGCGGTAAGTTTATTACCAAAAGACTAGGTTCGAAGGTGGGGCGTCAAACTTGCTTCTTGCCCCGAGAACCATCTACCGCTGGTACGTCCCATCTACCGTTGGTACGTCCCTGTCCCTGCTCGAAAATCACCTTCAGGGGTCTGGCTTCCTCATTTTCGTGGAACAGTATGATTACACTTCGTGCAAAACGAAACAAAAACATAAGGTTTATTTGAAACTGGGAAAATTATTGATGCGATATTATAAGAATAAGCACTTTAGTTGAGCGAAAGATCTGCTGTTTGATTAATGAGTAAATCAAGGGCCTGCTTCGGCGCTAGATGTTGCCAACTGCATTCAACTACATAAGATTTTGTAAAGTCGTTTTGCCCTGAACTGCCCCATGACCGCAGGCAAGTGCACTGATGAATAAACGTCAGTCAGATCACCTTTTACAGAAATAAACCTTCTTGCAGTTTCCTTCGATAGTGCCTTTTTCCTTTCTTCATCAGTTCTTTTGCTGAGTTTGCTTACTGCACAAACAGTGGCTTTATTAGTCGTTTCGGAGGATTGTAATATATAAGGCAACCGTTGTTAAAAGTCTTGTCGCTTGTGGGTTGAAAAAACGGAGCACCATAAAAAGTAACTTCACAAATAAAAAGTCATTGATCTCATCAAAATAGGATTTCGGTCGAAAAAAAGCAAAGCTTTTTTGTCCTCTTAAATGCAAATAGGGCGGCAATAGCTTAGTGGCAAAGTGCCCGTCTCTCAATTGGAATGTTGGGTGTTAGATCCATGGCCACTGAGTGAATCGTCGTAGCGCTCCTTGGGCAAGAACGTTAACCTCAACCGCTTCGGAAAGAAGCAAATCTCAGCCATGGGCCTGCCGCAAATTGTCGTTACCACAATCAAATAAAGAAAAGGAAATGACAGAAACTGCCGTTAGAACTTCTCCTGTTGCCTCCTGTCCAGGGACAGGCCTGGTTTTCTAGGAGGAACAAGAAACTAATCGGACACAACTTCCAAAACCGGAACGTTTGGTCGCCATAGAGTATATTGTTGTCACAAAAATCCGGTAACTTTTTGTAATCGAACCGAAATAGGCAGCGCAAAAAGGATAGTTGATAAAGTAAACAGAGCGAGATTTTTATTTTTTGAGGAATCGAAACCAAACAAGAAGGTTTTTGCCGCTTTGAACAGCTAGTCGATGCGCAAAAACGCAAACGTTGATGTTCACCCTGATTGACACGTCACGAAATTGTTCCTCGCGCGTTTTCGGATCTCCAAATCTCGTGTATCCTCGTACGTACGAAATCTTTTGTAAAGGACTGACAAATACCAATTGTTCACAAAATGACTAGCTTCGTGTGCGGTCAGGTAACAAGGGTCAGAGAGCGGCAACGGTCCCTGCTGGGCATGTCGCATTTGCATTCAGGTTTTAAGCTCCTTTATGAATGAACAACATAACCAAATCTTGAAAATAAATAAGGGCTATTTTCTTTCGGCGGCAAGCAGAAACAAAACCTGCTTCACTGCCTCCTTTTCTTTTGTGAATCCTTTCTTAACAGGTTTTCAACAACGATGCCGGCGAAAGCACTACCAAAGTCAGCGAGATCAATTTGGTCGATTTGGCGGGCAGCGAAAGAGCTCAGTCCACTGGAGCGACAGGTTGCTTTGTGAATCACCAATCTGACTGTTACTAAACAATGGCGGTTTGTTCCTAGCAAGATTGGGATATTGTTCAAATCAACAGGGCGGCCGTTATCAATGGTGAAACTTAAGCCACGTCAAAAGAGAGATGATGCTTTTTTTGGTGCCGGACCCAACACCAAACTTTTTACGTCATCGCGTACGTGGTTCAAAAATGGCTGACGTATTTGAAGGAGCCGGTACGCATTTGCAAGGAGAAATTATTTTCCAACTATTTTCAATGGTTTTCCCACGATTGTCAATGATTTTCGTTGGTACCTATTCGACAGCGAATATTAATAGTCCTTGGCACCGGTTCTAAGCTTTGTATGGTGTTCTTCTCCCATGATTAATACCGAGCAAATTTTTCTCCTAATGAGTAGGCATATTCAGCTCTTACCTTTAAATATTCCTAAGTGGTAGCGTTTAGACGATTACTCGCATATACACACGTGGAAAAACATACAAAGTTTTTGCACTTTTGTTTGAAACTCGAGTGCGGGCTGGTCGCAAACATGCAGCCTGCCACTCAGTGGCTTATCACAGCAGGCTCAGATGTTAACGAAAGCAACTTTCAAACCACGTTGCTGTGCTTTATCTGGCAGCGCTTTTACCATGCAGGTGACAGATTAAAAGAAGGTTCGGCAATCAACAGAAGTCTGTTGACTTTGGGAAACGTGATCGAAACTTTGGCAGCTGGTGATCCCAGGACGATTGTGCCTTATCGGGATTCAGCACTGACGAAGTTGCTGAAGTCTGCACTGGGCGGGAACAGCAAAACAGTGATGGTGATTGCTTTTTTTCACAAAATATGATTGAGTCCGAAGTCTTGTTTCAGTTTAATGACACATACTTGCTAAAACTATAAATGAGGTGGTTTGCAAAATTAGCCTAAATTCCGTCTTTGAAACACGTTTTTCCTACACCAGAGCTAAACAACATGTTGACTGACACAAAACAGTGACTCCGTTCGCCTTTCCGACGAGACTTCATACAACCAGAAAGCAAGAATCCGTGTTTTGGCTGTAGTCCGGCCAAACAATCTTGTTTTGTGTTGAGTGCGCTAGTAGCTCTGTCAAGGAACAAAAGCATTACTCTGTGCTAACCTGTATGGAGGTTATCTAACACCTTTCTCAAAAATCTCTGAAATATAATGAAAAGAAACACAACTAGCCTCGCTTGCTGGCAGTACCCATCAAGATCAGCTGTCTTCATATTGCTTGTTAGCGCCACCCAGTAAAAGCAAAGACATATCTACTCGACAACGTCCACAAAAACAAAGCAGCAGGTTTACCGTATAAAATATAACACTGAGATTGCCTTTTGGTGTTGAGAATTATTGTGTATGTGTTGGACACAATTGACAGACGTAACTTAAAATAATCTATATTGCTTTCCTCAGTCTCAGTACCGCGAAAACCACTGTAGTGGCTCGAGGCAATTTTGGCCATAATTCGCCGGCCGATCGCGCTAGAGAGTCGATGAAGACATCATAAGATGCGGAATGTCGTGTACCTTTTGAATAAAAAAAACAGGTACCTTTGCATTTGAAACTTTGCCTGGCAGTGTGGCGTAACCACGAAATCTCTGTGACGTCATTGTGAATCGTGGCAAAATTTCAAATGCAAATTTGTTTACTTTTGTTCATCAGAAAGTACAGGAAATTCCGTATCTTATGTTATCTTTAATGACTCTCTACGCGCGATCCAGGAAGGCAACCAGCTCTTCATTTTGGGGAGGCAATTATTTTCATGAAATTTCGTTTGATGACGTCATCGTGCTTATTCAAGCGTGGTACAACTTTGGTATTCGAATAAAACTTTTTGGTACAAATTCAAATAAAACTTCGTAAAAACGATTAGAATATAAACCATCTTGATTCTTTGAAACGTTTCTGCAAATGTCAAAATTGCTACGCAATTTTTCGAATTTTTCTGGGGGCAAAATGCCTCCAACGCCCCCCCTGGTTTCGCGCCTGGCGCAATCGGTCAGCGAATTATCGTCAAAACTGTCTCCAAAGCCAAAACGTTTGGGCTCTGGTGGTCCTGAAGGAGTTAAATAGTACTGGACTGTTGATTGTTTAGCTTAGCTTATGACGCGGAAGCAACAGAGGTCCAGTGTTTTCTTTTCACAGATTGCGTCTCTGAGCCCTGCTAACATAAACTACGAAGAAACTTTGTCGACTCTGCGCTACGCTGACCGTGCGAAGAAGATAAAGAATCAGGCGATCGTGAACGAGAGCCCAACGGAGAAACTCATTCGTGAGCTCAAAGAGGAGAACGCCAAACTGCTGAGGCTGCTTTCTCAGCACTCATCGAAATCTAACTCTTTAAATAGTGGTATACTGCTGCGTTATGACGTAAAAACACAATTTCTGTTTCAAGCTGTTTGAAGTGTTTCTTTAACCTGAGTCATTAAAAAATACTAGTACAATCGCTGCTATGAACAATTCCGACCCACTTTTTTGGATGTGTTTGCTAACTTCTCCTTACTCCGGTAGAGCAAATTGTTTTCCGTTATTCTTCCCGACGTCCATAGAGGTGACGGAAACTGGCCTTTTGCACACAGGCTTTTTGCAACAGCCTACCGTTGCCCGTGTCACTGTTGCAGCAATTCGAGAATGTTCTAAATTCTGTTGGAAGTATTATTTTCCATAACACATACCCCAGCAGGTTTTAAGGAAACAACGGTTTCAGTACGTAACGATAAAAGGATCTAGGTTATTTTCACCCCATTTAAGATCGGTTTATAAGTTTTTGTGTTGGCACCTCTGTTCTTTACCTTCACAATTCCAAAAATGTTGTAGCTAGACAAGGCAATCAAAAAAAAGTTTGATTGTCCTTTTTTATTAGCTTGTGACATACAAAGAGAATTTACAAAATATCAGATTTTTTCCAAGATTACTTTGTTTGTACATACTGCTCCTGTTACCTTCAGGTGACATACTTCTTAAAAGTAAGAACCAAGCCTGAATGGAGTGGAGAAGAAGAGAAAGATATGTTTGTTCATTGTTTCACATATTTTTGCAGACGATATCAGAAGTTTAATCAGTCAGAATGAATGGCAAATGAAAGAGATGACAAGATCGTGGGAAGACAGGTTAGAGAACGAGAGAAGAAAGTGGGAGGAAGAAAACCGACGCGTGAGAGGACGGAGTGATAATGAAGAAAAGGCATTACCCCACTTGCAGGTAGCAAATTATGGATTATAGTTAGACTTACTTGCTTACACCCATCGTGGAAAGTACATGCTTGAATAGAGATATGTGCAAGTTTGAACCATCGCAAAAAGACGAAAGCAAATGGCAGTCGACTGATTCCTCGAAAGCATACAGAAACACTAGTGCTTTCAAGTGGATATTAACCCGTTATCAGTTCACCGTCGACACATGAAAGTACACAACTGTGCACCGTGTGGAAGATCGTGTTTGTTCTTAGCTGGGGATTGTTTCCATTGTATGATGAAGATGATGACTTGAACGTTATCGCAAGTATTGCCGATATTTGAAAATTATGTAGGAAAACCATTTCCGTGTTTACTCCTCTTGCTATTACTTGCTAAATGCAAATAGTTTATTGTGTCTAGAGCTCTTTGTGGTGTGAAAATGTCAAACGTAGATAGGTTAACTGCACAACATCGAACGCCTTTTTCCTTAAGCCCTAAAATGATTGCATTACACAGCATTGGAAAATTTAATAAATATCATACTTTGGTTAAAAACCATAATTTTGCGACAACTGGCTCATCTTAAAGAAACTGTCGAAGTTGAGTTAAATACAAATTTAATCTGAATCGCTTGATTGCGTTTTCATCAGAATGGTTAACTTTTCTTGAGCTAAATTAAAACACAAGTCAGAGTTGCACAAAAGCACCAAATTATTCTTTTCTACTCTATTAGCTTTTTCTGAGGATTTCTAAATAAGCATTGGCTATTAAAAATTGATGAATTCAGAAAAAAACGTTTGGGAAAACAAACAGCTTTTCGTGAACGTAGCAATCCTTATTTTTTTGCACAAATGCTATGTTTACCAACCGCTTCTGTGTCAATTTTGCAGTGTGACTTCCAAGTGATTTAGGTATGTTCAATATGACTGCTTGTTTATTCTGCTTCTACAAAATCAGTGTCTTGCAATGAGGAGTTTGTCCTTTTTCTATTGCTTTTCCTTGAGGGAAGTCGCGGATTCAAAACCTGTAACACAACTCGGTAAATAACATCTTTATGCAAAGCACTGCTAAAGCATTTATAAAAACTCCTTTGCAAACGCAAACATACTGTAGTGCACATTTCGTTCAATTGCAATGGACACAAAATTTTCGCAGTCAAATTAACTCAACACAAGCGACGTTTTCCACAGAATGTGAACGAAGACCCACAGTTAAGCGGCGTTATCAAGCACGTGATCCGTGACGGGGAGACTGTGATAGGGAGGTGCAAAGATCGCACAGGAAAAAACTACGTTGTCGTGCAAGGTCTTGGGTGAGAATCTGTTCGTTTCGCTTTAGATAACAAAAAACAAAATTGAAACTCTTTTCTTCAAATCCTGATTCTGAAAGATAACGTGTACAGTTCTTTATCCAAAAATATTTACACTAGAGGAATTACACATAGCTGCTTACCAGTAGATCAGAAACTGTTTTGAAATCTGGTTAAATCGGAACCCTTTAACGACCACCGGAGCCAATTAATTGGCTCGAGGTTTTTTTGTTATAACTCGCCAGCTGCAGCAGCTAGAGAGGTGTTCAAACCCT
>JGI24159J19872_10006531_pt1 | contig 15200 bp, 8 predicted proteins | sample Ectturendosymbi4_FD_19872 | JGI IMG/M metagenome (IMG submission 19872) | reverse complement strand
GAACGATCAAGCGACATACAGTGAATGAAACAACATGAGCGATGTCAACCGAACAGCGACTTCTGAACAAGGCTGGAGGCGCAAAGAACCAACGCCACGTCACAAACAATCAACCAATGCCAAATAACGGCGCGACAAAAATGCACTCGCGCGCGTGGACAATACAAGAAAACAAAAATAACGATTTTCCACGTATGAAGTGTGTAGTGATGTGCAGGTTTTTCGTTTTCAGGTTTAACAGTCGAATTTGGGCTATGTGTTTAGGAATATATTTTGTGAATGACTAAGCCAGCTATGTCCAACCCGCGGCCCAGTCGAAGGTTTTGTGCGGCCAAGTTTAGGTTTTCGCTGTAGTAAAAGTATCCAACATACTGACAACTTGTCCTTATTTTGATAACCTTGAATTTGGCATTTGGTCCTTTGGTCCCCAGTGCCAATTTATCACGTCTGCTGCCACTGCAGTTAGGATTCGAACGGTTTCTCTGCATTAGCTTCAGCTCAATTTAGTTTGCTCAGATATAAGTACGTCATTCCGTGTGCGGCCCTCATTAATATGTCCGTAAATGTGCGGCACTGGTTAAAATAGCGACATGATTTTTGGCCCAGTGAGGCATTTGAGTTGGACATAGCTGGACTAATCCAAATACTATGAGTGAAAGACCAAGAGACATAGGCCGAAAATATTAAGTGAGAGCCAAAAGAGGCTTGAAACAAAGGCTAAGACCAAAGCATTAAAAACGAAAGGAGTGTTGGACAAGTATTTTAACCACTGAGGGTTTAAAGCCTGCTTTCAATGCCACGCCATATTGAAGATGGTGCCAACATAGTAGGCAGAGAGCCTGGCCATGTTGCGCCAGATAGTCAAAGTGGAAGTTTATGTATGGAAAGTGATATGTGGTTTCGAAAGTGTTGATTCTGACTAAGAAGGAACCTCGTCACATGGTGTATCTGATGAGGCAGGCGTGCACGATTATTCAAAAGTTTGATGAACAAATGATCCTGCTATTTAGCCAGGTGTCATGATTCGGAATGTTAGGCACTAACCTGAGCTGTTTAGCCCGAATAGGACCGCCGTCATTCATCATATAAATTTCCCCAGCAACGACAGTGATGGGACACAGTTTTCTTAGTTTCACGGTAAAAGAATACCAACAAATGGTGAAGATGTAGGTCATTCATGGCTGATACTCCTGGTCTGGATAAATAGAATCCGCAGCTACTACTTCAAACTTTTCAGTTCTGGATGTGCACTAGCACAGCACTTAGTACCTCTCCTCTCTGCATGTACTACACTCGTACCTCCCTTCTGGTCAGGGAGGTACCTGGCCAGAGACGAGGTATTAATGAGAGATTGCAATTCTTTGATTTATTAGCTTTTACAACGCTGTCCACGGAAGTCTCTACTGGAGAGGTCTTGGCGTCACCCTTTCGGGCCTCCCCTTTACAGCATCACCGATTTCTATCATTATGCCTCGATGCATCCCCTCAAACATTTCTCCACACCACTCAGTGGGGCGCAGCAAAAGTGTTTCAAATTGGGCTTCGGAACTTGCTAACGCCGCTCATGGCTATACACATTCTGACTTTGTGGGCCATATGGATACGTTGATGTCAAAAGATCTCTCCTTGCTACATTGTAACATAAGATCTTTGTACAAAAATACAGACAAGCTTGGTGAAATCGTAGCGCCATGTTCAAAACCACCAGATATTATGGCGCTGTGGGAAACCAGAATCAAGGAAACTTCAATTATAGCACCACTTACCAAACTATAATTTCAATATCGAAAATTCACAAACGCAAGCTGGAGGTGTAGGTGCCTACATAAAAAATAATTTGAAGTATCTTCAACGACGAATTTCCGTTCCCATTCATGTGTTGACAGCGAGTTTTTTTTCCGAACAGGATGATTGCGCGACTGGTTCTTAATCTGCTTAAATCTTGTGACACTATTGCGGTGCAGCAGCGGTCTATAGCTTTTGACGCATTTCCTCTCTCTAGGATTCACGAATACTGTTGGATATGTGAAAACAAATGTTTTAATGTGACATCTTTAAACCGGTTTCTTCTGGAGGCTTTTCATTGACTGCAGCACATTTTACTTCCATAAACCATATAACCGCATTGCACACATTACATTTTCCAACCAGAGCAAAATATTTTTACTAACTATTGTACACTGTTCCCTTTAAACTAAGAGCAGCTTCGTCCTTGTGAGGTCTGGAGCCTAAATAACCGCTGGTCCTTTGCAGTGTCCCACTCCCTCATTCATTTTATAAATCGATGTACTTGGAAGTCATCGCCGTTCTACATTATAATATTCATGATGGCGACAGTCATGCTTGTGTCTAACCTTGTGTTTCATCAAAGTACAGTAATTCCTATTACTGCGATGTCTGTTTGAAGTCTAGCGCTTTGTGTGTGGGAGTGAAGACGCTACACATTACAATACAGGGTGACTTGTGGCAGTCATGACAGGAAAAACACGAGAAAATATAGGATTGCAATATGGAAAATATATAATTGACACAGTATTGCAGAAACCTCCAAAGCATCAAAACAGTTTCAGGGCTGTTGCCAGTGCAGTCCGTAAGTCCGCAGTTGGGCTGCATCGTATGTTTGCAATGTAAAGGTCACTGGGTGAGTTTCCTTTCGGAACTATGGCCCTGATTGAACCACAGTGTAGTGTGTAAGAAGGTATAGCAACAGTTGCTGATGGCTATGTGGTTTGGATCCTTTTGGTGGAATTGCAAACCCGTAGACAGAACACGCCGTCCACAAAAAAAAATTTCACAGTGTTGACGAAGTCCGCAAGCGACAACGAAATGAGTAGCTTGAAAGACATCTTACGTTGAAAATTTCAACTCTTTCACTGGCATCTGGTCTGGATAGGAAAGATCTATCAGATACATCGTCATACCAACTGTATTCGGGTTGGCGCGGCGTCGTAGTCTACAATGACTTGGAAAATAATTCTCCCGGGAGACTAGAACTTGAGTTCAGAGGTTTTGAGTGTGAATTTGGTGGGCGAAACCCGCCTATCTCCCACTTTCTTTTGAACAATGCACAACCTTTCATAACCTGGGCTAGTAGGATATATGTTTTTTCTTCATATCAGGAATCCAATGTCAAAACATGTTGAAACACGTGATTGAAATTCTTCCTTCATTAGTGGCGTTAAATGTATATGTTTTCAGGTCAACTGTGAATCTGTAATGCGATTATGGGATTGTTTTTCACAATAGCCAGCAGAGTTAAATTGAGTTGATTTTTGGCGATAATCAGCATTCCAGCAATAGAAATCTACTAGAGCAAGGACGCAAGGACATTAATAGTAACGGAAAGTTATCGGGTCAATACCCAATGATAGCTCAAAAACCTAGGTTACAACTCGTGGTGTTGTAAACGCGTGGGAAAGAGCTGCCAGATGATCAACGCAGTTGCACATGGAGTGCTGGATCGCAACTGGTCTCTTTCGTTGATTTAGGTTCTCCGATCGGTAATGGCGTGGCAGAGGAAGCATAAACGCAGCTAAAATGAATTGATGTTTGGAAACTCTTGGGATCAGGTATGTTTGAGATGTAACGTTCGAATTCCATTGTTTACCACAAATAGTTCGTGGGATGTGATGCGTGCTTCTGCTGCAAAGCAAATGAACAACGGCAGCAACATGAAAATCAAATCACAAATACACAAATACAAAATCAAAGAAAAAACATGCTAAACCTATACAAACGAACACAACCTAGATGTGGAAAGAAATGTATGTACAAAAGGGTGAAGAGAAGTAAGGAATAAAAAGAGTTATGGTAGAAGAGAATATGAGCAAAGGGGAATGAGCCTGTTAAGATTCCAGCATGAAAAATAACTGGGCTACAGTTAAGATGAAAGACTCTATGTTTCGGCAACATGTTTTCTGTTATCATGTGCAGAGATAAGTATCATTCCTGTACTGTTTATAAATGTAAATGGGGAGCATTCATGTAGAGAGATCAATATTGTCCCAGATCTTAGGGCTTAGATGTTTCTAAGACAATTTTCCATAGTGGGTATGGGCTATTTGCCAAATATATGTACCGGAAGTTGCATTGCACTTTGCATGACAATGTACTTGATTCCCAGGGACAAAAAGGTGATTGAAATTGTCAGAAAGGTTGCCGGAGTGATGTTTGTGCATGATTTTACCTAAATCAAGGCTGTGCTGTAAATGCCATCCAATTGAGGAGGTTGAGCTTTTTGTATAGTGGTGTTAATTTGTCTCAAAAGATCTTTGAGAGCAGAGCTACCTAACTCGGGAGTAATATCATGGCAAATGCCTTTCATTCATTCTTTGTTTTCGGATTTTACGCATTAATATGCTTTCCACTTGCATGTGACTGCACAAACTTCATCTGCAAACGTGATAGTCGTACAAGCCGTGCTGTTCATATTTTTGGACTTGCTAGTGGAAGAACTGTTTAAAATCAGAGCAGGTCGGGAATGCGTTGCAGACATAGTTTTTTCTGATTTATGGATAACAAAACGGCATCAAACACTAGCGCGCAGCATGCTTTGGGAAGGGTCTTCAAACTATGGCCCGCGAGCCAAATTCGTCTCGCGAAGCCATTTTGTCAACAATGAAAGAATAGTATCTTTACGAAAAAGATGAGGATTTGGTGCAATGTAAACACACCCTGAAAATATCACGTTATGTAAGAGGTCAGGCATTTGAACATTTGTGTTATAGCTTATCTGGCTTTCTTACAGCAACGTAATGAAACCCCTGCTTTAGGGTATATCTTTAAAATAAATATGTAGATTGTTTGGGACAAAAAAGGGGTCTTCATTTGCTATGTAACTTGGTAAAAGGGTGCCCATCTTTATGGATCCCTTCAAAAAGTTTGTGGATAATGTTAGAGGCGATTTACAACAGTGGAGATTTCCTTAACGTTAACATAGTTCGATCAACAAAAATCGCCACATTCCAGACTACAAAGAGGTTAGCTCTTTTGTGTGATACCCAACGATTGTCACATTGTCACAATGTCACAGTGATCATGGGGTATTTCAACAGGTGGAGAACATTTTGGCACCCCTCTTTTGTCCGTATCTAACAAAAGTCTGGTTGCGAGCTGTCACTGGTTAACCTATAAAATTAGCGTAAGCTAGTTCGCTTTTGCAGTAATGCCAAACTCGACTACTTAACCAGTATACTGTGCATCGTGACAATAATGCCGATGCTGGTTTTACGAGAGTGCGTTCGTTTCCGAAGTTTCAATCAAGGAAGCAATGGAAGCAGCATAAATGTGGGCCATACGGTGTGGATAATTCAGGCCAGCGCATTGAAATGAGTAAGCAAATATCCTGAAATATCCAGTATTTCAAAAGTAAGGCCATAGTAACTTGTATTGAGAATGCTTTTGTTGAACGCAATTCTAAGAGAGCAGCTTGCACAAATGATGTTTATGCGTAAGAAAAAATATCCCTGACGACCAGTGTTTTATCAAATTCAATATTTTTCTTTTCTAGAGAAGAGTAACGCCACGGTGGTATATATAAATATTATTTTTGAACAAAGCAACACAGCTCACGGATGGGGTATAAAAACTGCAATTGCTGTTGTAGTTTTGAATAAGACAAATTGAATCCCATGCTCGTGACGTAAAAGCGTTTGGCACGTTGAAGTAGTATATTAAACTACTGTAAGTCGAAACTACAGCTTTGCTTCATTGATGGTGATCAATGACAGAAATGCATTGCTTTCATTATGAACCAGAAGTACAGCTATTAACTTGAAACATACTGTGAATGATTATAGTGTCGAGCAAAAGTTNAAGAACAAGCAGGGATAAATTTGTTCAACTTTAGTGAGTTTCGCTTCAGATATTTTCATACGCAGGTGCGCTGGTTGACTCATCGNAATGATCGCTATAGACCATGTGTTTACAGACAAAAAGTTTTTGTTAGGCGTTGCAGATCGAAGAATTCAGTACGATCCGTACCTTGTTTCTCAGGAACCTTTAGCTCTGAAATCACAAAGTGAAGGAACCTTGTACTGAAGGCTGTAATCTCATCAGTTGCTTTAACTCACTGTTAGTATAAGGTCAGACAGGTTGAAGTAAGTCATTAGTTTGAAAATGAAGCTAGTCAAATCACACATTATGGCTGCTAAGGTGAAATTTGAATTACGTTTGCATCTCACTACTGTGCAGAGTGGAGACAATGCAAAATGATGTCAATTGTTGCAACAGAATGTTATGATGCAAGTTTGAAATCTTTTACAAAAAGTAGGAAAAATCTATAATTTCGTTATTTGCTCTTTTACTGATTATATCACAGTTTTCGCAATTGGTGCATAGTTATTGGATTATGGAAAGGCTTACGCGTGGTTCATTAAGAAACATCTGGCAGAAACATCAAAGGTAAATGTTTACAAATTGCATTGCTACATTTTGAAAGAGCAATGACCAAAATTTTTCCAGGGTTCAATTTGATGGTTATACGTACGTCACTCTCAAGTTTGATTAGCGTCAGAATGAATCATCTTATAAAACATTCTCAGCTTACATTTCGACACAAAATCACAACATGAGTTCCTAGTTGCATGCACTACTTATCGTACTTTCGCTGTCGGGGTTTGAGCCTAAATCAGCAGTTTGCATGTGCCTTAACGACAACATTACTCCTCCACCGATTGCGCTAGAGGTTCGTTCAAACCCTCAAAAGACTCGGCAAGTCCTCGAGTCTTAAAATGAAAAAAAAAACTTTGTTTTGGTTTCGTATTTTTGTGAGTGACGCCTTAAGTGGTGTAGTTTTAGGCTTTGGTCCAAGTCACTCCATTGTAGATTTTTCTCATGTTTGTATTGGAAATTGGGCTAAAAAGTTTGTGAGACTTTGGATGACTTCCTTGGTTTCGGTTCAAACGTTATCACCTAAAGACTGCAAATAATCAGAGAAATGCAAATAATCAATGCAATGCAAATGATCAAAGAATCCCATAATTAGATAATATTTAATCAATTTGTTGTTTAATAGCATAATCGACTGGTGAGTTATGGAGTTGGCAGGTAGCGCGAAAATACCGGCTCATGCGTGATTTCAAAGTGCGATACATTCGCACATTACTCCGGCAGCGAACTTGTTTTAACGTATTGCATTGTATGCTAGTACATTACTAGTTGCATTTCTTGAAGAAAATGCCAGTGATTGAGTCTCGCGACTTAGTCTCATTCTCGAGATTCTGGTCTCGAGACTTTGAATAATGCAAAAAATACAAAATGTCTAATGTAGTAAAATTTTTGATGTGTTTGCAGGTTAGAATGAAGCAAAACAGGTCAGAAAAATGCCAGAGATTTGAAAAAATTCAACTTAGAAGTGGTGAGCACAGTTTTAAAAAACATTCCGCAAAATAAAGAAATTTTGAAGTCTCCAGTCTTGGTCTCAGTCTCGAACTTCAAGTGTCGAGTCTCGGTCTCAGAATTTTTGATGAAGCCTCGGTTTCAAAGTTTTAACCAGGTCTCGGTCTCTATCTCGAAGTTTATGGTCTCGACTACATCACTGGAAACTGCAACATGAAAAGAAAACAAACAATCTTGCAAACAGTCGCGCTTTTTGCAGTTGTAGGTATTCGTTGTAAAATTTTGGAACGTACCATCTTGCTATTGCCTGGCCATCTTTACAATCTTCTGATTGAGGTGTTCGGTACATGTTAACCGATTCTCACGCATTTTTCAAACATTTTATTAAATACAACAATATAACCACCGCTTTGTGTTATCCTAACCTGGTCCTAAGTCACTGGGGACCAACGTTGAATGCTTCAGCGACACGGAAACTCGTTTTCCAATCCATTTATGAACAAGGTAATGTAAGTCTAGCTTTTCTAAGCTAATAAGAACAATGAAATCTTCAAACCATCTAGGCATTATTAACGTATTGTTTCACAACCAATTGGTTTCTAACAAGAAAGTGGAAAATTCCTAAGAGCCAAATAATATTTGATGAGCTTTTTTACTTGGGACAATGGTTGTAAAATTAAATAAAGGGTTTCCATGGTCGTTTTCGCTCATTTCCATATCCCTGCCCTGGCTTGTTTGCTGAGGGCTGTTGGCTGTGCATTTTGAGGTGACATCCAAATTGTTTCGTCAACAAAGCGTGTGTTTCGTTATCAAACTGCTAAAAAATGGGGCAAACGACAAGTTGATCAAATGAGGTGCCATGCCCGTACATTTGCTGATAAATGATATTCAACATCGCCTTTTGTACATATTTTACGCTACACCTATTTCGATACTTCACCATTTTGTACATGACTAGGCTTTGCAAAGAAAGGAGCTCATGCTCGTCGAGTCATTCCTGTCGTCACTTGGTACATTAAAGTGAAATATCTCAGTGCAATGCGGGTTTCACAGAAAGATCACGAACGATTAACAAAGCACTTGATTATACGCTTTCATCGTACAAACTAGCTATAGAAAAGTTGGTGTACTGCATGTGGCTTACAAGGAAGTTCGATTGGTCGATCCGTTTGAAATTTGTGCGGAACGTGTCGCAAAATTTCTGGCAGATCAGACAGAGATTGTTGTTGGAAAGTGCAGAGTCGTTATAAAAGTTAATACGTAACAACGCTTCAAAAATTGTATATGTCACGCTGAATGAACTACTTGTACCCAGGCCGTGCCTTAGCAAGCGCGGAGCCCGATTGGAAGCACTTTTGCGGTGGCCCCATTCAATAGCATGTGCAGAATCTTTTCAGGGGGGCATCAAGTCCCATTAACAGAAATTCTTGATGTGGACAAGCAAGACTCGAGATGGAGAGCATGTTCCCCAGTTTCAACTTTTCAGCAGAAACGTCAACGGACAATGCCGTAAAAACCAATAAATCAATGAGTTATTTCACTCAAATATACCTCCAGAGAGGAAGTATTGGGTCTAGTGCGAGTGCACATGCAGAGTTAAAACTTTTGCAGTAGTAGCAACAGACTTTAATTTCGATGCCGAGCATACTATCCATGGATAATCTACTTTTTCACCATTTCGTGCAGTATTCTTTTGCTGTGGAACTTAGAAAACCGCGTCCAATCACTCTAGTTTTTGCGGAACCCGTTTTTTTTTGTGATTCCAGGTGGTTCTCTTTGGACTAAATAGTCCCTAACATTTCGACCAATGACACTTCGCCATGTACGAGAACCATTTGGTTATGCAATGGTTCCGACAAATTTTGAATTTTCGTCCTCGCACGCAAGCCTCATCAGATGCACCAGCTTCCTTCTTTGTCAGACTCAAAAATTTCGAAATGACTTACATCACTTCCCATACATAAAGTTGCACTTTGCCTCTATGGCATAACATCATCACGCTGGCTTACCACGATGTCTCGGCGCCATCTTCGCTATGGTGTGGCTCTTCTATAGCTTTTGGTGCATTATCTGAGGCAGCTCTGTTAAAAGCCTTGCCCAACGCATCCTTTCTCCTTTTCTGCTTTTGACTTTTTGCCGTAGCTTTAGCCCTCTTTTGAATGCCACTTAGCATTTTCGGCCTACGCCTCATGGTCTTACTTTGAATTCATCTTAGTTGCAGAAAAATATATTATTAAATTAATAGCCCAAATTCAATTGATAAAACCAAAATTTCCCAATAACTATGGACCTGTTTTTCAAATGTTTTTCAGAAAAGGCATGTACTTCAAAAGCCTTCAAAACTTCCACAAATGTCGTCCCACGTACGTAGCTTTTCGGTCCTTTTACAACTTCTAATTTGTTAAGCTATATCTCAAACACTACGACACCAATCTGTGAATGAAACCATAACCCTTGTTTCGGCAGTGCTTCATGATGCAAATCTCACCGAAAAAATGTTATGCGATGAGGCTTATTGCGATTGCAAATAGTAACTGACACTGCTGTATCGTCAAAGTAGGTGCCCCTACCACATTTATTACTTTGCAAAAGGCTTAACGATTAATATTCGCTAAAGACGTTTTCTGTTGCTTTTTAAAGGACGGTTATTTTTTGCACACCTGTGATAGTCTGAAGCTAGCGTCCAAAACTAGTTTATTTCAAGCGTTTTCGACGACCTCAAGTTGCCTCATCAGAGCTCTAAGATAGTCAAATCGAATAAGACTGACTGAGCAGGACACATTCGCAATTGCGAACTGAAGTTAACCTTCAGAATATAAGTACCAGTACTGTAACCATTGAAAAAGCAGTAGCTATCGAATCGTATCTTGCAGCAGCTATTGATACTTGACCTGTCAAGTACGAAACGCTTGTAACTGAAACAGAAAGCAGCTTCAAAACTTAACCCTCTCTGCCTTAACTAGCTGCTATTGAAAATACTGGGCTGCACATTTTCGAAAAAGAATGGCCACTGTTACGATTAAAGAACGAAATATTGAAGGCTTCTAAAACCGCGCAGTTCACTTTATTTTTATTGGAAACGGGACCAACGTTTAAAAAATATTTTTGGCTCCGCACCTGCATTACACAAGCAGCTTTGATTGAAAGTGTAAGTTTGCGTACGTTTGTAGGCGTCGTGCGCCCCGCCCCCACTTAGCGCGGGACCCGATTGGAAGCAATCGATCCAATCGGTTAAAGGCCAGCCCTGCCTGTACCTATAGTATAGGTCCTGTTATATGGGAACTTTACTATCGGAATATGCGCAGTCATTGCTGGCGTGTAAGCAGTGTTTTTGTCACTGGATTGGAGTTTGCGCACTGAAAACCGTGTAAGGTCAAATTATAGTAAGGCGAAACAGATGGCTTTCATGCGTTCAGTAAGAAGCCCTTAGTAACTCTGACTCTGAACGAAGTTTGCCACATTTCGGTTTCAATGCTTCGTGTTGCTATGCTATTCACTTAAGTAGTCACCACAAAGGCGAATCAAGAATCAATCAGCAATTTTGCAAATTTTTTGATAGAATTTATTTGAACAACAAACGTTTAGGACTGAGGATGTGCAATTTCACGTCAAATGTATTTCAAATTAATAAAATTTGCTGATTGACTTCTTGTTTATTTCCCTTGTGGAGAGTGCCCATTACCTATATCACATACGTTATTGTGCACGGTGTCCCAGCGTTGCTAACGATATCATTGAGGATTTGACATACATGTTTGACGCTGATGGTGATGGTGAGTAGGAAGATTTGTCAATCTGTAGAATTCAAGCAAGTATTTCCATGATGATGTAAGCAAGGAATCGACAGGAAAACGTTTCATATGAAATCGATTTCACGTATAATTACGTATCCTCAGTCCTGACATCTGCAGGCATAGCTTACGGCTGAAACGTTGAAAGGTCGAAGTTAGTGAAGAGCAGAGAAAGCAAGCAGATTCACGACTGAAAGGAACAAATCTGAATGCAAGCTACGGCAGTTAAAAACTCTAAAATACGTCCTTCACAAATAATTGATTTTACAAGTTCATCGAAACTAATAAACTGACGCCAGTGATAGAGAAACTGAAGAGACCTATATGCCTGAAACTAATCGCCGCTACGACGAAGAACGTTGGTAGAATGCTTGAATGAGTTTGCATTCGTTACGACGAAAACCAATCTCTACAGTGCGCCTTTGAACGCTGTGATGGGAGTAAACAACAAAACTAGCACTCTGGGCGGACAAGAAATTCCGACCTCGTCAAAGAACAAAAAAATTAGCAGGAATTATTTTACGGGGAGGACCGTGTTCTGAATATTAATTTGGGCGTAAAGTTGGTGATACCATTTACAGTATCTTCAGAGATGTTCAGAGAGTGAGAACGTGTTTGTTCGACAAGAGTAACCGTCATGCGTCGCGTAAAGGTGATTTATTCATTGGGCCATGTTCATTTTTTTCATCAGGAAAAACTTTCTTTTTTTCCTAGCTGTTTGAGGTTTTCCAAGAAACATGGATTTGTTGCAGTAATTCTATGATTATTATGTGGGATATTTTTAACTGGCACTTTTTCCGTGTTTCTAATCATGCGACAGATTCCAATATGTGACCAAACTTAATCTTGATTATCTCTTGTCTGGAACAATGCATGCACTTCTTGCAAGTAACAATACACTGTATAAGTTGTGTTCCTTTGAAAAAATCGATTCCCGATTGCCCTTTGTAATTGTTTAATATTTCGTGCTTTCCACGGCGATTATAGGAGATTAGCTAATTAATATGTGTTTTCTTGCTACTCCCCTAGGGGTAGATCAGCTGCAAATTAATTATTGTTTTGTGGCCATAACGTACCAACCACACACGCTAGAGTGCCATTCAAGGGCTCTAAATATGCGGATTTTCGCCTGGTTTATTTCAAAAGAAAAAAAACAAGAAGTCGCTCCTTGTAGTTTTTTTCTCAGGCCACGATGACGGCATCAAAAATCCCTTGACCAACGCCCTCTCGCCCACTCATGACATCACCCAAAGAAAGGCCAAACCCAAAGTTCCTGGACTTTGTAAAATCGAACCTTGGACTCTTTCTGTTTCTGTACAGCATTTTAACAGCTCTCTAGCTCTGTCGGTTGGAAAATTATGACTGTACAAGTTTTTGAAGACACTACATTGGCTTCGCGGTCCTTAACAACATTTGCTTCTACAGGTAATTTCATGCTGGTGAAGATTGAATGAATATTTCTCTCTTTTCCAAAATGTTATCTCCACGCAGTATTTAATATAAAGCAAAATTCTAAATAAGAATCCGGCCAAAATTGAACGTAAAAACATGAAGTTCATAAAGTTTTACTCGAAAGGTAAACCTTGCTTCTTCACGTGTTTGAAAAATTTAAGCAGATATTTTGGATCTAAAAACATATTTTAGAGGACGTGGGGTTGTTTGGGAGAATGCCATTTTTCAATTTTCGCGTGATCATCTTTGTACCAAGCTTTGACATTTTACAACACATGCTAGTCTTTTCGTTTTGAAATAGAGGATATATTTTCAAGTATGTTGAAAATATGAAAACATGTTGAAGGGTAATTTGGAAGTGTTGAGTTAGCATCTCACCAATAGAACCATAGTGGGGATTTCAACTTTGTAACTAATTCTTCCAACCGAACGCAATCGCGAATTTCACAATTAAGCGCTAAAATAGACTTTTCTAATGCTCGAAATATAAACACTGTTTTCTATATTGTAATTGCAAAGTTGGAAAGACTAGCGCTTGGGAGATATAAACTCCATTTAACAATTGCAAACTTCGCAAGTGCTTCGCGTAAAGTAAGCTATTGACCAAGTTTACTGCATCATGAAATTNTTTCGCGCATTCAAATGTACACACTTGTCGCAATGACCACAGAGGATGTTTCTGGAAATGTTACCTCCCATGCTCAAACACCAACATCTACTGTTAGAATCAACGAGGCACTCAATAAGGTGGTTCAGTCAGCATTGCTCGTTTCAAACGTGTAATGATACTGTGGCTCTATAAAAAGAAAACACATAACATTGCCATGATGAAATTAAGACCGACAGGCAATGAGAGAGTGCAATTTAATTTGTGGTTTGCCAAAAATGTGTGACGAAGCACAAGTAGACAGTACTGAACCAGTACAGTGTAGTGTGCTTCGTGGCAATAAAGCTGATGCTGTTGATACGAGGATGTACTTCCTTGGAAGATTTCAATGAAGGAAGCATTGAAAGCCGGATGAACGTCTGCCATACGGTTAGGATGACTTTAGACTAGCATGGATACAGCATGCAATTAGCAGTTCCTGATGTAGTGCGTGAACGCCACTCGTTTAATCTCAGTTTGATGCTCGTAACTAGACGATGTTGGGCATGTTTCAGCTTTGCTTTTGTTTCCAAAATAAGCCAAAGTCGCAATAATGCCATAAACGGTTATCAGTTACAGAAATAAATTGCTTGCATGGTGACAGAGATGTTCTTGTTCTTAACGTGAGACAACATTTGAATTGTCTGAGAACGATGAGTTAGTATGAAAAGCAAGGGTTCCAAAGGTTTCTCCGAACATGAACCCCGTCAGCATTTCGACACACGAGTATGTACTCTAAAATTTCTTGTGACAAAAAGGCTGTCTAAAATAACAAAAATCCACTGCGTTTTCAATAGTACTTTTGTATTTTTACACCTATAAAGGTGGACCCCGTTTTCATGTTTTAAAATTAATATATTTAACAATAAGCATAAAATCATTTCTTGAAAGAATATTCACTGATACGTGCATGAATATTTGCAAATGAAGAATATTAAATATATTTTTCCCTTATATTTCTAACCGTGCAACCCTTCATAAAGGCACATGTACCCTCGTGGGTGTACCCAGGTTGGGAAACCCTGTTCGAAGGAAATCAAATATATCATCGATAATAAAAACACAACCGATTGTCAAACAGAAGCAGAAAGGTAAATGAATTAAGAATTCAAAACCTTGAAGTTAAGCCTGACATTCCCTTGCTTCACCTTAAACAGAGCCTGCCGAATTATGCAAGCAAAGTAGAGTGACATCTATCTCATCAGTGCTACCGGAATTTAGTAAAATTTATTTACAGCCTTTAGTTGTATATTTGCGACTTGTGCTCATATAGTCGTTTTCAAATATTGGCATATCTTTGCACACGGTGAGCTTTGATCCGTTTTCAAGTAACATCGTGGGCGATAGAACAAAGACAGACATTGAATAAGTCCGCATTATCTGTTGTTCCATTGGTGAAACAACTGTGGATAAGTTTTCCATCTTGTATGATTGTCGTTTGCAGATAATTATTTGGTTGGAAAAGAATTTCATAACTGTGCACGTATTCACGCATAGATGCATTTTTGTATCTATAAATATGAATTTTTGTATCTATAAATGTTTTGTCGTTGACTTTATGTTTTTTTATAAACTTGATATCCAAGATTTTAAGGTGAGCTTAAAACCCTTGAACTCCGGCTCCATCTGCTGTAGTGGCCGGTAAATGTTTGATCACCATAACGCCTGAACGGATCGAGCTAGAAAACCAGTGAAAACATCCCTGGATCCACGAGACAGCAAGGAATCGAATAAAAATGACAGCAACATACCTTTGCCTTTGAACGTTTTGAGAAAAATCCATATTTGTGCATTTGCCGTACTGAAAGTTTGGCAAATCCGGTGTAACTACGAAAAAACGCACACCGCATCCAGTCTAGGCGATCCGGTCGTGTTTTTGCGCTTCGCCGACCGCCGGAATTCTCAAAAACAGGATCCTTTCGAAAAACCTCGCTTTGGGCCGGTTCGGGGGGGGGGAATTTGGTTGTCAATAA
>JGI24159J19872_10006529_pt1 | contig 15201 bp, 8 predicted proteins | sample Ectturendosymbi4_FD_19872 | JGI IMG/M metagenome (IMG submission 19872) | reverse complement strand
GCTCTGGGCAAACGCTAACTTATCAAGGGTGTTGCCTTGGTAACTTCAAAAGGTTCGATTTCGAAACGCCCAGTATGTTTCTATTCAAATCATTGGTTTTCGTCGTATCTAAAACAACTTTGCAAGACTCCCAGCTGCTGTTCATTGCCAAGCTCAAACATCTTGAGAAAACTGCGGCCTTGAGCTTTCCTTAATGTATTAACTTGAACTGTTTGTCGACCTTTACCAAACGTTTGAAGTGTTTAGTTGAGGTAAGCGCCTCCCGTACAGCGTAGCTTAAAATTTCGTCGCCTTCCATAAGCTACGGCGTGCATCGTTCGAACGTGATTTCGGTTTGACGGAAAGTCGCTTTTTCTGCTCAGGTTCACTGGAAAGTCATCGTAGAGACCGGGCACAGTCTGCTGGCAGGACATAACGTCGTCTGTAAAGCCGATCAGGAGCAAGTTGACATCATCGTGACAGGGAGCGCAGCGCTGAGCAAATACCGCTTCACCCGTCTGGGATCGGTCAGCAACCACATCCTGCAGCACGCGAGGGTGCCAGTCATAGTGTGTCCTTTCTGAACAAGCCGATGGCCTCGGCCGCACTTGCAAGCTTGTACGGTGTACATTCACGAAAATGCGTTGCGGCTTTGTGGTGCTTTTTTCGTCTTCCCGCGTTCCTACTTTTTGGAAAGCTATGCCAAAACTGTGCCAGGGAGAAGTCTCCCCTCTTTCTTTTTCAAAGGATTTTGTATATAAATATTTCTCCAGCTCTTGCGTGTTTCGCTACAGTACTTGCTTACTGCGCCGTGAATGAGGACTGAGCAATTGAACTCCCACTAGCAACAAGGTTATCAGTGTTTTACTCATCGCCGAGTAGAACGACCTGAGAAATGCGCGCATTAAACATGCGACGTTGACATTTCGCTTTCTATTAGTTTATTTTTTGGGCCAAATTCACGTGTTTACTCGCTGTTTTGCACTTAAATGCGCTTGTTTTATATGCTTGCCGTTGTCGATCAAACATCCGCGCACTTCCACGAAATATTCCCTGTACACCGAGTTGGATGCTTTTCGTCGTTTTTACGCTTTGCTTTAATTCCCTGCTTTCGCGCTTCTTGCCTTGGGACAATGCTGCTTATTGTTGAGACGATGTACTTGGCTGTTGGGAAGTTATAAAGCGAAGCGTATCGATTGGCTTCATTGCAAGCGGACGATGCCCTTGCTCGGACTGAAATCGCGGTCTGCTCGCAGCGGGAGCTTTGCCGAGTATTGATTTTTGTCTTTGCTCTTCCGAGCAGTGTCTGCGCAACGTTTGTGTTTAGCATGCCCCAACGCTTGTGTTTAGCATGCCCCGAAAAAGTTGTAAATTGGAAATATCCGACTTGTTTTTATAAGCGTTTGCTACTCAGCTCCTCGTTTCGTTTAATTTTTTCTGCGGTTGTCTCGCTGTATTTTTTATTTGGTTTGCAGTAGAAGCTCGGGGGAGCTCTTTTAGTTGCCGAACATCAAGAGCTACCCCTTCCGTTCGCCACATCAATACCTTGATGTTCTCAGGAAAAACAGCCGTTGTTCGATGGAGAAATGAGATTCTTGTTACGCTGGTTTTCTCGCAATTCCCGCAAAAATCGCCGCAACTTTGTTGGCGCTAGCGACAGCGTTTGCCTTAGCGTCACATCAAGATTCGCGGTTAAATGTAAAATATGTTTTGCGAAACATGGCGCTGATCTGATTGTTGATATTCCCTGTGTGACGTTTCTCTTGGCGTTCGCCTTTTTGAGGTACCGCGATCATGATATTAAGACCGGTGGAAAATGTGAAGCGTGGGCATCTCCACTTGTTCAACTTGACCAGGACCAGGACGTCAACAACGTCATAAACACAGAAAGTAAAAAGTCAAGTTGTTTTCTTTCGCAACTTGTGACGTGTCATGCCGTGGTGCTTGATTGTCCATACATGGTTTTTGTGCTGCATCCAGTAGTGATCGCCGCATACGACTGCAGTCATTTATGTCAGTTATAGCAAATCCCCACTCCTGGTGTGCACCCTGAAAACCGTATGGTCGGATTGTCGTTTGTTGTCATTTCAGCCATTTTCATTCCAAGCAGTTTCTGCTCCGACCCGTAACCATGGGGGACATTCGGGGGCAGTGCCCCCCACATTCTCTTGTGCCAACCCCAAATTTTGTTGTGTCCAGAAAAATGTGTTTTAAACAGGTAATAAAAACAAAATCATGCCCCCCCCTAAAAGTGTATTTTGCCTCCCCAAGCATGAAACCTGGTTAAGGGCCTGTTTCTGCTTCGTTACACGGATATGAAGGGATAACAGCTTGACTTTCTCTGCCCGGTAAGATACCAACTCGGCTGCTGCAGTCTTGCTGCGATCTTTAAAATATTTTGTAAAAGTCCGCCAGATGAACTTAATCAATCCGAAAAATTTTGTTCACATGTGCTCCCAATAAGAAATTGTGCAACAATTGCACGCAAGCCTTTCCACAGCATGCTCAAACGTGCAGAACGCTTTCTCTGACCTACATGACCCGTTCCTCTTCGCTTGCGGTGTAACTCTTTAAAAGCGTTCATGTTGCGGATGTTTGAATCGTCACGATCTTGAAAAGGCAGAAATAACATTCTAAACACCACGACGATTTGTCGGTTGCAGACTTCCTTGAAAGTGTGGCCGTTGCCTTATGCCAATAATATCAATCCCACCTGTGTTTTATTGCGATGTGGTGACCGTATTTAAACCACTGTGGCTTTTCATACGGTTGCGATGCGAACTAGTGTTACAATGTTCTGTTTCTGTTGTCTTTTATATGTTGTATATAATGCTTTTATCAGCAAGAAAACTGCGTCCTAGTGAAAGATACATCGAAATCTCAAAACCTCCACACGTTCAACCCCAACGTACAACGCCAGTGGCTGGCTGATTTGACCTCTCAACTGTTTCGGCTTTTTCTTGGCTAAATCACGATCATGTCTGATAATTCTTCATAACTCTATAAAATAGTTTGAATTTTGCAAGCATCTACATTTGTGAAATGAGAGTTGCAGTGGGTGTGTATTGTCGAAACGAAAGAAAAACATTTTCAAAAGTTCTGGCGAAATTTGCGAGCTCCCCAACCGGGTCCTTTTGTCAATGGCTGTTGTCAGTGGCCAACGCAAGTGCAATACGTTACAATTACATACAAAAATCGCGTTGGTTTGTATTTTGAAAGACGACTGCAATTGCATGTTTTACCTCAATGCCGTCGTTCAAGATTCCATGACAGCCTTTTACTATGTTGTAGTACTAATTTCTCTCAATGAAATTGAACGCGCTTGTTGCGCTCGTTCGAAAATACAACTTTTGTGTTGTGCAACAGCTTGGTTTGCTTGTGTTTGTCGGTATCTCTAAATTACTTGCAGAACGTACAAGTCAGGTTCTAAATAGCAAAATAGGTATTTGTTTCACTCCGTTGAGCCTGTGAGCTGACCAGCACAGCAATGGTGACAACTGAATGGCGAAATCTCAGAAACCGCCGAAAGACCTGGAAACACTGGTGCAGTCGAGGGAAATTATTGATCTTTCTTGCGATATGTTTTTTAGAAGATGTAGTTTAGGACGGATGGTAGCTTCCAAACCAGGGTTTTGTTGCGTGCACAGTGACGTATAGCATATTTACAATTTTCAATGTAGAGCGAGGCAAGGAGGCAGCGTTTGTGCTGGAGATACCTGCGAAGATCGTACATTTTGCAAGAATCATGGGTATATGGGTACAACAACATGTCAACATGATGACATCTTCGGTTACATCAAGCTTTTGCTCAAGTTTTTCCTGGAAATCTCGGAAACACTACAAAAATATATTATTTCTGAGAAGCGGTATTCTTGTGAATGTGCAGCTTTTGCTTGCTTTGGGCGTGTACTTGAGGAATGTTGATCATCTGCAGGAAGTGGGAATGTCTTTTTGCTGAAAAAGTAGCCATGAATAAATACAGTATACGGAAAAAAATATTTTGGCATTAGAAAAACAGGACTACGCAAAGTAGGTCAAACAACGTGAAAAGGAACGTCTGAGCTGCCCTTGAAAATGCTCTATATAGGATCTTGAATTTTCTGCATTCACCGCAACTCGACATATATATTAATAACGAATTAAATACCATTCTCTCGTATTTGCCCAAGTTCGAATTTACCTTCTCAGGCTTTCAAAGGTTGTGTGTGGAGTGCAACTACGATGAACCACGTCGCGACGTAAAGGTGAAGTAGAGTTACGACTTTCACAACTCATTCATTTCCAACGTAAAATTTGCGAAGCAACGTGATGGAGCTGAAGAAGCTGTACGTTTCCGAAAATAGCTGATCGCAATTGTGGACAAGCCACGTTTGAAGCAATACCCAGTTTCCCACTCGGCAAAGCACAAAGCTGTGAAAATCTTCTGAATCGGTTCATACTGTAAAAGACGTTAAATGTCGCATTGTTGGATAGCTTGTTTGGCGTCATATCTTTCCTGCCTGTCTCTCATTGTTGCTTGGCCAATGTCAAGTCACCGTCATGTGATAATCCGGTTGCCTCTTCATGACGTGATTTAAGACGCAATTTTTAGTGTGAGTTGGGCCTTTACAAACGTGGGTTGTCACAAATTCTATGTGACATACCTATTACACTCAACCCGCTGTTGTGAATTCTCTAGTACAGTGACATATGGCAGTGTTACTGTAAGGATCCGGGTCAGTGCCTGATTAAGGGGGCGCGGGGCCTGTAGCATAGAAACAGTGCGGGGTCCTTAGTCAAAAATACACTTGAATAAATGAACAACTGTTAAATCATAGATTCTGTGGGCATCCATGTGTCTACCATTATGCATATTTACTTTCGTATGTACAAAAAATGGTCCTAAAATGATATTGTATTGTGTAACGTCTTCAATCCCACACGCAAGCCGCTAGACTTCAAACATGCATCACAGTAAAAAGAAATACCCAAATACATGAACCCTCAGCAGACTTCCGACATAAAAGCTTGTTTCATCAAAGAAGACGAGGATATATACATGGCGGTAGTGGAGAGTATACGCTTGATGGCGCTAATACATTTACTGTACTTTGATGAAACAAGCTTTAAGACACACGCATGAATGACGCTAGATAGCAACTGGCTAATGAATAGATGCCAAATGCAGGGCTACAAATGAGATTTTTCGAAAAAACCCATTTAGACTCACCAAAAAATCTAAATTTTAACAGAAAATCTTAGGTAGACACAAAATTAGGTGAATCTTTCTAATACCTACCATGTCTGGGCATCTGATAAGCCACAAACTGTGCTAGTGCATATATCATGTAACTTTTCTGATGAACTTTTGTGTCTGTTGGAATTATGATATCGCAGTAACATGGACTTGTTTTCATTTCAGACGGTGATCTGGCAGAATTTACAATAATTAATTCTTCTTTCCCGGTGTCCTTCTGTCGCTAACCTTTGAGATTTGTACTTTTCAACCACTCTACCTTAAAATTGCTGTGTGTGCCACTCATTCTTTTGCTTTGGGCTTCCTTTATTAGTATCTTTGTCATTTGAACTCATTGCACTTAGCTAATATTTACAGCTACGGCGTCAGTTGCTTGTTCATCAGTTACGCTGAACACTAAGGTACCTTGATAAAACAAGATAAAGAAAGATGAGCCTAATATTAATCAATCATACCCTATCTTAAATCACCGCTGTAGGCAGTTAAATCCTAAAAACCACAGGTGTTCAGAAAAAAACATAAACCCAGAAAGGCATTGAAAACCCCAAATCTTGGGGCAAAACCCCAAGTTTGGCACCACTGGCCCTATTATTTTGAAAGTGCCAAAAAGATAACGCAGCTTATAGCACAGGTCAACGTGATGTTATAATATTTTCTTAAAATGCCATTCAAACGAATATAATCAAGCAATATCTGGAAATTGCTGCAATTTGGCCTCATTGCTTTGGTGGTCCAATAATGTTGCAAATAACTGTAAAATATTTCAATTTTCAAGTCACAGTAGTCTGATGCAAAAGCATTCAGTTGGAAACCTTCACTTGATTGGGTATGACAAATTTAGCAAAATACTGACCTTTTGGACTGAAAAAAAATTATACACATAATCAGGGGTGGATATTAAATGAGGCGAACGAGGCGGTTGCGTCGGACGCCCCTCTGTCAAAGTGCCGTGAGTGCCCCCTATTGAGAGTTTCGAACTTAGTTTTTGCATTGTTATGTCCTTACTCAGGAAACCTTCAAACACCACACAAGTTGGGAAATGAAAGGTGTTATGCCACCCTAAACTAGAATACGTTTTCCTGGAACACGTGATCCTCCATTTTTTCTGGTTCAACTATTTTTGACTTCCCGACGTCCATTTTTAATCACTTTCACAACAAAATCGTATCAGCGCAGCGAAACACTCATAGTATAAAAATTTTATACACTGTACCCCCAAACAACTATTTTAGAGGGGAATGATTATCTGTGCGTAGAAAACGTCATGCGCGGTTTAGATCCGTTTTTCTCCATATCAAGTCATGGTGTTGGTGTAGGTCTACTCTTCATATAACAGATTTCCGATGTCGTATCTGCCACAGAAAAATGTTGCACTTCAAATGAAATTGAAATTTTTAGGGAGTAAGATGCACTAAATTTTCTACACATCAAGAAATCCAGGGTAGCAGATTGCCTCAATTTTTTATTATAAGCTGTCAGGGACATATGTGCAAAATAACTCTGTCACCGTTCTATTTGTCTAAAAATCAGGCAAAGTCATGGAAACACAGGTTCCTCACATTTTTCTAAGTATATGCAATCAACAAAAAAAAGCAAGGTTGTTGGAATGCCTGTGTGCAAATGTGCCAAAAGGGGCACCTCAACAACTTCAATGTGTATACAAAAAACAAATTAAAATCAAGTGACTTCAAACAATTAACAGTGTGAAATTGACTTTCACGCAGAAGCAAATTCTCAGACCAAATGGAAAACTTAACTTGCTTTAAGCGAATAAAGTTTCTGTATAGCATTTGCAAAATATAGCGTCTCCGTTCTGAGAGTTTGCCTCAGCTCTCAGGCACCTAAATTCTAATATCCACCCTTACATATAAAAAAGAACAAATCTAACACAAATGAAGGCGGGACCCCAAAACCGCGGAGCCCGTAGCAATTGCTACATTTGCTACTATTGTTAATCCGGTACCGATCCGGGTGTGCTGTGCATTGAAGTAATCCTGTTGCTCACTTGTTATTGCCAATTTAGTAGTTGTTCCAGTCAGGGTGTCATCACCGTACGACAGGGCAGTTCAAGCAACTTCACGGTTTCATAAATCACAGGCGGGCTGTGAGAATACCGTAGCTCTGGATATCGCTATCGTGCAAATTTGCAAACCCTACATCGCACAAAACACACCCGAGATGAACGAACGCTTTTTCTGGGAAATACCGAGAAATACCGAGGAGATGAAAACTTTTTTCTGGGAAATACCAAGGAGATGAAAAATGTCCAGATATACGCGAGAGCAACGTTTTACGTGTCACCTTAGAGGCCGTAGATGGAGAACTCACGCAGGTTGCTTTTAAACATATTCTAGTCCTTCACAATTTTCTCACTGGAACATATATTTTCTCACCAGCCTCCTCACATATTTACAACAGCTTTTGACTTTGTACATAGAAACCAGATAGCCACGAACGAAAGCTGAGTGTAATACGTCACAGTATGGTGGATGTAAACCACTGGTTCTCAAACTGTGGTACGTGTACCACTAGTGGTGCGCGAAGGCCTTCAAGGTGGTACACGAATAGACATACTTTCTTTTTTTCTTCACAAAAATACATTCACAGCTGTAGTTTTTACTTGTTGGGTTCTGTTAATAAATTTCTGAATTTTTGTGTTGGCTACTTCCCTTACTGTTTTCTAAAAATAGCAATTAAAATTTCTCACAGCCATTTTGTTCACATTGCATTTGTGTCAATTCTGGTTTACCAGACTTTTGATCNAATGATATTTGGCACATTGACTTTTCCTGGAACAAGGTGGTACNTGATGACAGTACGGGAGCTACAAATGGTACGGAATCAGAAAAAGTTTGAGAACCACTGATGTAAACCGTTCGCATTACAAAGGGACATTTCACAACTTGTGATTATTTTACTGTACGTGCTGCCTTGCTTGTGTCAACTCATTATTGCGCCAAGTGGGTTTTGCGTGCGTCTTCTCTTGGATCTGACGGATACTGATGCGCCGCATTTGTGTGCGTGCGCCCAGAGCTGGTGCGCTGACCTCATTTCGGCAGTTGAGTTTTTGTACTGTCAGCGTGCGGACCCAGGGTTGCCATATTGGCTCTTTTGGATCCAAAAACCAGACATTTGTCTCTTTTGAGAGCCACTTTGCTCCAAAATTTTTGTTTGCCTACTTGGTTACTTTTTGGCTCTTTTGCAACTTTTTTCGTTCCATAATTTTTCCTTGGAGAAGAGGTGCGAGTGGAGGAGAGCGCACCTTGTCTTTTTCTCTTCCCTCTGAATCTGTTCCTGCTCTGCACTGCACCAGTCTACCAGACAATCCGATGGACTCATAGTCTAATAGGCACATGTGTTTCTTGTTAACTTACACAGGTAGATGCAGTCCCGTAACTAGGGGGGCGGGGGCGGGGTGAAATCCAAGCTGGTTATGGGCCTGGGTAAATGCCAGGCCAGCAAGACAGAATTTGTCAAACTGAAATATTCTGTGTGGTTTACCTTTAGTTTAGGTCAGTGTGGTCCAACTACAGGCCTGCGGGCCGCATGTGGCCCGATACAGCGTTTTCAGTGGCCCGCGGAAACATTCAGGAAAATCTTAAAATCTGAAACTTGTTGAAAAGCGTGCGAGGTTACATTTGTCTCACTATATTACTTTCGCTGGATAAAGTGAATTTGCACAAGAACAATACCTTTCTGTGCACCATTTTGTTTATTTATTTACTTTACAATTAAAATAAAAGATGCGGCCTGCTCTAACCCTCCGCTGGGGCACCTGTCTGGATGACCTCTGTTTACTCGATGCCCCGCCGTTCGTTGTCTTGAAGACAACATCGTTGTCTTGAAGAGAACATCTGGCGAAATGAACTCAGTACTGCCAAATAAATCATTCTACCTATCCGCTAAACGCGGCCTTCACCAAGTGGCCCTCGAGCCAAATTATTTGCCCATCTATGCAATAGGTTTTGATTAGAACAAGCATAACACATTATAATAAAAATGTACAGTAATAACGGTGTTAGAGACTGTGTAGACAACTTCGGGAAATTAGTCAGCAAAGGCAGGTTTCTCAAACTGCAAGGTTTCGCACTAAAAATGCACTCGCTGTTTGCAAATGCATACGTGTGTGTGAGTACATTTTATACGATGAAGCAAGTCCAATCTGAAAAGACAAATTGAATGGCACACGAAACACTGGACCATAGTCTCCGACTTGCTACCATTAACACTTCTCCGACACTATACTCGTTCCTTTATCAATACCACAAACACTGGTATTGATAAAGGAACGATTATAGTGTCAGAGAAGCCTCGACCACAGGCATCCCATTTATAGAGATTTGTAATAAATTGCTATTTGCTATTGTGTAATAATTTCAATGGCATACTCACTTATCTTCCCGTTTTTAATTTGAAATACTGTGAATCTGTTGTTGTATACATCATTTTGCTGGAAGTGGTCCGCGAGTTATCACGTTTTTGTAAAATGGCCCATTGGTGAAAAGTAGTTGGACCACGCTGGTTTAGGTTGTAAAAAAATTCTGAGATTTTCTATGTTTTTCTCATTTTTTGAGCTTTTTTTCCGCTGTTTGAAACAGCTAATGTTTGGCTACTTATGTTCCACTTTTGTTCTATTCAGAATAGTGTTGTGCTGCTTCAGACTGGAACCATCAGGCAACCCTATGCGGACCACATTTTCCTTGTTCTGTTACCGCGCTATCGTTGACGTATTGCTGCTGCTGACCAAAAGCCTCATGTAGGCTAAATTAAGATTTGTGCTCCAGGAAATCTGTGACATGCACTTTGAAAAGGGTGAGAACTGAGAACCGAACTAACGCCTTGCTTCGGCTCGGCAACTTGAAATAACAAGTAGCTCATTCGGGAAGCTATGCAAAATTTCCGAACCAGATTTCAGGCTATGGATCCGACCTCTACGTCTAAAAAATTTTGGATCCGGCTCAAGATACAGTTCCAATCGTTTAAAATTGCATGGGCTCCTGCTTCGGACGTCGGTTCCACAGCCCTGCTTAAGACCAACTTCAATGACCCAAAAAAACAGAACCAATAAAACTTTTTTAAATCTTGCAAAGATCCAGTAAACTTCAAGCACTTTGCAAGTTTAAAACTTCAGTCTGTATGCAATTATTCCCCAAAGTTTCAGTCACTAAAGTCCCTTCGCATAAAAGTCACGTTCTTTCCAAAATATGTTCCAAATGGCCTCCATGGCATTGGAGGTAAACTTGCATACGTCGTGCAAAATTGTCAATGTTTGTGTGTTTCTTTGCGTCCTAGTACTCACCGTCCGACCAGAAGAAGTATCCCTCAGACCTTTTGAATTAAGATTTTGCACAGTCCCACACTCTCTCAACTTCTGAATCCAGTCAAAAATTCTGATTTTTTATGGAGCATGACGACACTGAAACTTTCTCCGAAAACTTGCTTGCACTACTTTGTATGAATTGTTAGCGAAATAGGCCTCCACGCAAAATTCCTTCTCTTTGGTTGACCAGGACATGGTGGGAAAAACTATTGTTGCAATGTTTCATGCAGTAAGTCTACTACTACAACCTGAGAAAGAAAAGAGGAATAATTAAAATTAAAATTTTTATTGAAAGATTTGTCGGTTCTGCTTTTTTGGAGGATCGTCCTGTACCATGTTACATTACCTGCGTACCATCACGCTTTGTAACAGATCAAGGTCCTAACGTAATAATGTAATTGCAGTGATACCAACAGATGTTCAAATGTCTTTAATCAGAAACCTCTCATCAAGTCACCACGCTAGAAACAGAAAATCAGAGCCAGCACCGCAAACCTATATCACCTGACGTACTATGACCTCAAACGTTTTTTATTTTCACATATATTGATAAATTGTGTGGGAAAAAATATGTGACGGATGTACTCTATTGGAAAAATCTACATTTAATTAAGCTTTGCATGATGTTTATTATAATTTCAACAAATACACTATAATTATGACTTACACAAATGCGTCATGAACCCCCTGGGATAGACTAACGCATCGCAGTTAGCGAACCCTAGTGCTTAACTGCACTTGCTTTTTTCAGCTGAGCAATTCAATGGAAAACACTGAGAACGTACGGTAAAAGGTACAAGAAGGTAAAGGAAACTCTGGTTCCGGTCCTGTAACTCCTGAATACTGGACGTTTTATAGCCAGTTGTCATTCCTGGATGATATAATTAAACATACAGATTAAGTATTAGGTTGTGCAGTTAAATTGTGTGAACATTACAGAAATGTTCTCATGGTGCGTATCATTATTTCAGACATGTGAACAATTTTTCCCGCGGAGAACAATTACTTATTTCGTCAATATTAGAATGTGACACGAATAGTACCAGGGTCGTCGCCAGCGGGGGGGCCAGTGGTGCCCGGCCCTCCCTTTAAAATCTGTTCCCCCCATTTCATATTTGGTGCCCGGTTGCTGCAAACATCCATTATTGTATTTAATGAACGTGTCCCCCGTATGACTTTTGGCCCCACCCTGTTGCGAAATCCTGGCGACGGGCCTGAATAGTACACAAGTTGAAAGTAATTTCACTGCCATTTAATTTAACCCAACTTTTCGTATTAACATATCATTGAAAGCAGAATAAGTTCGCATACGATTGAAGACTGCTAACGGCATTCTTGATCAGCGACATCACTGTTATGAAACGTTTTAGAATCCGCGCCTTCTGATGATGAACGAGCCTCACTGAGTGGGTTTTCTGAACAATCGATGTCGAGCTCTGCGCGTTCACGTCCGACGATTTCTGTTGCACCTTCAACTGACGAGCACTACTGCGGAACAGCACAGTTGGAGAGACATACAATGCAGGTGTGATAAACTTTTGCACTGTCTAGTCGTGGAAAGTGTGTGAAATCTACATGCTTCGCTGTGAGGATTACTGCGTTTAAGTAATCTTTACTTGTTCTTTATGTTGGTGGAAATGCTAAGCTTCCTGCAGAACATTTCAAAACAATTACGTGGTATACAAGAGCGACGATCAGAAGACAGATTAGATCACTTCGGAAAGCTTGTCGCGTCCGAGTTGTAACGAACAAACAGTCACTACTTAAATTTCTAGAGCTTGAAATTAATTTCCACATACTGTATGCTTGTTTCATTCACTCTTCTCACATCAACACTGACTTGTGAATAAATATCAGGAAACACAATGATGAAAAATAACAGGAAATGTGTTTATCATTTTTTCTGTCGTGGCAATGCACACCACTATTTATTTGCTGCTGATTATGATTTTAAATTAATTTTGCTTTACACTGTGAGTTCCACTTACGTTAGTTTTTAGTTTTTTTTATTTGCGTACGTTGTTGTTCCGGCTTTATGTTCGGTAGTTGTTGCCTTTGTCTTAAATATGCATGGTTCATTCCAGTCTCTACCGGAGTCTCTGAGTGAAAGCACCGTAACTTCGTAAGTGCTCATGACAAAATGTTAACTTGCTTCTATGGATGGTACGTTTCAGCGTCATCTGAGCTTTTGGAATTTTCTTTGCTTCTATGAATCCGTGCGGTGTTGTAGTAGTGTTCCTACCTATTGTTTGCTCTCCAGTACGTACATTTACTGTTAGTCGAAAATTTTCTGTTAAAAATTTGAATCAGAGTTTCAGACAACCACTGAAAAACGTTTAAAACCCATTTGACTATTTTCTCCCTNTAAATGTTACCCTTGCTGTTCTATCGTTNAAAAGAAAAACTTACAAGATGTTGTGTTCAAGTAATTAATTGGCTTTTATTTACTATCNCACATGCNCAGATTATCATTTCATTGAAACGGTCCATATACATCAATCGCCACGTGCGAAGAAAGCATTACAGGTGAAAAGACGCATGTCATAAAGTTAGACACTCTGGTGGAGAGCAACCTTACTTTGTTCTTGTATCGACGCTTACGTGCTGCAAAGGATATTTGCATTAACGTACCTGAACCCTTTTAGCGTTTGTGTTTGGTTTTCATTCAATCACTGTGGTGTTCTCTTCTGCATTAAAAGCATATTTGTCTGTAATGACTTATTTTCCTCCATGTTTCTAATATGTTGTCTTTCAATTCCTTTGTGAAATGTTCGTTGTGCAGCGTAAAGTTCATTTGCATGCTGATTAAAATGATAAAGTTCATTTGCATGCTGATTAAAATGATAAAGTTCATTTGCATGCTGATTAAAAACGAATTGTTGAAATCATGGTGAATTAAGTTACTTTCGTAGATCTCCGGGGGGCGATCGCCCCAATCGCTCCACCTGGATCCGCCCCTGATCAACCCATTCATGATATTGATTGATGTACCGCCATTATTTCTGAAACGAATTCGTTCAAAAAGTATGGAAGATTTGGTAATTTTGTTAAATTGTAAATAAATTTGGTGGTAACTGTTAATGCAATTCTTGAAGGTTAAAGCTGTTGAGGTAAAGCTTATGCGGGTAGGACATCATCATTTGAATGAAAGGTACATGTTTTCAAACAATCACTAAAATTAGTGATATACAAGTTGCTTCTATAGAAATACATGCTTTTACTCAAAGAATGTTTTAAGGGCTCGGGAAAATCTTTTGAAGCTACCAACGTCAGGACACAGGATGCTGCTTCCAGGAAATACAAGGGGCAACCAGCAGTTCTGTTTTCAGAATAAAATTAAGCAAAAACAAAATTATTGATGTTATAGGCCAGGGTTCCTAACATGGGGTACATTTGCATATATGAAGGGGTACATCTAAGGTTACTAATAGAAGGGAGAATATATTTATATAATATTGATTTCCAAATATTTATACAATGCATATGAGTGAATATTATTTTCATAAATATAACTTTGAAATTAACCACAAAAATTTAAGTTTAAGACATACAGTAAAAACGGAGTCTACCTTTAACAATCTAAAACTTCCATTATAAATGCAGTGTATTTTGTTATTTTACTCAGCCTTTTTGTCATAAAAAGGAGGTACATGCTCATCTGTCGTGATCATTTGTGTTTTCGCAACAGCATGTTTTCTTGGCCCTGTCAGGCCATGCTGTTAACGCATTTTTTGCAACTCTGCAACTGTTATGTGATGCTGCTGATTTGTTAATTGATTTGTAATCATTGTTTGTTCTTGTAATGCAACATTGTGCGTGAGAAATAAGTGAAAGCGCTGATTTGATCTCCCAGAACATTGCTCACTTTACAGATCGCATCGGAGTCTGCGGTTGTTGCCCTGGTGGACGGTTTTTGCCGACGAGGCGTACGGACGTGTCTTGATGATGTGAGTTACAAAGATTGAATCTAGCTCTTTGCTATATAGTGCAGACTTTGTCTTTGTTAGGTTTTCATCTTTTTCATAATCCTTATAGATAGTGTAAATACCTTGCCATAGAGCTTGACCGAGAATTGTATTCACGGTGCCTTTGCACATTCAAATGGATGATTCATCAGAATCACCAGATAATTTTAGAGAACCCCCATAAAAGGCTAAAAGAGGCAAAAGAAAAGCTTCCATACCACGGTATATCACTTGTCCCGTGAAGCGGACAGTGTGACTAAAGTCCAGCCGGTTGTTCTGCAGAGTATGGCGGAGAAAAAAACCTGCACCCTACAGTTCAATTACAGTAGACAAATGTTTGGGCAAATATATGAGTGCATATATCTTGCATTCCTTTTCAGAAATGGAAATCTTGTAAAAGTAGAAAACACACTTCAAGTGGAAGGTCTATTGGCCTTGGCTTCCTCGAGCGATGGCTCCGATGTTTCTATTCCAATTCTAGCCTGGGCTTGATGATATATCAGTTAGACACCGTCACAGGAGTTATTTATAGCGTTCCGCAGTTACTTTTGTCAAACAATTTCAAATTAAAGATTATGAAGACACTGTGAGGCCTTCCACTACCGTCATACTTCTGTTTGATTAGCGTAACCTTCCGGCGGGAGTGAAAGTGGGAATGTACTGTTGAAAGTTAAGTAGTACGCCCCAGACCGTTACAATGC
>JGI24159J19872_10006527_pt1 | contig 15203 bp, 11 predicted proteins | sample Ectturendosymbi4_FD_19872 | JGI IMG/M metagenome (IMG submission 19872) | reverse complement strand
AACGCTAGTTCATATTTAATGATATTCACAAGCCTATGTTGGGTTTGATAGGGTTAATCATAGCAACTTAATCTTCAAAACAATGAAAAATCACCATCCAAGACAGACATTTATGTTGGCCCCCTACTTTTTCCTTGGCCCCGCAGTGGCCTCCCACTTTTTTCATTCTAGAATCTCCACTGCTTACCGATTTCTTAGATCAAGCTGTTGGCTTACCGACATCCGATTGTTTGATTTTTACAGAAAACGAGGGCTTGGTCTAGATCAGCTACGTCCAACCCGCGGGCCGCATGCGGCCCAGTCAAAGGTTTTTGCGGCCAGGTTTAGGTTGTCGCTGTAGTAAAAGTATACTATATACTGACAACCTGTCGTTATTTTGATAATCTTGACAGTGACATTTTTGATGCAGGTGGCCTTCAGTGCCACTTCATCTGTCTGTTATACCATGGCAGTAAGGATTCGAACGCTTTCAGTACATTAAACTAAAAGCATTTGCTAAGATCAAAGTAAGCCAATTAATGTGCGGCCCTCATTAATATGTCATTCAATGTGCAGCCCTGGTCAAGATAATGATACACTTTTTGGCTCAGTAAGTCATTTGGGTTGGACATAGTTGGTCTAGATCAGAGTTATTATAGCCAGTTATGGCTTTAGTCCAGATTACACACTACACTAGCCCAAATTACACGGATCGCCCGCGAGTAAATATACACTGACATGTGTTGAAAATTTTGAATATGCACTGTGTTTAACATTTTTCACCGTTCAGGATTTTTGAACAACTTGCACTTGTCCTGAAATAAGAGTTTGCCCTGAAAATTTTCACTGTATCGAATAGATATTTTTTATCATTCAGGATTTTTGAGCAACTTGCGCTTGCCGTGAAAACAGAGTTGCCCTGAAATCTTTGACTTTATTGAAATGTTTTTTATCATTCAGGATTTTTGAGCAACTTGCGCTTTCCCTGAAAACAGAGTTTACCCTGAAATCTCTCACTGTATTGCACATACTTTTTATATTCAGGATTTTTGAGCAACTTGGGCTTGCTGTGAAAACAGAGTTGACCTGAAACTTTTTACTGTATTGAAATATTTTTTATCATTCAGGATTTTTGAGCAACTTGCGCTTGCACTGAAAACAGAGTTTGCCCTGAAAATTTTCAAGCCGGTGGGGGCTGCCGCCCCCCTGCCTCGTACGCCTGTGTAGCTAAACATTTTTCATAAAAACAAATCTATTCATGATATGAAAAGAGGCAATCCATATGCTGTTTGCAGGTGACATGGGGCAAGGTTTTCAGACTCTGTTCTGTTTCTTTCCAGAGCGCAGCCTCTATAAAAGAAATATTTTTTGCTAGAATTTGTACAAGCGCTTTGCTTGCAATAATTCTGGTTTTCAGCGACATTGCTTTTGTAAGAATGAACAATAGAATTATTTAAAAAAAAAATATTCATAGATTTTGCGCAACGCACCGTGATGTAGTTTGTGCATAAATTTTGTCAATTCAAGTCGATAGATATCGTTTAGCTTAAATAAATTAAGATTTTTATATAAAGGAGTAACACGACAACTATAATTACTAAACGTCATTGTTCTTAATATATTATTATGCAGAACGTAGTAAAGGATTAATCGATTCACTCTTGGAAAAGCACTTGCCAGTAAATGTATCAATTCTATGCAAATTTCCCAAAACAAAAAAGTCAAATTCTGAAAACGAAATGACACATCTGTCGTGACGGGCTAAACCAGGATGGGCAAACTTTTTTCAGTGAGTTCCACATTTTTCTGTCAGTACCCAGCGAATGGCCAGCTTCTACAAATTGTATTGTTTTTATAAAGCATAATATATTTCAATATTTAAAAAATACATATACTGTAGTTGTTTTTTAAAATTCGAACCTCGTTAATGTCAGCAAGAGGATGGTATTTTATTACATGTTTCTTGTGTTTTACATTACCAGGTTTTAGATTGTGCACCATATTTTATTTTATTTGTGCAAAAATGTGCATTGTGTATGCGAAGGTCGCAAAACAGTGTTCAACCGGCCATATGAGGTCTGCGGGCCGTAGTTTGCCCAGTCCTGCTCCTGGACCAGCGTAACAAATGCAGATACGTTAACGCCCTTATTCACAAGTTGTCAATGTTTGAAGCTTAATTTTGATGGACCAATGTTTTCGATCAAGCTTTTCGTGCAGTTAAATATTTTTTAACCGTATCTCTTATACATTGTACATAACATTAGATAAGCATTCACTTGGGAAAACTGTAGAAAGCTTCTCCTTTGTTATATGTAGGAATCCTTGCTGTATACATGGATGTTGGCACAACAAAATTTCTAGATCGAGTCAGATTCTAAGTTCTAGAAATAATCGTTAACGGATTTAGATAAAGTGACAAGGCTAAGACATGTGGAACCAGGGAGTCCGACAACTAAGAAGCTGTGAAATAAACTAATCAAATGTGCTAGTCCACAGTCATGGCTTAACGACGGGCAATCAACTTTGCTCTTCCTATAGCCCGAAGAGAAGCCAGAATCTATATTTCGCTCTCAGAACTTTTTTAAAAGTACACCACACAAGAGCTGTGCAACTTGTGTGCTGTAAAGCAAGATTTACTAATAAGCGTGATGCAGATGTTGATTGTAAAGTTTGTAAACAGTGCTGTTTGCCGTGTCGTATGAGTCTATGGCAGTGGCGTAGCAAGGGGGAGGGCGCCGGGGCCGCGGGCGGCACTTTCAGGGGGGCGGAATTTCGCTGACTAAAAATTAATTTTTGAAAGTTTAAAAGTTATAGATTTTCGTTATTATTTTAAATACATTTTCTACTGCTTTTCAATTTTCATGTTTAGAAGCTCCAGACTGGTAGGCTAGCCTAAAAGAACACGACGTGTGGCTTTGGAGTGAGTGATTTGATAAAATGTTTGAGGGGCGAAGAGTTTCCTGAGAGGGGCCCAAATTTTTCAAACTATGTCCAATAGTTTTACACTACATCCAAAACCTTTTCCAAAGGGGAAAAAAATTTTCCTGCTCCCCTAATTACGGGCTCGCTTTTTTATTTATATTTATTTTATTTAAGGACAAATAACGGCAGGCCAGAGCCTGGAGTGCCATCTGCCGGGACCAGCTGCGACAATATGATAGTAAAAGTCAACATACAGAGGCGAAAAAACATACATTAATAAATCAGCAATAAATAAAGACGCAAAAAAGAGGGCATGCTTACTTGAGGACGAACTGCCCCCCAGTCCCTACACCTTCCTCGACAGACAAATCCATTTCAGCCATCTCAGTCAAAAGTCATTTGCACAAAGGAAAGGGATGACATTCGACCGCAGACTAAAAACGTTAGGACTCTAGTTGTTTTCGGTTTATATTGCTCCTCTCAAAATCTGATGAAAAAATTTTGCATGAAATCACGGTAAATAATCAATGCTATCTTAATCCTTTTTCTCGTATCGTTGGTTTCTCAGTAACGCCCCAGCTGCACGTAACATTCTCCTGACACCTAGGCATTGGCGGCGAAGATTTCGCTGGGGCGCCGATAGCCCGGTGGTAGAGTGTCCGCCTCTCAATTGGAAGGTTGTGTGTCCAATTCACAGACACTGAGTGACTCGCCGTGGTGCTCCTTGGGCAAGATCATTAGCCTAAACTGCTCCGGTAAGAAGCAAATTTCAGGCCTTGGCATGCCGCTAATTGCCGTCGCCAAAATTATAAAAAAAACATTTCTTGGCACATCTCATGCTATTTTTTAATGTTCGATGGGATATTTTCAATAACTTCCATAAGCTGTAACCCAGTCATTAGGTGGGCCTATCAACAAGTTTTGGCGGTTGAAGTGAAGAACTTTGCAAAGATAACTTTTCTCAGTTTCAATATAACTACCGTTTTTCTGCATGACGTGATGATGCCGGAAAATGACGTTCTTGAAGCGGGGTAGTGCAGTTGGTGCATTTTCGTGGGTAACTTTGAGCTCAGATTGTAGGTTACAACTGCAAGTAGAGTGAATAAGTGCCAGCTGATAGGCAACGTCGTTTTCGTGATGTCGCCTTTGTTCAACAGTGCACTTTAAACATTGGTAGTCATAGAAAAAGTTATTTCAACAACAAAAGCTTAAAACAGGTGCTGCTTTCATTTTAATGAATTTGAGGCAAGAACCTTAGTCTGAAAACCTAACGCAAGGGTAAACGATATGTTCAGATATGATTGTGGTTAGCACTTTTATTAAAAAGAGAGTTAATCGAAATGGTTGTACAGCTTGGTATAGGCGTAGCCAGGGGGTTGGACAAAGGGTACATGTCCCCCCAAATTTTTAGAAAATATAGTCATTTTGTGCTTTGAGAGGCGTTTTTCTAAACAAAATAGTATTATTCGCCTAAAATCAAACATTTTGCCCCCCAAAATTTTTGGGCTGGCTACGCCACTGTACCTTGGCAAAGCTGCACTGCATAAAATTGTTCATCGCAATAACCGTCGAACGTAAGACGTTGTAATCACTGCTGAGCATCCAAAAGCCTATATGTCACAACTGGCTAGGTTTGGTAATACAGTTTTTGAAGCAGACGTCTGTTGTTGACCAGTCCCGTCGCCACGGGGGCAGTGGTGGGCTTAGCCCCCAAAAAATCTACAAATCCCCCAAAATTGAAATATGAAACACTACAAATCAGGGGATTTTTGGTAAAATTTTAGAATGCCAGTCCCACTGCACGAACGCAGTCTCCCAATTGAAGACCTTCTGGTGATGATTCTATTGGTAACGATCAAAGGCAAGGAATACNACTACGCACGTGTAATTGGAAGAGGTTCAACACCACANCTAGACCAAGTGNGCAGGTCACGATGAAGACTGCAAGCAAGCGCTTCTCAACCATAGCCTGTTTTAAANCTGTTTAAAATATTTTTTNAAAATGGGTCCCTGCACTTATAGAGGCCTCCGCGCAAGTGTCCACAGAGTTAACGTTTGAAGTCTTCTATATATTCTAAGAGGATGACACCACTATNCAACCGGAAGTGAACAATGAAACGTTCTTTACATCACTGAAATCATATTATCAGATTGATTATATAGCCTTCTATAGGCAGTATATGTACTTTTTTTAGTTAAAGACGGGCTACACGAAATTTACACGAAATTATAACATACATAAATGTTTACATTTGTAAAAAAGGTATGCCGCCATCACATCCTTTAATTTTTCCGTTTGATCCCCTGGAATGAGTAATCACTAAAATGTCATACGGTGAGCTTACCGGAGATTTAAAAACCAATAGGGAGGGAAGTTTGACGAAACATGTGTGGCTCGTATATGCCCATGCAAAGAAAGCAGAAAATAGAAAAATTATTGATGAGAAAGGTGGCGACAAGTAGAAAAAGCAAGAATCATAATCGACAATCAAAAAGAAGACACATTTCAGGTTGTTAGTGTGTGTTTGCAATTTTGAAGGTGCTTTGTTAATCCTTATATCTTTAAATAAGCACGAAACATGAACTTTCATTTAAAATTTTTGTAAGCAAATTTGAAGGGTGGAAAGGGCGGAACTTTTATGGTCGGCCCCGGGCAGCATTTAGCCTCACTACGCCACTGGTCTATGGTTTTTCTCATACCACTCCGGCAAGTTAGATTTCGGGTCATGAATTGAGTGACTGGTTTATGGTTTCATCCTTTAAGACCGCCATAACATATGCCCCATTATAGGAGCTCAGTTTTTGGGGAAACTCCAAGATCATACAATCTGCGCTTTGTTCCTCATCGCCACCCTTCAAGGTTGCTGACAGAGCCCATGTGCACACGTTAAAGTTGAGCAGTCCGACACCAGTACGAAGACGGTTGAGCTTGGCCCACGCTGGTTTTGGGAGGTACACTGCACCAGTATTGGCAATGACGTCGGATATGAAATCACGGACTCTGGTGTTGCTTTGCCATTAAAACCGCCTTCCACTTTTGGCCCGCCCATTGCACAGCGCTGCCTTCGACGGAAGTAAGCAGTTTCCGCGCGATTGGCATAAAGGAGTGTGTCTCGATTTTAATTACCCCTGCTGCTCATCGTGTGGGCTGGTGAGCGCAGACTGCAACAGATGTCCAGGCTCCTAAGCTCGTTATACAAGAGACAGTACAGCTCTTTTGCGCCACCGCTCAGCAACTGCAATTGCAGTGACCAGAAAACAATTTATTTCCTGGAATAAACGAATCTAAATTTTCCTATTTTGAGGCAGAGGCAAAGCCAACTTCAAATCGTGATTTTGAGAGGCACTTGAAGAAGCCGTGTATTTTCAAGAGGTTTAAACCTTATTTCTGGGAAGAGGTCTCTGTGTCCCAATCATTGGATTGATGGTAGGACCATCGCACCTGCGCTTCGCGTCACCCTTTCGACCTCCATAATCGGCTAATATAGCGTGTTCTCTGTTTCCTTAAGCCGCTGATCTAATGCGCCTAATGACCTTAATAGGCCTGTCTGACCGCAGATAGGTTTACGCTTCGAACGCGAGAAACTATGAACGTGGCGCAGTTCTTGAAATTCTACCCATGACTTTGATACCGCTTGCCGGAGCGGTGTGGTGTTTGCAACAGGGCTTGTGTGGCTATAAGCCTGTACTCTGTGTGCATGGTAATATAAGGTGATGAACCGGATGAATGCACACAACAACTCTCGCTGTCTTCTGCAACAATCAACTCGCGAAATAGCGTAAAAAACGAACCGACTTTGGGCAATTGGTGCCGTATTGGAGAAGCTACAGTAACATCTGGTGTTCTCAGGACCATTCGGTTGAAGAGCGGCAGCACTGCTACAGACACACGCGTTGAGGAAGAATTAGACTGAGTGTTCATATTAGTTGCAAAGGTTCCGTGTGAAAAATAAATGAAACTTACTATTGCTTTCACGTTAGTTTTAGGTGATTTATAAAAGATTAGCCTGCGGGATTGATTGCGCCAGGAAGCGCCATGAGAAGTTTTCACAGTTGACAAGCATTGAAGTGGCAAAAATTCAGAGAACAATCGCAGTTTTTGAAAAAATGGNGTAAGAAATCAGAGCTTATTTCACGTTTTAATGAAGGCATGTATAAAGANCAATGTTAGCACGGTGGCTTATCCAGTTGCTTCCGAACTTTCACCACAGCTTCCTGCATTTCCAAAGTTGTTGTTTCNGATGAAAAGGTATGCGTCATATTTGATCCTTGTTTCTCAGCTCATTGCTTTCTTATTCTAAAGACAGAAAATAACGAAGTTATATTTAAGTGGTGNTCGCTAACATTAAGGGCAAAAGCTGATAGGCATACTTTACTCCTGCTTCTAGGTGTTGGTACACAAACACCCCGCCTAAAGATGCTTTTGCACGGTGCATAAGTCATGGGCGAAACTGTATACCAAAAGTGCATGTGAATGCGTACGATTTGCTGCGTATCTCTTCCAGTTGGATACGATCATGCGGAAAGCAAATTTTTCGCTGTTTGGCAAGTACTAATTCAATCCTTGTGATGGGCTATTGGTGTCCTAGTTTTGCTGTCGAATGCAGCTCTGTTTTGTTTTGCTAAAACTCTCAACGAAAAGTGGGTCACCTCACTGCTTGTGTATTTTTTGGCGAAAGCAAAGTTTTAAGATGCCAGCATCGATGCAACTACAGGGTCTGTTTTCAACAATGCTAGACAAGGCCTATTAGAGTATGACGATGCCTTTTACAACAGTTCAAGGTTACTCTTAAAACAAACACTGGAATCACTGAACTAGGTTTTCGCACCGTACCAGCTAAGCCTATACTATGTTAAACATCCGTGCGAAAGACGTATTTCCGAATGCTAATNAGCTGCCAAAATNTGTGGCCACAGACGGTAAAAGAGAGCTACTGATCCGTGATTTACTGCGGTTTCAACGCCTACAGTGTTAACGTGCGCACGNATTTTTCTCCTCAAACGTAANAATTCCGTATGAAGCCAAATGTTTGTGCGTTCGCACATTTGCCCCATGCCTTTCACAGTCAAAACGCCACGTTTAACAGTTTAATATGCTGGTAAAGAAACGATGGAAGTTACAAAAACGCGCATTAGAGTCACACTTACGTGAGGCATCTGTATAATCTGACTAAGCATTAGCGAATAGGAACCGCTTCGAAAGAGATGGAAGCTGGAACTCACTTAAACTAACCTATGAAGACATCCATTAACACTGACAGTGTACTCTTTGTACGGATGAATGGGAAGTTCTACTGCTTACAGATGGAAATTCACGAATAGCGTTGTATTGTCGTCACATATAAAACACTGGGTTGAGTTAAGAAATTATTCACAACCAACTTAATCCTTGTCTCACGTCAGCATGTGGCAAATATCAGCATTTCCTTGAAGAGGTAGGTCTCGATTCCAATTTTGATGTCATTTTCCTAGTTGCAAAACTGCTTATCTTAATCTTGTTTGCAATCCCGCAATTAAAAAATTCACTGAAATGTAGATTCAAAGTGCTTCGTTATGCCATTTTCTGTCACTGCGGCTTTGCTCTAGATAGCAAACTGTGGTAAATTACCGACATTAGCCTGTGTGTTCTGGGATTCATCATCGTTTGATATTGAAATAAAATGTGTTTTATATATCTTGTTTTTTATGACTGCCACCGATAAAGCCAATGTTGCATCAACCTCATCAACGGGGATTATTTTATTATTGTTCATACAGTTAGCTCTTTATGGGCTTACTTTTAAGTTTTCGCTTTCAGCAAAATAATTTTTTGTTTTTTTAGGCCAGTTTAGGATAATGCACTCAAACTATCCGACAGCTAGAAAGAAAAAAAGAATCCAATATGGTCATGCATCTTTAATGATTGGCTGCAGTTGCCGGTCGGCGTTTCGCACATACATGCCGATCAGTCGGTTTGCGTCAAAAAGTAGCCCCTGCAGTTATATGGCGCTTCGGCATTCAGGCAAGGTTGACGTGGTCAACAAAGCTGTGCTGGGAGCATATTCTTAGTTCTTCGTTCGTTGTTAAGCGCTCATCAGAAGAAAGTCATATCATGTTCGCGCAGAATGCCATTTCAAAGCTTATGCGAGTGGACTGCAACAAGGAATAGCGCAGAGCTGAACAAAGAGGGGAATGGCCTGAGAAAACAAGTCGGTAGTTTTGTTTCTTCCCGCAAAATTTTTGAAGTAGAAATCACCCGGGTCAGGAAGCATTTGCCACCATGTGAAAGTCGCAAATTAGTTGCCAGCAATTAGACAAAAACAACTTTCCTTTTTCCTGCGCCTTTTATTACGGCGAATCAACTTAGCGCAGAAGAAATACCTCTCAACTGTTTTTGTGCTCAAATGATGCGGCACAATCAGTGCTGTCGACACCTTACCCGGTTATAAAGCGTTTAGCCGCTGAGGTCATTCAAATCAATTTTTATTGGTAGCTGTGGGCAATCAATGGCTTAAATAACTTAATTGAATTCTTGCTGGTTATGAAAGCAAATAAATCATACTGTAGAACAACCGACCTGCTTTGAAACGTTCTAGATGAATCTTTTCTTGAAAACGGTTTGGATGAGGGTCAGTCTGTTTTCAAGTTTGCAGCTGGCAGTGTCGTTCTGATTATGTTCAGTTTTTCTGTAGATTCCCATGGTTCTGCTTGACAGCAACCCAATCATGCGTTTGTTTGACTTTAACAATACTTTGTAAAAGCGTCTGATGAGTTTGCATCTTCTAAAGCATTCAGTTTTAGATATCGCAGTAGTACCCCAGAGGATGACAGTTTAAAGTTTGTCCCTTTAAATGTTGGCTCGTCAAATTGTTGAAGAAGCTATTGGACAAAACATAGAATCAGTAATCACAGTTTTAGCCATCTTCAAAAACATATTATCATCAGCTTGTCATAAAATGAAAAGACAGTCTGCTTACCTTTGTTGTCTGGCAATTGCGGATATTCAATTCTTGACTGAAACACCCCAGAATATATTTCTACTATCTGGAATTCCTCTAATTGAGAGAAGTTCCAACGTTATCAAGGTAAAACGGTAGAGTTGGAGAAAACTATTTATAGCCATAGCTGTGTTTCTGCAGTGGGACTTAGATAATCTTCTACAATTATATCGTTAAGCATTGAGAACTAAGTGGAGCTTCCAAAATCGACAGGCAATTACAGTGACCGATATATGGTGTCCCATTTCCGCCATGCAAAAGGTTTGCTACATTAAAAAAATCAATATCAAAGTTTTTTTCACAAAAACGTCTTATGAAAGAAAAATTTTTTAAAGGTTTTTAAAATTTAAAAAATGTCTCATTTAAAAAAAAATATATCATTCAAAAGTTCTTTGAAATTGAAAAAATATTTTTATCAAAAAAAACTTTCAAGAAAAAATTTCATTACAAAATTTTCTTTCAGGTACTGAGTCCAGCTCCTCCAACACAGTGTTTCCCATTAAAGTTTGCGAATAAAACATGTTGTAAATTCACAAGTTGCATGTTCATTTTTACTGCAGTTTTTAATGTTATGCATCGTCGCTATGTGTAGGGGACATGTGTTGTAGTTGGAACATGGAATATTAGAACACAAGCATGAGGAAAGGCCATCGTGTTTATAATATCATTTGTAGCAGATCTTGCAGAGTTCTGTAGGGTTTTTAAATTGCATCAGAAAGATGGACGTTCCCATATTTAAATCGGTTAAATGCGACAGCTGTAGCTCTGGATAACACTGGCATGAGTACAAAAGGATTGCTTCTCATTTCCCAGTACTTGATAGGTTAGTTTACGATGTCTGAAGGTTAGGCTTCCTAACTTTGTTGCAAGCGAACTAAGGCAAATGCAGATGGGGGTCTTGAGGAAATGCTGGAAGCTCACAATGCGGTCTGGGGCTCAGCCCCAGCAACCTTTGCATTCAGTGCACTTTAAGGACTTATAGTGGGCTCTTATGAGAACTAAAGCAAAGACGTGTTGAAATAAAGTTCTAAACAAAAGTTGTTAAACTATTTATTTACTACTTAATTTGTTTACTCATACCAGAATGAAAAATGGACTAAAAATCAAGCATGCAGTGTACAAATTTATAACCTGGTTTATTGCAAGCTTCAATTAGGAACACTTCGTTGGGAAATTGGACTCACTAACGAAAATAATTCGTCACGAAATTTAAAAAGAATATTTTTATCTTCAAAAAATTGTCAATTGAAGACATATGTTTCAAAATTCGAAAGGTTTTGTGAAGAAAAACTAAAAAACGTGAAACAGTTTTGACAGTGATTTTCTCAAATATAGAAAAATTTTACATGGTGCAAACTGCTCAACATGCATATGTAAACAACAGTCACTTCAGTTTTTTCCTCGTTTTAGATTTTTCAATGATGCTTACAGATATGGCACATCCACTCCCGGCTTCGGCAGCAGAACACTTACCCAGATAAGCACTACTGTTAAATCAATAAGTTGTAAGATTGTTGTGAGAGTTCATTTGTACTTCTAATGCTGATCTTGTTAGCTGTAGTGACGCTTCTTTACCTTTGAATTTTGTGAAGTGTTGAAGCCTTCACAAAGAATTTTCAAATGTAACACAAAAAGCATTTGGTCCGAGCACTTCGCTGTCGTTTTGTGGAGAATGCAGTGCAACTGAATCACAAAAATTCTCACATTGTTGGGCACAGTAGGCAGAATACAGGGCTGAAGACTTCCCTAACAACTTGCTAAGTAGAAAAATCTGGTTGTTCACACTAAATTCAATTCACAGAAATGGCAATTATTTTCAAGAAGACCCAGCATTCTGGAAGATGCGAGTTATTTCGTTGTTCAGCAAATAGATGCACATGCCTGGCGGTTCCAGTAATAAGGTATGACGCAATTTTTAAAGTCCTTCAAGTTCAGACCCCCTCACGAAAACGCTGGCTGCGGCCCTGGTATGTCACCAGGTTAAATTTGTTCTTCAGGTCATCCTGAAGGTTCTTCAGGTCACCCACTTGCAATTTGAGAGTTCTAACTAGATGTGCTGACTCATGCACTTGGCGGTTCTCATCGCTAAATATCCATCTCCAACTCTCGAATGGATTGGCTCGCAATCAAATTGTACTATGAGGTATAGAGCAGTGTAGTCCAACTACAGCCCCGCGGGCTGCATGTGGCCCGCCACAGCGTTGTCAGCGGCCCGCGGAAGCATTTAAGCAAAATCTTCAAATATGAAATTTGTTGAAAAGCGTGTGAGGTTGCATTTATCTCACTGAATTGTTTGCGCTGTATAAAGTGCATTTGTACAAAAACAATGAAATAATATCTTTTCTGTGTACCATTTTGTTTTATTTATTTATTTTACGATCAGATTAGAGCACAGGGCCCGCCGCTATCCCTCCGCTGGGGCCCCCGCCAGAATAACCCAGTGCTTTTTGGGCCCCGGCTTTCATTGTCTTTAAGAGTACATATGGAGCAATGAACCCAGTGCCGTCAAATAAATCTGTCTATCCAGTGGGTAACTATAGGTTTGAGCCAGGGGAGAGCGAAACTTAGCTGAAAGGAGGCCCACCAGCCACCGGAGGGGGCCACTAGCCCACACTCAGAAAAAAAGTTAAGAGATTATATAGTGAATCCGGATCTTGTGATGTCTACAATACCGTATTTATTCGATTGTAAGCCGCGATCTATGAAGTTTTTTCATCATTTTGTGCGGCTTATATTCAAGGGCGGTTTACAATCATGGGTGGCTTATACTTTTTATTTATTTACCTTATCGAAAGGTATAGATGACGCTCAGTTTTTCCTTGGCTACGTTATTTTCGACCAAACTCTCTTTTGGCATACTCTTCTCTTCAGCATCACTTTCACATCCATCACAGGAGGGATTATAATGAACAGAAGGCAGTTGTGGTGGTGTAAGCATCATTACCAGGGTTACGAATAAACGCGAAACGTGCTAGTATGTGAAATTATCTCAGAGGGTTAGGTAACACATGTTCAAGTGCGGCTTACATCAATTTTTTAACGCCATTCGTGCGGCTAACATTTAAGGGCGGCTTACAATCAAGGACGGCTAATAATCGAGTAAATACAGTAGCTTAAAAAAACGAAAACAACCCAAAAAACGAAAAAATCAAGAACCTACTGAAAACGAAAAGAATAGTAAATATCAAAATGTAAGCTAAAGGGGGCCCGATTGTGCACTTAACTTGCCAGTGGGCGGATCGCTACCCTGTCCCCCGTCAGTTACGCCACTGTGTCTATCTATCTGCTAAACGCGGCCTTCTCAAATTGGTCCTTGAGCCAAATTAATTGCCCATCCCTGCAATTGGTAATTTTAATCAGAACAAGCATAACATCTTTTAATAAACTGTACAATACTAACAGTGTTAGAGGCTGCAGAGAGTTTCTGGAAATTAGTCAGCAATGATAGACTTCTCAAACTGAAAATTTTGCACTAAAAATCCACTCGATGTTTGGAAACACACACGTGTATGAGAGTGCATTTTCTACGATGAAGCAAGTCAAATCCGAAAACAGAAATCGCATGGCAGACGAAACACTGGACGATAGTCTCTGACTTGCACCACTAACACTGATATTGATTAAAGGAACAACAGCATCAGAGAAGCCTCGACCACAGGCACCCCACTGATGGAGATTTGTAATGGATTACTATTTGCTATTGTGCAGTAATTTGAATGACGCACTCACTTATCTTNCTTTTTCTAGTTTTGAATCTTGTNAAATCTGTTGTTTTATATATCATTTTATTGGAAGTGGCCCCCGAGTTGTCACGATTTTATAAANCAGCCCGTAGGTCCAAATTAGTTGGACCACGCTGGTATAGATCACTGTAATCGGCAGAAGTCCGTNTCGTTGGTTGAATTGTTTTACTGAAAATGTGCTTCTTTCTTGAGTATACAATTTTCTCTCGTTTGCCGTCGGAAAGGCCACATCGGTTGGTACTGCACCACCGAAAACTGGTTGCGTATATTTCAGAGAGGTTCGCTTTCTGTTTCAGACGTCCTAGTCTTAGTCAAGCGAAAAAACTGAAGCGAAATTTAACGTCGCGAAGTAGCGCTCACGTGTTTTCGGTTTTCGTTCTGAACGCTTCCAATGCAAACCAACGTCAATCGGCAACAGGCGCGTAGCCAGGGGGGGGCAATGTGGGCAATGGCCCCCCCTAATTCCAAAAGTTATACAACAATTTTCAGTTAATTAAGTTTTCGTGTGTAAGCCAAAGAAATATTTCAGTGCAAATCAACGAAACTGCTTAAAACCTATCCGACTTTAGCTTTATTCGAACCAGATCAAAGCAGTATGCTTTACCAATAATATTTTCCTTTGATAATTCAAACGTTGTGCATAGTGTAAATGCTGGAGAATTCGTTCCATGGCTGACTTTACCTGAGGTTTAAGCTACGTGTGGAAGTTGGTGATCATGAAATGGAAACTTGTACCTAAGCGCTTGTAATCACTAAACGGAAGTAAAAACAAGGATTAACGCTTTTTGCAGCCGTATCTGATGCACGAGCTTGCTCCATCCCACTTATTGATGATGTTAACTTCATTTCAAGACCACCACAGAAATTCCTCTCTGATACCTCTGGCGTGCTGCAATTACTGTGTAACTTACGCTTGTCAGCAGCATCAGTAATAGACTTTGAAATGAACATCATCGAATTTTGTTTTTGTACAATTTTAAAACAACAGTAAGTGCGTGAAATGGCGGTGATATATGTTTTGTATGTCTTGAAGCTCAAACTCTGGCTAAGAAACGATCCTGTTTCAAAGTATTTTTTATTACGCAATTTGGTTGTAGACATTCTTTATCAACAATAGCATTTATTCTAGATATTTAGTTGTGATGATTGAACATCTAGGGCTATTGTGACGATTCAATCACAATTATGTGGAGCCTTAACGTTTTCATTTATGATTTCGTTTCGCATTGCCGGCGAGTTAAAAAACAGTTGTGTCAAGTAATCAGAGTCCAACCTGTACATATAGTCTGAAAGTATTTTAACTTTCATCTGATTTTGATGCCACCCTATCCTACAGTAAATTTGAAATCATTTAGCTGCCGCGGGAAGAGTCAGCACCGACATCTACCGCAATTAGGAACATGGGCATCGGAAAGATTTTTACCGGGGGGAGGCCATTAGGGGATTTTTTTCATAAGTAGCCATAAAGATCTTTTCAAGACGGGAGCCTAAAGTGGTGAAATTTCATTTTTCCTTCTCAAAACTAAGAAAACGACCATTTTTGCTAAAAATGTAATACAAAAATGTCAAATTTGAAAATCCA
>JGI24159J19872_10006525_pt1 | contig 15205 bp, 11 predicted proteins | sample Ectturendosymbi4_FD_19872 | JGI IMG/M metagenome (IMG submission 19872) | reverse complement strand
TTCGATTTGCTTAGTGTAAGCTTTCCGTCTTGAAAAAAGAAAAACAAGAGAACTTTAAGAAAAAAGAAAAACAAGAGAACTTTAAGAAAAAAGAAAAAGAAGAGAACTTTAAGAAAGGACACTTTCGTGAAATGTCAATTTGGCATTATACGTTTTTTCGCAACGTCTGGTGAGATAACAAAGCATTGGACGCTGCCCTTAAAGTGGTATACTTTTCGTTTCGTAATGACTGCAATGCACGAAGTGGACCCTTAGACTAAATATTGTGGGCGGAGACCAGCAACACCTGCGGTGTGAAAGTCTCTTTTGCGAATTGCTATTCGAGCGCCCGCTTTTATATTTGTTCTGAGCGATTTGTAAATTGTTACTTTGTGAGAACCGTTTAGGAGTCGAACCGGATGAGGCAGTTGAAAGCTTTCCAAATCCTCTTGTCCTCCCTAAAATGATTTGAATTTTTATAATTCTGTCTTTCGTAGTAAAGCTGCGCTCTGAGGCTGCTTTACTGCGCAAGCCTTTAATTTCACAAAATCAAAAGCATATTGCGCAAAAATGCTTCTTGAAGTTGTTTTACTTTGGTTTCAGAATTACTCTATTTTGTCTGTCTGCAGAAAACACAGCTTCATTGCGCGATATCAGTGTTTGTCGAACCTGTTTTGTATCCGTTTCAGGATTGCTCAATCTTCGCGCATACCCATCAAGGTGCTCCACTTGGTGAGGGATCCGCGTGCCGTCGCCTTGTCACGCCTCGTGATGCACCACGGCTTGGGCAACGCCACGCACGAGATGTTGCCGAACTGCGCGTTCGACGCCAGAAACGTCGAGGACTTCAGGAANATGCGTGACAAAGCTGGAAGCTACTGGTCAGATGGAAACTACATGACGATTCGGTGTGTGCCCGTGTGCATCGATGCGTAACGCTGTGTGCAGTCGAGCGCGACGATAATAAGCGCTGAATTTATCCTCACGTTAAGAATAACGTTAGTATTGAATCGGTTTACCAGGTCGAAGAATTCTAAACACATGGTTCCTACGGAGTACGGAAAAAAGTTTGGTCATTTTCCCCACATGCATTTTCATAATATTTTATTCAAGATAGACAGTTTTACTTTCGTGCTGACTATTACAGTGCCTGTATTTTACCTGGGTACGTAATTCGGCAAAGTTTAAGTCTGGAAATTATTTTCATGGTTGCGTAGGAATCGTGTAAACAGATCTGACCGGTCAGGCGTTTTCTACTTGTTTCCATGTCCGGTCAAAGATCGACTGGAAGCCGCATATCTGCCTTGCCGACGAAAGCCGGTCTCCTGCTGCGGTTTCCATGTCAATAACGTCATCCGTGCGTAACTGTCGCTTAGAAGAATATACACCTTCTGCTCGTTGCTGAGCTGCACTGGTCATGATGCGCACATCTTACTATGGTTGCAAATATTCTGAACATTGGTGGTGACAACGATCACGTTACTTACGAAATTATTTCAAGACCAACATGCGTAATGTGTGTGCCATGCGAAGACATGCGGTTCCTGTTATTCCCGCAAATCAGAAAACATTTTTGAGTGGGCCAAGGAGGTTATGGACGCAAAAGTCGGTATGCTATTTTAAGGCCGCTTAAACTATCGAAGGCAAAAATAATGTTTGGTTTAAATGGCTTTTTTCCAATAAACAGCACAAAATCAGGCTGTAGTTTACAACAAAATAGCCTAGGCCTGCTCGAGATATTAAACGATAACCGCACACCAAGCTGATTTGTCTAACAATACTGCACAAGAGTTTCCCCTTTGTCGGCTTGTGAATGCATACTAATTTGCACAGTTATCTTATTTTGACCACTGAGCGTCAAGTCTACAGAAGCATCTTCGAGCGAGGCGCTATTTTCTGCTGAGAAACACTGGCGATCACACTTTGCGTTTCGAAGGCCGTGGCCTCTGTCGGTGTTGTAAACAAAACTCAACCATAATACCTACTAGATCCAACAAACGGGTCATTTGACTCTTACACGATTTTCTCTGTGAAAACACGATAAGTGCACCTTTGCACATTTCAACTTTTAATGTTTTTCGCTCATGAACACAACACCAAGTCGACAAAAACGTTTTGTTCAAGGCCAGTGTTTCACTGTAGAAAACGGTGAATTGCCAGACGGGCCAATTCTCCCCCAAGAATATTAAACTATGCGATTTCGACACAAACTTTTGCACACAGCGTCAGAACACGTTCCGCACAAAAACTTCGAACAGTTGCAGCGTTTCATTCTTGTTTTGTTTGACTGGCATTTGGTTCTTTCATGGAATGGCATGTCTTTATCAGCTTCTCTTTTCAGATGCAATACTTCGAGAAATATACGTCTCCCTATATCTCTCTGCTGCTGATCACAACTTTTCAGCGAGTTTGTTAATAAAATACCTTAATTTTGTAGTTATTAATTGTACATTTTTGCAAATGGCGTTTCCAGTACCACAATGTCCAACAGGTTTAAAAATACAGCAGGTGACCATCTTCGGGATGCTGCCTTAGTGGAGCATGCATGGAACATTTCATCACCTGTATCCACACCACCCTTACTAGCGTTGTAGTCCGAAATATAGCTCTTGGTTTCTTCTGGGCTTCATCATCTGCCTCCAACACATTGTGAAGTGAAGAGAGTAGATCCACTACCTTGTTCTTGTTGTCTTTATAACTGAGAAGCATGATATTTTCCGTTTGTGGTGTAAAACGCGTTTTGAAGTGTACTGTGGCGCAGCTTTTCCTAAGCTGAACACTTTACGGGATATCACAGTGATGGGATCTGATAGTGCCAACGATTGTAGTACTTTCTCACAAGTAACTTTCTGGCGAGATACAAAGACCTAAAGAAGTTACCAGTAATTACATTGAGCCAAAGTCAATGTAATTGACTAGCTTCCATCAACGACAATGCCAAATGTTCGCCAGGCCCAGCTTCCCGGCCTTCTTTTCCAACATCAGGAAATTCTCGCGAAACTTCATAGCTCGCGGAGTATCCAGAACTTTATATCAAATTTTGTTGGATTTTGGAGTCGGGTACTGTATGAATGGGCATCAAAAAATAAGAATTGACAGTAAAGATCCAGCAATCACATGCAACCGGTATAAAGCAGATTTACGTTGATGTGCACTATTTGATGTCTTGTTTGCGAAAGTAAGTACCTCATTTTCGGAAATTTTCTCTTGCACAGTATCTTGCTCTGTGATCCATATCAAGCTCTTCGTAAACCTCACACATTCTTGGATTCGGTCCATCAATGTCTTCTTCATCCGAGCTTTAAACTCGAAAACGAAGCACTTCTTGTGTATTGTAACTTTGATTTGCTGCAAGCCTGGACGTAGCAGATAGCGGCACAGCAATAAATACACCAAAGCTTTGGCCCAGCAGTGTCACAAAATCTGAAAGAAAAACCTGTACTTCAGGTAAAGAGCTACAGCAGTGATCGGCCGGCACACTTTCGTTGTATTATGATGGCCCAAACCGTCCTTTTAATCGCAATTTTAAATCCCGTGTTTATGAAATTAAAGACCCAATATCAAAATTCTGCTGTATTCAGTTATCTCTTACAGAACAGTGTTATGTTATGTCATAAATCGTATGATGACAAAAGCAATGTGTTGTAATGTATAGTTGTTGCAGTAAACTATGCTTTAGCCCAGGGGTGGCCAAACTGCGGCTCTTGGAACCTTTGCTGTGCGGCTCTTTGAGCTTTCCCAAAAATTATAGATTTGTTTTATATTTTTTATTTCTAATGTAAAGTGTCGAAATATTGTGAAATGGTACTGTGGTAGCTAGCGGGTCGTACAGCATTTGCAAGTCGTTCCAAAAAGAATCATGAAGTCAACAGAACCGTATATTGCAAATACATTCATTTTTGTTAGATTTTTATCTTGCGGCTCTTTGTAACTTGGGTTTTTACGGTATGCGGCTCGTGTACAGAGTAGGTTTGGCCCCCCCCTGCTTTAGCCCATGCAACCAGCACAGGACTTTATAACGCGCGGCCCATAACAGAAAGTGTTGCGCGGCCCAATAAAACATTCTGAGCTGCCCACAGTTTGCCGACCACTAAGCTACAGGATTCCTGCGTGGCCGAATAAAGGTCGCTGTCGAACGCTCAACTGGGAAATTCCAGATACTCGCTGTTGTCTGTTGTAAAACTGCTGGAAGTCTTCAGGTAGCCTGTTGAACAGGGTGACGCTTCAGGTAGCCTGTTAAGCAGGGTGACGCTTGACCCTGAAAATTTTCTGCATGCAATCAATGACAACCTTATAGACTTCCGCAAAGATTGCGGTGTCCACAAGCTGTTGAAATCACCTCTGAATGGCGGTAAGTACTCCGCAATGAGACATTTGAGTGGTTTGCATTCACAAGGCAGTGAAGTCAAACAAGTACATTACCACTGCGCATGCGCAAAACGTGGCAGCCAAAGCACGGTGATGTCATCACAGACAAAGGTCGCAATGTCTGAACTAATTGCTATGATAAAGATGTGGCTAACTAGTGTGCGATTTCCAAAAATCCGGTCATGTTAAACGCAAGGGTCTAGTGACCCCTTTGGCAATTCTGCTCTCTTCACCACGAGATCAGTCACGATATGCATTGTAGACATATAGTATGATGAAACGATTAACGGTAACTTTTCCCGGTTATTTGGTCAATATCAGTAAATTTTCAATTTAATTTCCACGTTGTGGGACCGAATAGCGGCCAATGCCCGCAGTTAGGTCCTTCCGTTGAAACTGACCCGATTGCCATCGCTCGACCTTCGGCTTCCGGGTTGAAGGCTCGGATGAAGAAGACTTTGATGAACATCTAATATGACCTGCATCAAATTTTTCGAAATTGTTTCGACGTTTTGCTCCTTTCTCTTTCAAGGTACGAAGACATCATTTCAGACACCGACAAGTTTATCGACAAGGTGTCGGACTTTCTCAGTTCGAGCAAAAGCGTAACCAACGAAACGTCGATCTCGTTGAAGCACAAGGATGTCACAACGTGGCTGAACTTAAACACTCGCTCATCGGATTCCTCCATCTTCAGCACAAGCCGTAATATATCGCAGCAAGCATTCAAATGGCGCAAGGAAATTTCACCCGCTCTAGTGGCGGGAATCCAAAGAGCGTGTGGACGCATGATGTCGCTGCTTGGTTACAACCGACTGTCGTCGGCGGATATAAAAAATTTGGATGTGAAATCTGCTACTTTGACTCTTCCACCGTAATTTTTTATTATTTAAATCTTAGTAACTGGATAGTCGAATGAATTTTCTGATCACTTGAGTTGCTATCCTCCTTTTGATGACCTCGGTTAAAACTTTGCTTCGAGTTTTCTACTTCATATATTGTCTGCGTCTTTTCTTTCAGATTGTTTTTTATTCCTGCACTCGTGGTTTGGTCGTGTCGAAATGAACAGTTACTTCGCATGTTTCCTGGGGCTTGGGCCAAACTCACTCTGATCATTTCTTGTTTATTTAATAAGGTTCGAATCCATGTAAGTTTAGCTTCGTTTCTGTATTGCATCGTCTTCCTTTGGCTTTGCGCCATATCATCGCAATAATTTCAATTTGTCACAGGTAGGTAATCACGCAGAATGAAACAAAAAAATATATATTTTAGTTCGCTCCGTTATGGGAGGTTGACCCTCACTGACTTGAAGGACACGTGACGTAGTCAACAAATGTTAAACGTGGGTTTTTCAAACAACTTTAAGCCTTCACGCTTGAATGACCTGGTTGATAAATAAACACGCTATGTTTTATCCGATGATGGATCAGTGCCTTTCCCATCAATTCCTCGTATGTTTACCGTAACTCAGGTCTGCACAACTCAGAAATCCCGAAGAGCCAAAATATCACCGCATACTTGCCGCGGGCTGCAAAAGACAATCTCATTTCGAAATAGAGATTTCGCTGCAGTGTGGAAGAGATTCTGGAACAACAATTACTTAATCCGAGGTCGAGTTTTTGCAACATTTTCCACACTCGAGAAAGCTCTCGCGAGCCGTATGTTGTGCAGGCCTGCTGTAACTTGATCATTGGCATGTCGTGGTACTGTTCCAACGGTGCCAGAGTTGCCTACTTTGCCTTTTTCCGCTGTGGAAAGGTCTGTCCACGTCATTACAGTATTTCTCGACACGCTGACGAGCTGATGCGGTGAATCGAAAACGTGACTTCCTGGGAATAGTTTCAAAGAAACTGCGCCACCAAGTGTACCAGCAGCAGTATTGCAAATCTTTTACGTGGCTCAGCTCTCAATGTTTTTTTGTTTATTGCGCAAAAAATTTTTGTCCACATCTGATTATTATTAATCGCTTTGAATCGACAGATTTAGTCAAAAATTTGTCAACTGCGTAGTGAATTTGCTCTGCAACTGATCTGCTCATGGGTCTATGTCGCACAACCATATTGACCGGTCATTTGTTCGACATGCACGACACCAACGCAGCACAACTCAAAATACTTCCCGAGCTCTTGTGGAAGATTCTTGTTGATGCTTTTAACTTTAGACCGCCTAGTTTGCGTCACAGCTAAACTTGATATTTTGTTGTTCCCAACTCCAGCAGTATTCATGCCAGGCCCTGCCAACGTACCCTTGCAACGGTTCCAGCATCTTATCTGCGTTTTTCCGCACTTACCTGCGTTGCAGTCGCTGCCCACTCAAGCGCAACGATACCACCGCAGTGTATTTTGCTTCGAACATCCTCTCGTTCGTAAAAACGTGGTTTTTGCTTCTAGTTGTCAAAATATGTGAAATTCAGGAATGTTGTTGCTATGCGATGCCTCATTGTAAGAAATCGAGTTTTTGCGTAAATGACGTAGTGCTTCGCTATCAAACGGTTTTCGGAGCCTTTGATAATTGCCTAAAGTGGCGGTGTTCTGTAAGTTTGTGTTACGTTGTGTGTACAACACTTCTTTTTTCTGTGGAACGCAGAGTTACTTGTTTATTTTCAAACTAATCAGCTTGTTTATTTTCAAACGGATGAACTTGTCTTATTTTCAAGTAGAGTTGGTGCAATTTCATGATCACGGTCGCATGTGTCGTTGTTTTTCACCTACGTGTGGTTTATATCACGGCAGCAATGTCAATAAATCAATGAAAAGTTCAGCAAAAAACAACTTTAGAGCGAATGATCGTGCTTTCCGCATTCGCTTTTATATTTTTCACTTCGTGCCAATGGCGCATCGACGCGCCAGAAGAATAACGTTCTTGTTTGAAGCAAAAGCAGACGCAGTTGTTTGTTTATGCTCTTCCAAGTGACGTCGTCCTCGCCTTTTGTTTCACTTTCGAAAACTTGCCGTGTTCCGGTGCCTTCCATTGTTTTAAATAAATGGTACGCTTTCTTGACTTCCGTTTCATGTTCTTTAGGCCAATAAATTCTCATTATTTGAAACCACTGTAAAGGAATAAAGTCGTAGACGTATCCAAGGGGCAAAGGGTTCTTGTCCCCTCTATGCACTAACGGCAGGCAGTTTTGTGAAACCACGTCATGGTTCTGATTTTCGGATGCGGGAAAATCCCTGAAGTATTTTGCTCTTCGCTTTGTTCTCAAAATTGAAAAATGAGGTGGTGCTTCCGCTCTGCTGAGTTCAGGTTTCTGAGCCCCAACTTTTCCACCCCAGTCAAAAGTTTCCGCGGTAGCGGCAACCATACCAGCAGTAACTGAAGTCGCTGTTTGTGAGAGAGGATGAATCTGGTCGCTTTGTGATGTGATAAAGGACTGAATTGACATTCAAAGCAACATCAAGGACGTTCTGGAAAGACAGCCATCTCGGCAGAACAGACAAACGCCAGAATGAACGGTTTCAAAAATGAAACTTCATATCACTCTTGGCGCCAGGAGGGACCCTTGGCTGGACAACGTAGTTAATGTGTTTGTTTGCATCCATCCACAACCTGCCGACCGAAAGTTTGCTTTACAGTTCTGTGTGCATTAAGCGAATTATTTAGTCTGAAATATATGTCAGCTTTGAACAGTTATTGCTTGCGTTTAAAAAAATTTAAACAACACCTACTTTTGAAAGAGTTGGTGGTCCGGCGTAGAAACCCTTTGAACCACATGATCTGCCATCGAAGATCAGACAGGACACGAATGAAATCTGCTATGTGACCGAGAGAGAGGTTATTGTTGACATGAAGTCATCCAACCAATGACCGAAAAAATAGTGCGCAAGGGCATCGGTGCGTGAAATAACAGTTTGGTATTGGAGGGGTATGATCGTTCTCATTTCTGCTCTTCAGTTGAGTAAGGTCGAACGTTGCCAATAACTTGCTAGGTCTCCTCTGTTTAAAAAAGCAAGAAGCAGTCAACTATTACACCGTTCCTTGAATAACACTACCAGATGAAGCATTCGTCAAAAGAGGACGAACTGTTGAACGGGCGTAGCCAGATAAAAAGTTTGTGGGGCGAGAATTGCAAACTCTATTAAAGGATTGGCTTTACCGGTTCATGAGAATTTTTTCTCAACGGTGCAGTGACTTCCGTCTAAACTTTGGTGAGGTGTCCGCGCCGTTCTCACCCCCTCCCCATAGGTACGCCCTGCTGTCGAAATATCGGGCGAACATAAATTTTCTGTGAATCATTGTGCAGATAACATTTGCATTTCTCTGCTGCATCGTTTCATTGTTTTTTGACCATGTTGACTCTCGCTGAAAAAGCAAAATGTGCCCAGGGCCTAAGGCAGGGGATACAAGAGTTGGTACATCGTACCAGAACCGTCACCAGAAATTCCTCAATAGGAGGCCTTTTCGTTTGTGCTGGGAGGCTTAACGTTCATGCAGGAGGAGCTTGACCATTAAAATTGACAAAAATTGCACTAACTTATAGTTATTCGTATTTCAATTTGGGGTCTTTGAGCTTTATTTGGGTGGGCTAAGCCTACCAAAGCCCCCCATGGCGGCAAGACTGCATCGTACACGGGCCCGGGAGAATGAAAATACGCTTGCTAAATTTTTCTATGATCAAGCCGAAAATTAGGGAAGTTGCCGGTATAAAAAAGTGTATTTCTTACCCTTAGCATGCTAGGCCTATCTGTTTTATCAAGACTCTGATTGCTATACAAACAAGCTATACAGGTTTCGATGAGGAACTCAGAAGCTAGGGGGGGTCGTATTGGTTTTTGTATCCCCAGTAACATTTCTCTCAGAGACCGTGAAAGTGTCGCATTATATTTTTAAAAAACTTTTATTAACAGAAACGTGATTTGTTTTTGCCGAATTTTCTTAAACGACTAACTCCCTGTCAGAGTTGTTTCGACGAGTTTATTTTGCTGTCACTTTAGAGGAGAAAAACAATAATCCACTTTTCGATGGTAAAGCAGCGATGAACAACAAATAAATTATATTTATTTAAAAGCTTGATTACTGCAGGCTGTAGTCTGTATTGCAATTAAGTTTAACTCCTCGAAATACTGTCACAGTTGTTTGGTGACAGAAATGACATAAAAAATGACAACACCGCCCAAATTTCGAAATTAAGAAATGTTGCATGCATTTAGGAAAGACAAAACAACACATTTTTTCCTGGAAACACAGACATCCACGTAGTGAAAACAGGGATTCATGACTTAGAAGTAACGCAACCAGTTTAAGGTGTGATTTTGCGTGGATGTCGCTCTATAGTTTCAGAGATATATTCCGCTCTATAGTTTCAGAGATATATAGTTTCAGAGATATATTCAGAGATATATGTCGCTGTATAGTTTCAGAGATAGTAAATCACTGCTTTCTACGCTAGACTGACAAAAATTAATTGACAAAAAAATTAAAAAACAATGCCTGTAACAAAATTTTAAGAGATTTTTTACCTTCAACACAAGTAGCCTACTGTCTGCAATGAAAAATAGTTTTGGTTGAAATTTAACTACCGCGAGATGTCGCTAAAAACTCCAGCCGTGTATACTCATGGAGAAGCTGTCGCCAAACCAGTGGATATGGAGAAGGAAACCCAAAATTATGCAACTCTATCCCGTTAGCGGTGTTTTCTGAGAACAAACCTATCGACTCTTTGCACAACTGTATGGCAAATTTACAAGACTCGATTTGCGCTGAAATGTTGTTTGCTTGGGACTTAAGCCACAACAGGACAACCAGATTCAAAAATAGGGTGAGCAAAAGCAGCCAAAGGCTGAGTTGAATTTCCAACAATTGAAATGGTGGAAAGTTGAATTTCTACCAATTGAAATGGTGGTGGAAAGTTGAATTTCTACCAGTTGAAATGGTCAGCACCTTGGAAGTTGTGCAAACAAAAGCAATTGAAGTTTGAGGGTACCATTGTCCCCGTAGAAAGTTAACACCAATCACTTCACATGGCAAACAGCATCGCTTCTGATAACTTCGCTGGGCCCATGGGCGTCCGCAGAAAATTTTCCAGGGGGGATAACATAGAAATTTTGCTTATCCTTTTGAGGTTCCTGACGATGCAATGCAAATGAACGTTCACAAAACGCTTCACTCTTTCTACCCCATTAGTCTGTAATGGTTGAACCTCAATTCTCAATCTTTTGTCCGAAACGTTTTGTACACTTCGGCTATCAGAAATGCTTTTTCCTTTCATAAACTGCCTAAAATCCATTTTTTCAAGCACTTTGTACAAATAAGTCATAAGGTAAGAATAATCAACGAACAGAACAACATGAACGGTGAAAAAACAAGAAAGTTAGACTCTTTCGCAAAACTATTTCAAGCAGTGAGAAGTAGATCTGTATATTGACAAGACTATCGGACAGCTTTCTAAAGTTAGAACACCACGTAGGCTTTAAAAAACTGAGCAGATGAATTACGAAAACTCGGCACAGCAAATATAGCTTTGCACTTAGTGCTAAGAAGTCAGAACTACACCTTAACGATAAAGACGTATCCCCAGCTTCCCACAAGTCTGCATAGACGTATTCTAACAAACCACGTATTTTTACACTTTGTGAAAAGAAACCTGCATCAGAATCGTTTGATTAAAGCTATTCACTCGGTCACGTTGATCACAGTCTCACACTAACAATGGATTTTTTTAACTTGTGGAAACACTGCCATAGATTTACTCGTGCTTCTTTTCACACAGTGTAAAACTACATGTGGCTTACCGCTATCAGCAATGCCACTGTCTCCCTGCATTACCTGCAGGGATGTGGAAGCAGAAGCGGAGCTGGAAGCGGAAGCGGTCTATTTTCTGTGGAAGCGGAAGCACGAAAATCCTACCGCTTCCGCTTCCACATAGGTTATTTGACTTTAAGAGTAACTTGTCGAAAAAGTTTTGTCCATTTCCCTATGTGGATTGAACGGTGAAGTTGCACTATAATCTGAATGAACGTGCGATATCAGTAGCGCGAGAGAATCTCCCGGTTATGTTCGCAACTTGAATCTGAGCTGTTTGTGCGAACTTATGTGGTAACTTAGCAGTTGTGTTTTTAACTGCCTTAGCAAACAGATGCTGATCATTAGGGCTAACGTTTGGAGACTGATTGATGCTTTGACTGAAGCTAACTATTATTTTCAGAAAGGCATATAGCATTCACTTACATTATGCTATTCACTTCACAAACAATGTTAGGTAGAGCCAAGCGTGTAATTGAGCCATTTTGAGTCAAATCACCCAACTGATCCAAGTTAACGAAACATCGCACAACAGTACGGAGTCAGGCTAGCGTAGGAAAGTCTGTGCGAAGCGGGAAGTTATGTGCAAACGTTATTTGCCCCAATGTCTGAAGACACACACACAAAAAAGTTAGTGCGTCTGTCCGCCGATTAACAGAGCTGGATAGTAAGGTATTTCTTTGGATTGACAGCATTCATCGAGAAAACTGCCCATTCCACCTTCACTAACCATTTTGAAAGCAAACGAACTTGCTGAGCAACTATATCAAATCGTGAACTTTAGCAACATAATGCTTCACGTTTAACATTTTTTATGACCGGTTGTCACGTTTGATTTGCTGTAAATACCAATAAATTGTTGAAAAAGTTGAATCCAGATTTTCTCATGACTTTGTGCGAACTTAACTGAGATATTACTGTACATATGTGTTTGCCAACTCAGTCGAAAAAGTTTTTAGCATTTCATTAACGATCTAAAAAGTTTGTCCAAAACCTTGCGTCCTAGAATTTCGCTCAAAGCATTATTACGACTTAATAATGCATGACAATCATTGCGCTTTGAAGAAAGCTCAAACGGTGCGCTATGCAATTTAGCTTGATATTTGTTAGGCTAAGGTCAGATTGTTGTAAGTGCTGTTTCTATTCATATGTCTTGAAGACAGTTTTTTAGGTTGTGTTTAGAGATAGACCGATATATCGGCCTGGCCGATATTTGGGTTTTACCGATATATCGGTATCGGCCAAAACGGCCGATTTTATCGGCTTCAGCAGGTGTTGACAAAACGCTATTATATTCCTCACGCATCCACACACCTTGCGCAAGAAAGCATAATGAACCAAGTGAAGACAGTTATCTTGCAGCAACGCTAGCAGGTGCGGTTTCATAAACAAGTAGACAAGATGAACCATGGAGCANGCGTCGGCCGTCGCAGCCAAAACAAAAGCATCGTCATTGATCAGATTAATTGAAAACCATAGCAAAATATCGAAATTGCTACAATTTGAAATATTTTAGCTCGAANAAAAGGTAAGGCATAGAATACATTGTATTTTTGATAATGAAGCAGAAAGCAAGATTTAAAAATTTTGGAAATATCGGTATCGGCTATCGGTCCATCAATGGTCGATATATCGGTTTCTTCCTCGTCTTTGAAACTCTTAATTTTCGCCGAATAAACACAAAACACACCAAATAAGTGCAGTGCAGACAGTAACCTCCCCTATTCATTATAATCATCTCTGAAACAATTAATAATTTGACAGCTTTTACGAGGTAAAAAACTGATTTTTGAAGTTTATGAAAAAAAAGATAAGGCATAAAATGCATTGTATTTTTGATAATGAAGCAGAAAACAAGATTTAAAAATTTTGGAAATGTCGGTTTCGGCTGTCGGTCCATGAATGGGTGATATATCGATATCGGCCCATAAAAGCCATATCGGTCGATCTCTAGTTGTGTTTTTTGTAAGAGCAGGGTAGCAGTACCGTGCTGACAGATACTAACTTATGCGATCATTTTAACTAGTAATGTGCCTTTGTAAATCATAAGCTGCTGGTTTTTATAGTGATGCTTGTCAGCAAGTTCATAGATGAGATAGAGTCCAGGCTCTGTTGGAAGCGGAAGCGATAGGTGTGGAAGCGGAAGCGGTTGACGAAATAGCCGCTTCCACATCCCTGGTTACCTGCCAAGATGTCTATGTTCAACAGTCACATGCAGGACTGCAATTCTGTGATTTAAAATAAACCCAGATTGCACACCAAAAAAAATCATATTCGTACAATAAAAACCCAGAAAGCTTGTGTTACAAACAAAAACATATGAGTCTGCTTATTTGAATTGAAACGATAATCGAATACTGATTTAATTATTACAGTTCCTCTTCCAAAATTTTTTCTGCAGCGCAAACATTAACATTTGGACGACCTTTCTGTTGCTCAAGACGTTTTCATAACGCTGGTAACATACTCCGTTGATGATATCTCTCACTAATTGTAGGAGTACATTTGTAATTTAACTAGGAAATTTTGTGTAATCTTGGACTGTAGCTGAATCTAAAATCCCACAAAAGTATAATCCCAACGCCTTCCTCTGATTGAAATTTGTTTATTAATTTGTATGCATACGGAAACACCGTAATTTACAATCAGTCCTAATCCTTTTTTCACAGTTTCCTCAATTGGCATTAGAGATAATAACATTATATATACAACCCCGACCATGATCTTATATGAGGATATGAAAACGATTGAACACGTTCTGCTTCATCCGATATGCGTACTTTCTCACCTGATGTGCGCATGTAAACACTGTAATGTAAAGTTATCTTTATATTATTGAACGCACTGAAGGTGCTGATGATTTTACCACTTCAAAAAACCCTGATTTAATCCGATTTTTTATANTNAAACCTAGACACCCAGGTCGACTAAAAAAAGCAGATCTGGGTGGAAAAAGAAACGCAGTGGGAGCCCGGGTCACATGCGAAAAAACGCCTACTACCGTAACTTGAGGTGAAGGTTTAAAGATTCATTGCCATGGTACTGTTACGTAATAAAAACCAACAGCAGAACAATTCGCTTGCAAGTTACGCAACTTGCCTCTGCAGGCAAAGGAGCAGNCATGAGCGAACTGCAAACTCATTATTGCATGACACCAGAACAGTGAACCTGGCTCTTGTGCAGTGTCAGTGCCATATCGGCAAATAAGCTCTTATTGCAACAATTAAATGAATTTATCGGAACTTAGCTGCTAAATTCAGGTTTTCTAAATTAATTGGTTTTAGTTTCAATTTCCAGGGGGTTGCAAATGCCCGTTTTGCCTCCCCCCCTGCGGACACCCATGCCTCGGAGATACAAACTGTGTGCATTGTCAACAAGAAATGGAATTGAACTGCAACTGAAAAACCGCGTGCCGGTTAAATTTTGACAAATCACCGTGAAAACGAACCGTTTGTTACTCAGTCTTAACCCTAACCATGATAAAAAAAGAACTGCTTCCAATTATCAGTGGTCACCGGTTCTGCGCTTTCTAGACCGGTGAAACAGGCGGTTTCACAATTACCGCAATGCATCTCACGACTTGTGGACAAGAAAAAAGCGGTTTCATGCTAGTGAATATGCGTCATAAATACGGTTTGTCAAAACAAAATCGGTAATCTTGCTAGACTTGAGGAACGAGGCACGGTCCTGTTCGTGAACTTTGTGACGTAACATATCGGCACGTTCACACAGCATCAGTTGACTCGTTCATTCACTGGTTGCTCTTTTAAAAATGTATAGATGGATAAGCAGGATATGCAGAGAAAAAACAGCGGCCCTGAGAGTTACTCAAATGCTGCTACAAAAGCTGATTTAATTATATATCGCACCAAGCAAAACTGTCTTACAACCTTACGATAAGGTGCTCTGTTGATTTTGCGAAAAATATTGCCACCCACATCAGCGAATAAATTCCTCGGCAGGCCTTTGTATTGGTGCACAGCAAGCAATATACAACCTCTGCCTTCTTTAACTCTGAATTTCAGAGGCAGTCATTCTGACAAAACCATACACCTCCAGAGCAGTTCATCAAAGTTGCCATATTCGTGCTTTTTGTAGAAAATTTACAGAGGTCAGA
>JGI24159J19872_10006519_pt1 | contig 15214 bp, 8 predicted proteins | sample Ectturendosymbi4_FD_19872 | JGI IMG/M metagenome (IMG submission 19872) | reverse complement strand
GGGGGTCGAAACAAACGACAGTTACTTAAGGGGGCGTGTTTAGAGCAAGGGTTAAGAACCACTATTCTAGATATAGCAATGATCAAATTTGTTGCTGAGTCTAAAACAGCCATGTCCAACCCAAATGGCTAACTGAGACAAAAAGTATGTCACTGTCGCACATTGAATGACATATTAATAAGCGCCGCACATTGAGTGGCTTACTTTAATCTTTGCGAACTAAATTTAGCTTATGCTGATGTAATGAAAGCTATCGAATCCTAAATGCAATGGGTCAGACGTGATAAAGTGGCACTGAGGGCCACCTGCATCAAATATTTCAAATTTAAGATTATCAAAAAGGACAGGTTGTCAGTATTTAGGATACTTTTACTACAGCGAAACCTTAACTGGGCCGCAGGTTGGACATAGCTGGTCTAGAATCATTAATTACTGTTTCTCTACTGAACTTGTGAACTGTACCTTAATGTATTCCTTCTTGTTAATACGATGCGTATACACGTCTTTGGTAAAAAAGATATGTAACCCATAATGTCCACCAGATGCTATTAGGATCAGGTTTTTCGTATTTACGCCCACAGAATTTATGATTTAACAGTTGTTCACTTGTTCAAGTGATTTTGAACTAAGGGCCCCGTGCTACCTTAATCCAACACTGCCTGTCAGGGCCGGCTCTAGCAGATGTGGGGCCCAATGCAAGACCTAGGCGCGGGGCCCCTCTGAGCAGTGATTTTATTTCGTCATCGTGTTTAGTCAACCGTGTTACGATCGTGGCAGAGCGCAGATACACAGTGCAGCACAACTGAGCACGTTTGCTAACGTTCGAGAGGAAATTTGCTAGTTCTGACGAGAGCGTTCTTTGTTGATAATGAAATTTATATGGCGTTTCTACCGAATTCTCAAGCGTAAGGTGCATCTGGCAAAAATGAACAATCTACCCGAACACCATGGCACGGGGCCCAATGCAGCTGCATCGGCTTAAGGCCGGCCCTGCTGCCTGTAATAGCTGCTGTCTCGTCAACCAGCGAAGAAAATGCTGACGACTTGCTGGCAGCTGCTACAGTGAAATTTCTCAGAAGTTCCTCGGCTCTCCCCTTCAACCATTTATACGTTCGATGGGACGTATGTCGAGCGGGGTCCGTTCAGAACAGACCACGCTCATAACAGGCCTGTTATGAACCTTGTCTGTTATGAACGTGGTCTGCCGTGAACAGGTATATTTTGAAAAGGAACCATATGGAGAATTCCCACCGGTTGTTTCTACGTGTTCTCACACCATCGCCCCCTTCAATTACAAACTTGAGCAGATGCTGCAAGTTATCGTCTTTTGCTTCTTTTCCACGAAGAGCCATTTCGTTTGTTGCGTGGGGAAGGATAATAGACAAGACAGATGAACAATTTTTTCTTTCCAGCTATAGCTTGAGCAACTGTGCTGTTCATTTGACATATAAAATCTTTCTCCTCCTGCGTTACAAATGAAGATATATATCTGTAGCAGCTTATCGAGATGCGCGATGATACTACGTGCCAAAATGTTTCTGTGAAAATGGGCTATAAAGGAAGGTGCTGGGGGGGGGCTTGCCCCATGGATTTTAAAGTTTGACATGTCCCTATTAACCCCCTAGTACAAACACGTTTCTAGTTCCGAGCTGGTAAAATGAAATTTCATAATTTTTTGTCCCCCCTCGGGAAAATGCTTTGGGGCACCACTTGGAAAAATCCACCATTGTCTCTTTTCTGGAAAAGATCTTTCCGATGTCTATGCGTGTGCATGGAAATATTTAAAGCTCGAGAAGGCTATTCTAGTGAACGCGACTTTAATCCACCTTCGAATTGGTTGAGGAAGGAGAACACAGTAATTACAAAAGCGAAGTGAGTAAAAAAGGACAAAAGCGACTTTCAATGGTTCCCTCAATTCCTCATATTCCTTCCAGACGTTTCAATGTTGCGGCGTCCATGTCAAAACCATAGGCGTAGCCGGGGGGGGGCAAAGAAGTCATGCACCCCCAATTTTTGGAAAATTTAGTCATTTTGTGCTTTGAGGCGTTTTTCCAAACAAAATAGTGTTATTCGCCTAAAATCATGCACTTTGGCTCACCCCCAATTTTTGGGCTGGTTACGCCACTGGTAAAAACCGTGATTTGACGAAATACAAATGTAGCAAAATATTTATTCATTGCTTCTTCTTTGGCACCAAACGCTTTGCCCGTAGAACGTAAACAGGGGAAATTAAGAACATGGCGAAAACGACGGCTTTCATCCATTGAACAAGGTCCAGACATGAAAATGACTGTTTTTACGTAGAAAGTTGGGGTTACAATGTAACAGGAATTTGCGGCTGCGCATAAATTTTGAAGGTCGAGACAAGGGACAAGGTGAGACTATTGTCTCCTCTGCAGGTTAGGCCACTCAGACATGTTTGTTTTTCATTGACCCTCACGTATAAATAGCACATCATTTCATATTTTTATCGATGGGTGCAGCAGTTGTTTGGTGAGCTGGAGTTACAGGAGTCCTGGTTTGGCACAAAACAGCATGTTGCTTGCCACCACTCGGTTGGTCAGGGCATTGAGAAAACTGATCAAAAAATAAGAATTGTACAAAATTTTCGGAAGGATATTCTTGAAACAGAAGTAAACGGCTGTCTCAAACGGGATATGCGCCTTGCAAACTTTTCTCTTATTCAAAAACTTGGAATAACACAAAAAACATCAGGACGATACAACAGCATGGCAATGTCCGACAAAATGTCTAAATTGCCGCAAAAACATGTCGAAGTGCGGTTACTTAAGCAACGATCAATTGACAAAGTAACCTGATTCGCATTTGCACAAAAACAAACGTTGCCAAATTTTCAGCACAGTATGCTCTCCCACAAATAGCATTTGAGCAGAAGTTAAACGAACAAAGGCGCATATCTTCCGAGAACCTCTAAACAAGGTATTTTGCAGCCCCGTGCAGACTTGCTACGAAATAAGCGGATAGATAACAATACACTTCTACCACTTTAATTGTGGAGCAGGATGTTTATCAAGATCACAGCGTTAAGCGCTCAGTGTTCACGGAATTCACGATCTATCGAAAATTTCTTTGGATAATCGTTTATGATAGCCACGTTTGCTAATTCACTCTTAAAACATTACTCAGTGTGGGTAAAAAGAGTGTCTGCATTACACATAAGGCAAACGACATCATAACACAGATCACGTTATTTTGGATTGCATCTTCATTAAAAAATGCCTATCATCAATGACACACGCATCGACTATTTTGCATCGAATTATAGCAGCAAACGCATCTCACAAAACTTTTGAAAATCTCAGGCGTGCATCGTTCATAATCAAGAGCAACAACTAATTTTAGTTACTGAGAAATATCATTTGTCTAGAGCAGGGGTAGGTAATTAGCGGGCCACATGGGGGGAAGCATTCAGGAAAATATGAAATCGTTTAAAATTGTATGAGGCTACATTTGTCACATTGAATTGCTTGCGCTGGACAAGGCATATTCGCACAAGAACAAGTATGTGTGCCATTATTGGTGTTGTTTTATTTATTTGTTTTACGATCAATTTAGTAGGTACGGCCCTCCGCTAAACGAGGCCTTCTCGAAGTGGCTCTCGAGCTAAATTATTTGCCTACCCCTGATCTAGAGAATGACCGACGAGTGGGGATCACAAAGAAGAACTAGTAGCTGCAGACAGGTTTTCGTACATTTCATACACGTCGCTAAGTGCCAAGCTTATGTTCTCTTGAAAACGATCGATGTTGGTCACAGTTGAATAGTTCCAAGAGGTCAACGTGTACACAACCTTGTGGTCAATGATCCGGTAGAATGCGCCGTATCCGTCATCAACCATTGGGGCTACAACACCACTCGACTGAAAAAAGATAAAATACAAATGGCAGGGCAAAGTTGGCGAACATTTGCATCGTCATCAAAACTTAGCGAGAAACTTGGTTTCTGCCAGAAAAAAATTTTAAAGTGAGTTCGCATTCTAGTTTCACGCGTCACAACACATGCCGGATCGAGTGTACAGTCGAGTGTTTTGTTAGAATCTTTGAAACCAGAATTTTCTGAAACGACTTCCTCTAGCCGAAAATTAACTCCTTCGAAACTGAATAGTCTGTTTTTTCAACGTTTAGGAAAGTTGACTACAGTGTGTCACCAACTGATATAATCAAAAAGGCAAGCAAAAGCGGTCACACATGAAGAAACGCTCAAAAACACGATATGTCTTCTCATAACATACATACACCAAAAAAGCCAACGAAGCTCGTAGATAAAACAAAGTTTCCGTTCCCTCCTGTTTTCACATACATTGGATCACGATATAGCTCTGGAAGCGGAAGTCCATTGTTCTGCAATACTCAGTTTGGTCAATGCTTTTTCAGCGAACTTTAAAGGCGATGGCAAAATTACCAGCTTAACATCAAAAATGTTTTCTATCTAAGACACAACACTTAATTACACGGCAGTTGTTTTGAAGGTTTGTGTTTGGGTGCATTTGGAAATTATATTTCTTCTCTTCGAAGGAGGTAAATTATTAATCAAGAGCTAGTATTGTAAAAGACACATCAAGATTAGTCACTTTTGACGTATTAAAAAAATCAACCTAGTACAAATGTCAGTTGCACTCACTGCCTGCCCAAATGCTCCATCACATTTAGTAGCATATAGTTTCACGTAATCACAAACACCAGTACCTGAACAAACCAACGTGTAGTTTTTCTGTGGTGACATCAAATATGCCAACGACGATACTTTTTAAAGTAGTGAAGTACTCAAGGAAAATAGTTTTGACTTCACACTTAAAAACAAACCCAAAATAAGAAATAAACGGAGTAGCCTACGTCATAATTTCTAATGCATGAGCGTTCCAATTCAAAAAGACGTGTCACTCACAGCTGCAGCAATGGCAAGGCCGAACAAATGTCGATCGCATCCTCTGTTGTTCTTGCATTCCTTCATCAGATAAATAAACTTGTCGTTTGCTTTCTTGAGCAAAGAGCAGACGTGAGGGTCCGAGTTGCTTTTTCGTTCAATTGCCGCTCGACAAAACTCCACCAACTCAGGTGTGCACGTCCTGCAGGTTTCAGTCCGACCGTGGTAGAACCTGCACGTGACAAACAGTCCAGAAAAATGTGTTTTCACAGAGTAAGTCGAGATATTTTTATACTACGTACACCACCATTCCTCCCCTTTGTGAAACTTTCACAGCAACAAACACTTGGTTTCTTTAAAAAAAATACCGTGACAGCTTTTATGCAAATTTCTCTTTTTTTATACAAGCACAGAGAAATCGTGAGATAGATGCTTTCATTAAAAGAAACATCCAGCCTTCAGTTATGCCCCACAGTCGTTTACTTTAACAACAGAAATGGAGATGCGCCAAGGACGTGAGTAACAAGTTGAAAACGCACTGCCTTAAGAGAAAAACCTCAGAAACAGGAAATACGTTTTCAACACGTGGAAAACCGGATGGGTACGAATCATGCAGAGATCTTTTGCACCACAGAGCACTGCGCAACGACGAAGGGACGTCATCTGTTGATGATGATACAGTAGCAGGGATCGAGTTTATGGGGGGACATTATATCTTTTGTCCCCCCAATATTTTGTGATAAAATAGAATGTAGTTGTGCAAATTTCATGGTTACATGGCTGTTGGAAACGTTTCCCCAGCATAAAGCCAGGGAATAAATAAGAAAATGAACATTATTACTAGATTATCTGCAGACACAGTATACAGATTGACTAGGTAAACTGAATTGTCATGATTGTTTATAATTATATTGGCTAATTTGAATTACCGAACGGGTGTGCATATAAAACTTCGCTCAATCACGAATTCTAGCCGCGCTGGTCTGTAACCTGCAATCAGAATACGGTTGCCACCAGGCGAGCAGTCAGGTGGAAACGGAGGCAGTGTACCACCCAATTCCAAAGTTTTCAGGTTAATAAAATGTTTGAAGTATAAGCCAAAGCAATACTTCAGTGCAAATCAACGAAACTACCTTAAGGAACCTTTCCCACTTCAGCTTTTAGTCGAATACAAACTTGAATCTGACCTTTTGTAATCAATGACGGCAAGTTAAATCAATTTGGAGTAACGCTTTTCGCAGCTGTTTTTGGCGCACCAGCTTGCTGTATCCCACCTAATGGTTATGTAAGCTTCATTTCGAGACCATCGCAAGCAAATTTCTCTTTGATAATCGTGGGTGTTACAAAGATAATCTATCTTTGTTTCCAGTGTCAGCGTAGCCCTAAATCAATATCGTAGATTTGTTTTTGCACAGTTTCAAAATTACATGCGTGAATATGGCTGATTATTGGCTGTAACATGCATTTTATATGTCTTGAATCTCAAACTTTGGCTAAGAAGCGATTCAGTTTCAAGGTCTTCTTCGTTGCGCTATAGTCACTGTTTAGCAACAGTAGCATTCATTCTAGATATTTATTTGTGATGACATGAATTGTGACGGTTCAATCACAATTTTGTGGAGCCTTAACGTTTTCATCAACGGATTCCCTTTGCCTTGCCGGCGAGTAAAAAATCAGTCTTGTCAAGATATTAAACTCCGACCTGCTTTTCATAAGCTCAGTGTTTCAACTTCCATCTGATGTTAATTGCCACCCTATCCTACAGTAAATAATTTTAAATCATTTAACTGCGACGAGAAGAGTCACCATCAAAATCTAACGTAAGTAGCAAGATACTTTTTATTTTGTTAGTGCTGAGGGAATCGACACTGCCATTACTTACATATGCCGAGATAATTTGCATAGGGGTGGATATTAAAATTTAGGGGCAAGCTCTCAGAAAGGGGCCCCGAAAACCGCCATTGCGAAAGGTAGATATGGGATTACGTGGATAAAAGAATTAACAATTTTTTTCACATTTTAAATTTATGAACTAAATTCAAGAGCATAATATACATACGAAAGGAACAAAATTTTGTAAAGTTTTGCAGCTGGACACTTGAAAACTGCTCCATTGGCACATTTTCCCATAATTTCTGCTATATTTTGAAAAACATATGACTTGCTTCAGAGCTTCTGTGGCTCTAGAGTGGTACAAAATCTTTTTAACTAAACAATAGTGCAAAGCTCTCAAGAGAGGACACGGTATCTCTGAAAAAATGGGGCCCGAGGCGACTGCCTCGTTATCCTTCCCTAAAATCTGTCTTGTTGGCAAAGTGCATGCGACTAAAATGAAACTAAATGTNAATTTTTTTCCCATTAGGGCTTCACATTCCCGAAGACAAATTATTGTATTTTGAAGAAGCCCGTGGTTTGTACCAATTTAATTACGTGCAGTGCTGAGCTATCTTTACATGTAGCTGAGCGTGGTCAAGAAGTTTTGTAATATTGTGGTTACGATTGTGTTTACAGTTTAATTATTTTATATGTCAGATAAATTTATCAAAGTCTCATCCAACAATTTGAACGAAGTAAGTTTAAAGTAGCTACAAAAGTTTTACTGAAGAAGTTGAACATAGCCAAAAGATCTTGCGGATTATCAAAAATCAAAACATTTTTTAAACGCGTTGAAAGACTCAAGCTTTTATGTTTATCAACTACATATGTGAATTAATCGCTCAAAATAAGATGACAACGGGACCACTTCTTAATATGCGCGAAAGTTTTGTACAAGGCCTACTTCGGAAGTCAATGCCTCAGAGCAAGTCTTTGCTCGGCTTTCAGTGAACGTGCTGAGTAGAGAGTAGACTGAGTCACAGACCAGAGCTGCTGTTCAACATTCATGGGAATAAAGTAAAAACAGTGTGAAACCCAACTTTTTAGTATTTAGTCAAGTCAGATGAAGCAAAATAGCATATTTTCTTATGTGAAGCGAAATAATAACAACAGTGAAGGTGTGGACGGCAATGAGCAATGTAGTTCAAATGTAAAAGAGATACCTAATCCGAAGCGGAGCAAATATAATTCAATGCCAAAGTTAGAAAATGGGGCAACACATATTTGAGATACGGGTTCGTTTTGCTGGATGACCAAATTCTGAATGTAGCACCTACATTCCAAAAATACAAGAACCGAGCGATTAATTTTTTTGCATGGTTTTGCGTAATTGAAAGAAAAAACTTTGGCGCAGTTAAAAATCGTTAATCATCAGGGTGGAGGCGGCTGAATTATCTCTGTTATTGTTGCTCTAATAACACTGCGTCGTGTACAAATCAACTTTAACTCTCCGCAAATATTTCAACGTTTATTGAAAAAGCTCAAAATAACGCCAAATAAAAAATTTCACAAGCACGACTTTTCAAATTAATTCCTGTATCACCCAGAAAAATCAAACTGGCTTAAATTATTTGGCATGAAACATAACTCACTGTCTTGTCGTAGCCGTTTCGTATGTAGCAGCAGGCGTTCCATGCAAACGCATGTAAGCGAGTTGCAAGGCCAACTGAACAATCGCATCAGGATAAATATACACCGAAAAAAAACTTAAATATTAGGACTATCCAAATTAAAAGTGTTTTTTATTTATTTTCACCGAGCTCAGTTTTCCGCATTCAATTAAAATCACTCCAACAAAATTAAACGCTGCTCATAGCATGTGTAAAGGTGACACAGCAAATTTACAGTTTTAAGGGAAACCAGGAACAAAAGTTTTTTTTTAAACAGTTGAAACCTTTCGCTTTTTCAGATCAACTTTGCCGAACTTATCAAAAACCACGTGGTCCGTATTCAGATCCGCGGCAAACTTCTTCCTGGTCTGTCTTCTTTTCTCGATCGCGGAAGTGACGTCAGGATCGAGGACAAAATCCAGCTCTTCGACGGAACTCACGTCATCTGAGTCAAAACAAGAAATGCACAAACAAACAAACGATTTTTCCGAGATGTTACTGGAGATGCTTTACGTCATCCATATCCGGGGCCGCAAGCAGCTGATATTTTCGGGGAGAGGGCAAGATGATTGTAACTTGATGTTGTACGTAACAACTAAAGAACTGAATGTTGTTTTCGATGGTTTTGAAAATTTTGTGGGGAGCGGCAATTGTCCGGTTGCAGGGTTCCTACGAAATTTTGAAAATAAATTTCCAGAGCTTTTCAAGACCTTTTCCAGACATTTCCGTACTTTTTCCAGACCTAACATTTCCGTATGACCTACCCATGTCAAATACAGGCACTGTAATATTTAACACGATATACGTAAAATTATGTCAAAAGATCAAGTCTGCATGGAAAATTATTTTCTTTTTCCATATTAACAGACCAAAAAACTTATTTTTCCGACTTTTCCAGACTAAAAAATGACAATACTTTTCCATACTTTTCAAGACGGCGTAGGAAGACTGCGATTGCCTCACCCCCTGGTTGTGGGGCTTGGCAACGCGCATTACCGACCAAGTGTGCGAAACAAACGATCAAGTGTGCGAGCTCCGAGGGTTGGAACCCGGTTAGTTAACAGTCGCAATTTTCGAAAAACAAGTAGTGGCTGGGTTTTATTTTTCGCTGAGACATTTCGGTCATTTGTCCCATAAAAGTATTAAAACTCGCCGTTAACAGTATTCACCAACCTACCTTTGCAGACATTATGACTGAACTGACTTAATTTTTTTCGGTCATTTCAAAAGTAATTTGGTCTATGACCGTAAAAATAAATCCATATTAGTGGTAAGTACTCTCTGCACAAAACAACGATAATTATCCACGCAGTTCATATTTAAGTTGTCAAAGCATGATGCGCTCCATGATATACGCTGATATCGCAAAATTTGTCGTTCGTAGTTGAGTAAACAAAGTGAACATCAAAACAAGAGTGCCGACCTACGCTTTGAGAACCAGTCCACATCCCATTGCATTCTGTCAACAAAAATATCGACTGTTCCAAAAACAGCACCATGACCATGGCATCCATGGCTGAATGAGCGCAGTACATGGACATGGTTCCATTTCTGTGCCACACTTCGCTGTACGATTTGTCGCACCATCGCAGAGCGGCGTCACCAGTCAACGTACTGGTCATTAGGTCGGTGTACGTCTGCGCAAGTAAGGTTTGGATAAATAACCCTCCCACAACAAATAAACATGCCGGCAATACGAGTCACGTCGCGAATATGACAATTGGTTGACAACAACAGAGCAGTGTGGTCAGTACAGAGTGTTGACTGAGCTAAACCTTTCTGCACATACAAGTTCCAGTCGGTCCCCCCTACCTATTCTCAACACAGTGTCCAAGTTAAACTTTAATGAACTCATATCTGTTCTGATCAGATTTCTTTACATAAAAGTCAGCTCTTGAGCGCCAGTACCCAGCTTGAAAGCCTCTCTACAAGATCTTCTGGCAACAGGCCTGCATTCCTTGCTAACAGACAAGGGGTTCTGGATATATAGCCTATAAGATAGCACCTACTTTTCACTCATGACTACAAACAAACACTACCATTCGGTAAGCACCACGGTCAGTGCTGTAAGAGACATTTGCATAGAAAAAATAAAGTTATTTTGTCTTTCTTGGAATGCTTTTTGGTGTGGACAGAGATTACTATCTAGTGTCTGTTTTTGTTTCGTTAGTATTTTGTTATTCGCTATGTGGACTGCGGCAATAAGACTGGGTTGATTTTTGATTTATTAACGTTTTTTGCGTATTTTCCGATTTTTTATATTTTGTTGATTATTTAGTTGCTTGTTTATTGACTGCGGGTTGATAGTATTGAATAGAACCAGATGCTGTCGAAGAGATGCTTGCATTAATGATAAAGAAAACTGTTTCCAATTATAAACTGAGCAGATTTTTCAGAGTGAAGTGTTTCCGAAATACTACATACATAAAAACTGTGAGTAGTCCAACATTTTCTCCTAAAGTCAAAGATTTACTGTGAATTACGGTGGAATTACTGCGTCCTGATCGCATATTCTGGGTTGGGATGCTCAATAAACTGAATTGTCAGTGATGGATCGATAACGTTTCATTTAGGTCCATTACAGTAAAACAAAGCCTAGAGAACTCGTTTCCGATAGCTACAGTGCCGCAGTGAATGAAGCAACATTCCAGGAGCACATCACTGTTTTCTCTAATCGAGCTTACAACGAACGCTTTGACGGTCGAAAATGCAGGACTTTATATCGATTCCATACTCGTGCCCTAAAACATGTCAATGCAAAGCTCTTTTTTTCATATCCAGCATTGAGGCTACTTACAGCAGGTGATCCATCGTCAAAAATGAAAACTGCAACTAACTCATCTATAGTATCCAGAGTTGAACGGTTTGATTCGCTGATCTTGATCATGTGATCACGCACATCCGCATAAGAGTCACGCTCCAGTGACGTTAGCGCAGCAACTCCAGAAGCAGGTGTGGTTCGTTTGTCGCAGATTTTCACGATTGACGACAAAACTTTGGCGAACTGTGGCGGCGTGTATGGTTTACCTTAGAAATAATTAACTTTTCATTACTTTTTTATGGCAACGCTAAGTTACCTTCTACACGAAGCAGTTAAACTCTAAGGAAAGGCTTATCAACTATGGATTTTTAGCTGTCGAAGGAAAAACTCAACGATCAAGGATATTTTCCCTGCACGTATATTGACAGAAGCGAGAGGAATGTTTCGCATGAAAACCGTAATAAAATACTGAAATCTGACAACAGTCGATGTTGGGGAAAGGTCGTCTGCAGAGACTGTCGGCAGATGCTAAAGTAGTCTATTTTTCTTTTACCAATAGATGCAATTCGGCAAAAATGGAGGATTACTATTGCACACAATAACGCCAACTGGCGAAAGGATCCGTTGGAATCCGAGCAAGCGCATTGGAAGCAACTCAAAATACCCGGTTTCTACCGGAAAAAAAGCCTATTTTCTAGAACGCTTTTTACTTTTAACAATGGTTAGATTTTTACACGTTAACAAATGGTCCGAAAGCGAAAAGCAGTGAACCAAGCGTGTTTATAGCAGAAAAAAGTGAAACTCAACCGTCGTAAACAGACTTGGACAACTGGATAATTCGAGTTTTCTAATTCTGTGAATTAGAGCGAAATGACGGTAATTCTAATCATAATCTAATTTGCTAAAAGCCTCAATGCTCTAGTGTTAGTTCTAACCTAACTTCCGGTTTTGCCAAAAATGATAATTTAAGATGAAACAAGAATGAACCCTCGTGCAAGGAAAGTCTAACAAAATGGTCGCAAGTGCCATTCCGCTATCCCATCACATGAGCAGCAAAGACAGTTTAAATTCGATCAATTTGTTTTCATATTGGCAGCTGCAGTACAAACTAAGTGACCTTATCAGTGATTAATATTACGTCACATTGCTTATCCACTCACACGCAGAAGCCAGTCTTCATCGACAATCATGGTGTACGAATCTTTGCCATTCTCGTGCTTATCAGAATGAAGCCAGATTTGGGCATGAATCGAACTTGGATTAAACTTGCTTCATGATTTGAGAAAATGTAATTATAATTTTAAGTTTAGTTCATTTCTGTTTTTCGCAAATCGGCTAATTTTAATTCTAATTTGTGACAGCTGAGTTAGTTTTAATTTTAATTCTAATCTAATTCAGAAAAGCTAAAAAATCTTAGTTGTCTAAGTCTTGTCGTAAATGATATTTACTAGAAGCGTTTTTAACAAGTACGTCGCGAATGAAGGTAATTCGATGGGTTGAAGAAATTTGACAACACAGTCCAGAACTTCGTTTTCGGACAACTCAACTGAAGTGAAGACAAATCTACTTTCGACGTCCAAGGTTTTCACAACGCGGACAAAGCACATCTGCAAGTCGCAAAAGAGGGATTTTAAATAGGTAAAGAGCGTCTGGCGATGGTGACTTTACTCAATGTTTCCGGCATGGAGCACTGCTCTAAATGAGACGTCTGGGCCGTACCGTGAAGTACACGAATCTGGAACACCGTAAAGGTACTGCGCGTGAGTGCGAGCAAACAAAAGTCTCGCTTTTATCCACAAGTTCGAAGCACATGTCTACTAACTTAAAAATTGAACGAAGTTCTAATCGCAGTACATAAAAAAGATAATTTCGCACGCAATCTCTCGCGAATGGAATGCCCTAGCGAGTCAGTGAAGATGTCCTTGGTTTTGGAAGACAGATATCGATCCGATGGGTTTCAAAAAAGGTGCCTTGACAATTCAAAATTTAGAGAAAAATGCAAAATTTTTTTTTCCGCAAGTGATCTTTGGACAATTTTCTAAAAATAAAAAAAATTCCTTTAACGCTTCCCTGTGAGCTTTTCCGAAATTTTTTTGGCTTGGACTACGTCAAACGCATTCTGACGGTCTGAAGGCCCTAACAAAAAATTCCAACCAAAATGAGTCACTGTTTTTGAAGAAAATTTTGGGGTGAAAAATTTGGGCGGAGTCACGTGATTTTCGGATGACGTCATCGGCACTTGAAAAAACTAAAAGAGATAGATCGTTTTTTATTTGTAAAGGAAAGTAGGCAAAAATACGAATCTTTAGAGCACTTGATTGGCTTTCTAGAGCAGCTATGTCCAGCCTGCGCGCTACATGGGGCCCAATCGAAGGTTTTGTGCGGCCTGGTTTAGGTTTTAGCTACAGTGGAAGTATCCTGCATACTGACAACCAGTCCTTATTTTATTGATCGTGAATTGGACATTTTTGATGCAGGTAGTCCTCACGGGCACTTTATCACCTCTGTTACCATTGCAGTTAGGATTCCAACGCTTTCAGTACATTAGTTTAAGCTAAATTTAGTTTGCTTAAGATCAAAGTAAGCCATTCAGTATGCTGCGCTCATTAATATGCCATTCAATGTGCGGCCCTGGTTGAGACAGTGACATAATTTTTGGCTCAGTAAGCCATTTGGGTTGGACATAGCTGTTCTAGAGTTAGTGGTTCGGAAGCTATGGCCAAAAGCAACAAACTAATTAGCTAATCCCTAGGGATTAACTTGTATTTAAGCAAAATTTTCCATAACTTTTTTCCTCTCAATATTGTCACTTGAAATTTGGTAGGATGTCGTAAGACACAAAGGGAAACCTGTTTTACAATTTTCAGATGTTTCGTTATTTTACCTTTACCTTCAATTGTCCAAACAGGATAAAAACAAACCCACCCACCAAAAAAAGTTAAAATTTTTTTCAGTTACTTTTGCAACGTGACGGTCATAATCGATATTTTATTGTAGGAAGTTTACTTCCAATGCATTTAGTTTCCGCTACACGGCTTTTTTCAAAAAACAAGAATATCTTTGGCAACGTGAAAAACAGGTTTGCTCCGCAAAACACGTCAAAATGACGCGCAACATACCTCAAAATATGTGCTGCTGTCTTCCGAATCCGACGATGTCTTCACTGACTCTCTAGCGCAGTGGTTCTTAACCTTTTTTGTCTTATTTACCCTTTAGTAAAATCAAAAATTTGATTTTACCCCCAACAACGTTTGGTGTGTCAAGTCATGCACCCAACTTTAGGGTAAAGCCTGTACTGTACGAATCATTGTCAGTATCTGAGATGAAACTTTAATAAAATGCTCGTGCAAGCAAGCATGAATACTTTCAAGAAGTGGTTTGCTGAGGTTGTTGAAATTCTAAAAACAGTATCATACGAACCGCCATATCACTGAGTCAAGGGGCAAAACGTTGGGAAGAAGGAATATACAGCCACCCATGTTTAACTTTTCTCCTATTGAAAAATGAGGAACAATTTCAACCAGCCAATCACTCAGTGATACTTTTGTGCTTGTTTTCTGCGCACAATATCTGATATTTCGGAAACAGTGGTTGAAAGTGATACTCTCATGTCATCTTTGGGAATCAATCCAGATCGCTATTTCGTTTTATGGATTTTGAAGAGAAGCCTACCTCACACAGATAAGTATCCTGAAAAGGTATTATAAGTTCAAATGCGCGCTTTGACAGCGTAGAAAACTCTTCGCCCAAACCACACCAAAATTTGGAAAAGTCACAGTTGTAAGATTTGAATTTGGAACAAAGCATTGATTAACATTGAAGATAAATCTTTAAAAAGCAATTTGAAAAAGACAAGCCCGTGGCCTGATAAAATTCACACGTTCAGTTACGTGTTTCAAAAATATTTTCAAGTATTCTGGAAAGGCTTATCTTACCAGTCCATATCGATGAAGAATACAAGGAGTAGAAATGATGTGCAGTGCCCGTTTGTTCACTAGAGTTGTAAAACCTGACTTCACAGAGCATAGGAGCGCCGTCTGTGCATAGCGAGCAAATGTGATTGCACGAGTTTATTTTGTTGATA
>JGI24159J19872_10006518_pt1 | contig 15216 bp, 11 predicted proteins | sample Ectturendosymbi4_FD_19872 | JGI IMG/M metagenome (IMG submission 19872) | reverse complement strand
AATGACGATACAGCTGTGGTGAGGATAAAGTGCTTTGCTCCTCCCAATGTTGGTCATGTGCAAACACCGTTTCTGTAATGTGCGCTGATGCACTGTATAGCTAACCACTTTTTGTGCTCTTGTGTCTGTGATATGGACCATGAGTCCGCAATAAAATATCATTTTTATATTATATTATATGGAAGATTCAAACTGGCGATAGTGGACAATTACTTCCATCGTGAATTTCTTGCGGACAATCTTCCTCGGAACAATGGTTGAAAATCACGGCAACAGACGCCTGGAATTTATTCACACAGTGGATTTCAAATATGTTTCTCGTCTCTCATTAGATTTTTTTCGAGACAATGTGAAATAACGGCGACAAATAACGAGTCAGTTTGAAGCAGGCTTTAAAGATGACTTCATTTTGTTTTTCTGATATGCGAGTTATTCAAACAACTGTTCTTAGAAATATTTTGAAAATTACATGACCCATTGGAAACACATTGAAATCGTCCCCATTTGAAGTTGCAACCTGCTAAGGTCACGATCTCCAGCAAAATGCGTGCTTCCACCCACGTATCCGCAACCCTGACGGACAGTTTGTCATCGACTTCCTTTTATTGATACGATTCGAGCTTGTGCTTTGCACGCGGTACAGTGCATCGATGGGACGTTTATGTTTTTTGGCGATTCGGTTGCGACCATGTTCATGCTCAAAGCATCTTTAAAATTTGCTGGTAGCGGGTTTACATTTCTTTCATACACCGCTGGAGTGGGTTAGCCTTTTTTTGGCATGTAGCGTGCATATCACTGAAGAAGCAGAGAATTTGGTGGATCAAAAAAGTTTTTAAAAATGGGGAATTTTCCCCCAATATTCAAAAGCGGTTGAAGTCAACACTCATGTTGATATACCTGTCTTCTACCGCGTGAACAAATTCGTTTGTGTGTCAGCAATAATGCAATAAAAGTTTGACTAAATCATCAAAAATGTGCGCATAGATTGTTGTTGGAAAATACAAGTAGGAAGACTCGAATTTGTGGGATATTTTCCAAAAGCTTCTTTGGACAACGTCCCGCAAATGTAGCTTTAGATATTCTCATCTTTTTTGCATGGTGCGTCTCTATGCAGTCACATGGTCGTATCGATATGAAAGTTCATGTTTTTGACATTCCGGCATCACAAATATTACCAAACATTTCTACACAATCCCGAGGAGACACGCTTTAGTAATGGTCTGTGCACAGACGAAGCCACAGGGAGTCATGCTACCCTAAATTTCTACTACACCTTGTTTTGTGCTTTGAGATGCGGTGTCCTGAACAAAATACTGTTGCTCGCTTGAAGTCAAAATATTTGTCCCCTCCCAAAACTTTAGTCTGACGATGCTAGTGGGTCTGTGTTGCCTGATAGGTATCATCAGTAAATGAAGATCAAACAAATCTTAAGGTACTTTCAAACGTTGGCGCAGCTGTATCTACGGTAATTTCCAGCGAATGAGTTGAAAAATGAGCCTAGTGCTAACAAATGGGCAAGTCAACTCGTAGCGAGTTGGAAACATTTCTTTTTAGAGTTCCGATTATTAGTGATTCCAGTGGTGTAGGAGGCGGGGATGCAAAGCCACACCCAAAAGTTTTGATTTGTTGAAAATCCGGGCAAAATCCGAACAAAATCCCTAAACATATAGCGGGTTTTTTTAAGGAAAATGTTAGGAACGCGGTTTGGATCTGCAGGGACCCGATTTGCAATTCTAGGGACCCGAGTCGGGTTCCTAAAACGCCTTAAAATAAACCTGCATATAGGCAAGATCCCTGAAAATCTGGACAAAAATGGCGCCCAACGTTTGTAGAAAAACAAGTGATGGCCATTTGTTTGGAGATCACACCAAAAAACGGTCGGCAAAAGTTGCACAACTTTTTGGGAAAATTTGGGCAAAAATCCTTTGCAATCCCAAAACTTTGCTTGCTCCTACACCTATGATTGATCCTGAAGAGTGCCAAAACGCATCTTGGTGCGTCAGGACGATGGATGTATCCAACGCAGTGAGGTAAAGCGTGTCATTCAAGCCAGACCATGTTCACAGGACTTTTGACATCTTTGTCTCGAAGGTGAGCCAGTTTGACTTACATAAGATGTTTTAACAGCTTTACACTGTGATTTCGGCAAAAAGCAACTTTTTATTTTTCGACTACGTTTCAAATGAGTGAGGAAGCCGTAGTTTTAACATTGTCCAAAATCTTAACAGTCCCACAGTATTAACTGACACTCAAATCAAAAAATTATCCTTATCGTCAGCAGAAAAGGAACTTGAGCCAAAACCTTTTTCATTTTCGGCCCTGACAACATTTCTTTCAATCTTGGCCGAGGTTGGCGACAATTCGCGTCTTGCTTCCTTTACTTCGCGCAGTCAGGACCGGACTCAGGTTCGGATGTTTTATTGCGGCTAGCGTACCTGCAAGTCGTTCAAACGAGCAACGCTAAATAAGGCTAAGCCGAGAGAATCTCGGGCTAAACGGCCGGCGAGTGACGTAAGAAGTTTGTCGACACGAAACTGCCGCACGACACAGAGCAAAATAAACAAAAATAAAGCTGTGGCACGAAACACAAACGTAAAAATGTAAACAGGCAACTAAAAACTAGGTGGTGGCTCTGAAAGCTTCGGACGAGCAAAGGCGACGTCGCGTAAACTACTTCCAGGTTAAAGGGTTACCTTCAAAACAGCTGCGAAACCTTTTTAATTCTGCAAAGTTCCAGTTTAACTAATTTTCTGACCTAGAAAAACTTGATCTTTTGTGTTAATTTCACTTCTTTTCAAAATCAAACGAGAAAGTTACGCTTCTGGAAGTGCGACGAAACTACAAAACGTCAAAGCTGTAAAAGTGATGAAAACCGAACTTGAGGTTTCCACAAAAGTTTAAATCAGTCTCCGAATAGTAAAAAAGTAACTGAACACCATTCCATCACAGGGGCGGAACCAGCCAGTAAGGTTAGGAGGGGGGGCGATTTCAGTTGTGTTTGGTAGAAAGATTCATAGCAGCTTCGCNATTGTAAGAGAGATGAAGCATACTTCACAATACTGCTGTGACAAAGCAGNGGACGACAGAATGGCCTTATATCGTGGATGATGTTTTTCGAGTTGTAAAAATCATGGTGAATAAAGTAACTTTCGTAAGTTTTAAGGGGGACGATCGCTCCAATTGCACCCCCCCTGGATCCGCCTCTGTTCGAGCACATGCGTTTCAGGCAAACCTCTACAGCCCGTCGTAAAAGCAACCAAACAAAAACAAAACCGATCTTCCAAAAAAACGAAAGATAACAATATGATTGTCAAACAAACAACACGCCAACAATCCGTTTGAAACTCTTGAATAACAGAAATCACTTTCCGTAAAAATAGTGACAAAGAATTCCGCAGCGATATTGAATCAAAATAAAATCCGTCTGACGATCCGATCAGGTGACGAAACCAGGCAGCTTCCCAGCCATGGGAGGTCAGCTCTACACAGTGATCACTACACCTACGGTCTCACAGCCACTTCGCCTGGTTAGCTGCTTCTACTTGGAGCGACAAAACGTATGCGAGCGCAAGTGCGAGTTGGTATATATGATTAGGCTTGGATAGAACCAACTGTGGCAACAAAATTTAAGGCAAGAACACGGAGTGTCCACAAGCATGCGCTACGATGGTGGCAGGCTCAGCTATAAGCAGCTATGTGGTGTGCACCCTCTGACATAAGTAGGTACCGGATCGATTGCATCTGCCAGCACAGCCATGAAAATCAGTTTTTTGAGATTTGAGGTTTGTTGTCGTTGACGTCTGCACAAAACAAGAAAAATAACGTTAGAAATAACAGTTGCAGCCTTTAAGGGACGATTCGCTGTCACGGTGACGTTATCGTGGCAGGCTGTTCTTTCGAAAAAGAAGTAAAATCGTGGCACTTACTCAGTGACCCGCCCAAGCTTAACTGCAGAAGCGATTCCACGCAAACTTACTCCGGCTATTTGAAAAATCTTAAGTTTGGACATCTTGTGTTGCTCGTTTCCAAGCCGCGGCATTTTGACAGCGCACAACCAGAGACGTCCGGCGAGGTGTTACGTAATATCACGTGCCAGAGAGGAGCTGGCAGGAGAGCTGTCAGTGCTTGAGTAAAAACGTCGAAAGCTAATCTTTCACATGTCCACGTCTACAATCATCGCCGCCTATTTTAACATCAACTTACGTCACTGGCCAACCGCAACACAGCAAGCACGATGGCAGGTCTCGTGCAAAAGCTGTGGTCCAACCGTGGGTGGTGCTGAGTTTTATTTTTCGCTGAGACATTTCGGTCGTTTGTCCCACAATTGTAGTAAAACTCGCCGTAACAGCATTCACCGGCCTACGTTTCAGACATTATGACTGAAACGACGTAATTTTTTTCAGTCATTTCAAAAACAATTCGGTCCATGACCGAAAAAATAAACCCAGGGGAGGCTGCGGCCTCTGCTTGGACTGCGTTTCTACCAGATCGTCATATCAGTTTAATGGCGCCAACGCCGTGACATTCGCACTACAGTAGAATGACCTGAACGGTCCGACACATCCCATTGAACAAGATTCGCATTTTACCTGACTGGCTTGAAGAAGGGACGTCCGGATCACCAGCGTTGCTTTCCGCTCTGGGGTTTGGCGGCAAACCTGAAACAACATTCTTCATACATTTTTTCGTTTGAGTAGAAAAATACACTTGCATCATAAGTGTGATGTGCGAACAACAAAGAACAAACAGCTTTTTGGCGAAGCCGCCTTCAAAATTTTTCCTTGGGGGCTGAAACGCGTTTGACAGTCGCCACCACCACCTGCTCCCTCCAAAGAAAAGTAATAGCATTTTAACCTCCAGCGTCAACCCGGAGTTTAATGGTAACAGCTGCATGTACTCCAAAACAAGACGGAGGATAACACGGATTGCTGCACAGACATAAAATAATATTGCAACACAGAAGCGCGTGACGCTGCAACGAGTTCGCAAAATAACGCGATAGTATTCATCCGCAGCGTCCAATTAGAAAAGTAGAAATTCTCACTGAACCTTCACTTACGAGGTTCGTGTTGTTTTTTTCCAAACAGCTGCACAGATCCGAACGCAAAACATTAACTTTAAGGAATTTCTAACCAGGAGAAATGTTTCAAGAAAGAAAGGAAAAAGTGCATTTGCGAAATTAACAACGCAGTCAAACACACGTACAAGTTCGAGCTACATTACCCAGGATATCTCTGATCAGAGGAGCATAAAAGGGTCCATATATGGTCCTGTTGGTTTCGCACAGCTTTGCAAACCCGAGAGCGGCAGCCGCGATCTCGCTCTTGACAATCTGCAAATAAAGTGGCGCAGAAAAGTCAAACAGTGTTCCGTAAACTTCCCACCAGAACAGCTGAGTACACGTTAATGCCTGGCTTCACTCACTGATGAATGTCCTCCCCACAACTCTGGGAAGCATACCAACCGTTACGCTTAAGAAGATTGATGAACAAATCTTAAATGGTCTGCGAAACCAAAGCGTGAAGAATTTCGAAAGATTTCAATTTCGTGGGTGATGCTCACACTTACCAAACAACAGCAAAAAAACGAAATAAATGATGCGGGTATTTTTATTAAAAAGATGGGGTGGAAACATTTTTTGTCTTTTATGGTCACTCCAGGTATCAGGAAGCCTCGGAAAATCTGGGGAATGTGTGAGCGTGTGCAGGCCCGTAGCCACGGGGGAGGTATTCGAGGGCAGTGGCCCCCCGATTCTTTTGTGCCCCCCAAATGGTGTTTTGTCCAGAAAATTTTTTTAAAACGTATCACAAAAACAAAAATCCTGTGCCTCTAGAAGTTCAATTTGCTCCCCAAAAACCTTTCGATCTGGCTGCGAGCCTGAGCGTGTGTTTTTTTTCCATTACGGAGTACAAGATGCAAAAAGTCGGCCAGTGGACGCGCTCACGGGTCTGAACGCGCTCAAAGGTGGTCAGAGAAGGCAGAAATGCCGCTCACCGAAGCATTGATAGTGGAGCCGTCGAATACATCGCAGATAGAACTTTGAAAGTTGAAGACAAAAACCTACAAGAGCCCAGCTAGGAGGGAAACAAGACATTTAGTATTTACACTATCGCACTCTGCCCGGATCGGAAGCAATAATAAGGTCGCAAACATTAGTGGTTTGAAATGATGGCTTGAAAACAACACCTGCTTTCGAGTTGGCATCAGATTTTAAGTGGGCAGATTTACACGTTCCAGGCGAACTTTGAAAATGCATTGCTTGGATTTGTTAACAGAACACAAACTTGCTGCCAAGGTCAACCATACATTGCAAACGTTTCCAACAAAAAAACACAATTTCCACAAATTCTTGAACTCTTGTCAACAACAATCAATTCTCCATGGTCAGTATACTGTGTAATCAGGCCTTGACTGAACCCGTACATTGCTTAATAACAACCAGGCGTAACTCGTGGAAATTTCAAAAAAAGAGAAATGTTGAACATGTGAATGCTACAGCGAGAAGAGTCGCCAAAGCCCAACAAAGTACCTTCGGGACGGCCAGATAACTGCATACGCACTCGAAAATATTAGCTGTGCGGCAGTAACACAAGCTAACTCCGCAAAAGCGTCATTTGATGAATTACCATTGTGACGTCATACCTGCAGCGCTGATGGCACAGGAGGAAGGGAAGCGGAAAGCGTGGTGGCTTTTAAAACCGCTTTGGAGACGCTCGCCATGTATTCTCTGGCTCGTTTCGCTGCGAACAAGGAAGAAAGGATCATGGCAACCGTTTTTCTATCCACAGGCAGTAACGACGACTGGTCGATTGCTCTGTTGCTCATAATTAGGCCGTAAAATAAATTCAGTGGTTCTTTTTCGTAAAACTGGGTGTAATTGTCACAGACTATTTCCAGAATACCCCCCACCCCCATTATAGCAAGCACGCAAGGTTGCGCGCGGTCTCACGTCTGTGTAAAGCAATACAGCCCCGTTGGAAGTTTCAGCTTACGTTTTTCAAAAACGTAAATACAATCAACTTACAAGATGTTCTTGAAGCTTTAAAGCGTCGTTGCACCGCGATTAAGGCAGGTCTATATTCAAGGTATACCCGGCGCTTGTGAAACGTTATGAATAATTCTGATCTGACCGTTAGTCTCTGACCGATGACCGGGTTCGCGATAGAAATTAATCGATTCGCCCAACAAATACTTGTGAACCGGAGTTACCGAATCAGGATATTCTGATCGAAATTCCGAACTTAGATTCAATCTATCGAATCAGGCAATTCCTCCTACAATTAGAAAATGCTGCAGTTCTTTCAAGCAAGGACGCTGATGGCAAACCTGGACACGACACCCTCCGCATCAGACAACTGGTTCTCATCTATAACTACCGGTCACTTCAAAACACGTACGAACACACTCACCCAGCACCAGGTAGACTTGATTGCTGGTGACGTCGTGCAGTGACGTCATTCGTTCCAGGAATGCGATTTTCTTTTGCGGTTCAACAACGACGCGCATGTGGGGGGCAGAAACCGGGACGTATTCGCACGTGACGCGCCATACCTGTTCGGCGATGTTTTCGTACAGGTCGGTCATTTCCTTTGTGCTCCTGTCAAAGCACGCGATGCGGATCAGAAAGTATCGTTTCAGTGTTATCTACTGACTTGGTGAAGATCCTAAGGCTGTTCTAGTTGTCACTGGCTAAAAAACAGCCAGAATTTCCAAACCGAGAAGAGCTCTGTCAAGGATCTGTCGAGTTTAACGTCCTCAAAGTTGTGAAGTAACTTACATGAGGAAATACATTCCCTTACCAAGGAAGGCTTTGCGTTTTGACTTGAAGTTAGGTTGCTACTCACACAAGCTGATACTCCAAGCAGAAGAGACACAACGTCGAAGCAACTTTGCACAATGCAAAACGCTCACTTGTTCTCCGTGAGTATAGTCAAGTCCTTAGTAACCTTCTCCAAGTATGACTGATGAGACAACAGCTCGGTCGACAACGCTGTCATGGCGGTGAGCATGGCAGAAGCGACAAACACCACTTGGTGAAATTCTTGATGAATCCGATGGAAGCGTTCTACGTCAACGGCGGTTGTCTGTTCAGCGATAAAACATTATAACGGCGTTCACGTGCTTTTCATGCTATGAGTGCCCTGCGCCCGAGTACCTATTTTCGCCAATTCTGGAGCACATGGCTACTAGTGTTGTGAACGCGACATATTGCAATGGTGGCAAGCCGTAGCATGGGCAGAAAGAGGGGGAAGGGGGGCACGAATCCCCGGGCGTCGAAAAGTCGCAACAATGTCGTAAGTACTTTCTTCAATATAGTACATTTGCTTCAGAAAGACCTCAGGTTCGAACATGGGGGCGCCAAACTTGGTTCTTGCCCTGGGCGCCATCTAACCTCGTTACGTCCGTGAGCCATATAGGCACTACCGCGTGCGAAGCTTCCACGCACAAGATTTTTTTGGCAAGTACTGACTTGTGGCTTCGATGTGGTCCCTCTGGAACTGATATCAGTTTTCAGAGCTTGCTAAAGACAGGTTCCGCCGCTGTTTCGACCAAAAGTTTTTGTTAATAGAACTACAGCGACCACATAAAAACCCCGCGTACGTTATGCTTCAGTCATTGTGCCACGGTCGCAAAATCCAGGTCGTGTTTCTCAAAAATCATCTGGAGTGTTCAGTCGATATACGCCAACAACTTTTCCCTGACCAAGGTCAACAGCAGGCGCCCACCTCCGGGAAAGTATGCGCTAATCCCTCGCCGTAATCCCAATCCAGCAACTTCAAATAAGCCTGGTCCAAAATCTGGATGGGTGAAATCGTCGGCTGTTCCGGCTGTTCCGCGGATCGTTCGCCCTCCCTGCAAGCCCAGCGAGAAAATTAGCAGCTGCGACGTTAAAATAAGCCGAGTGGCAAATTGCTAGAATTCTCGAATAACCGATTGTTGTGGTTGGGCGAAACTACAGTACTGCATTCAGGGTCTTTACACATGGTAAGAAATGAGATCTTCATTTTGTAGCGGATTTAGGTTCTGTTATTGTGTTCTGTTCACAAAGTCGGAATAATTCATCAAATCCAAATCGTGTATCAGTCCCATCCCATAAGGGGCAAAACGTTGTAACAAGGGTTTGAACGAAGTGCTTACAGCTAGTGGTTTCAATTAGTTCATTTGTTAACAGTGGTTTGCGTAAAATATCGCAGGTTTGCGATGAAAAAAGGTCGCAAAAGCCTGTGACAGATTCCAAAAAAAGGTTCTTACAAGTTAGCCACTGTCTCCCTTTCCTTCATTTCTTGGTAAGCTTGCTTCAACCAGGCAGTCGTACACTTCAAGTGGTCTGCAAAAGCAAAACATGCGAAATATTTGCGTAAGTACGCAATAAAGTTCCAGAAATGGCAGAAATGCACTGGGTTCTTAAAAATGCGCAACGATTTAAGGTCTATAACGTCATAAAAGATCTGAAATGCGCAACAATACTTATCGGGCATTCGGTCCGCAACAGGATTCTGATATTCCATGCATGCTTGCAATACACCGTCACACACCTGGAAGCTTGGAGACTATTTCTGCGAACTTCGCCCTTTCGTATTCGATCTGTTGCTGCCGGATGAGAGGGCGGGCCATCGATATCAGCAAGTTCGCGTGATCGCGTTTGATCACGGCAAGCACTTTGAATATTCCCCTGTTGCACGTAAAAGCGAGATTGAAAAAAAACAAAACAAAAACTGACCGCTAATTCAGACACTGGATGGTCGAAGGGGCAGACCTGAAGCCGAAACCGTTCGACTCTCAAACAAACTGACTTCGATGAAACGTCACAAGTCAGTCAGATACGTCATCTGGCCAGTGACTGTCTACAGCAGTGGTTCCCAACCGGGGTGCCGCGGCACCCTAGGGTGCCATTTACAATACCCAGGGGTGCCGCGAGCTAACACGTTTTTTTACCATATCATTAAAAATACATTTTCAAGCTGTCATCAAACCTCAAAGCAAATTGCTATGGGTGCGGCATTACAGGTGCCGTAAATTATTATTCTTTTCTGTAGGGTGCCGCAAGCCTAAAAAGGTTGGGAAACACTGGTCTACATCATGGCAAGTAAACCTCTTTTTATTACAGTCACCATAAAAACAAAGTCTTTAAAACGCGAAAAAATTACGTTTTTTCATATTCCTGGCGGTTCCTCTTACACTTCGCTTGAAGTAACGTGCGGTGAAAAAAGTGAAAAGATATGAATGATTGCATCAAATTTAAACTTCCGTTCCACACATCTATAAGGTGGACCATCCTGCTCTTTTGGAATATCTTGTCAAATCAAATTTCTCACCAACTTGATGTACTCATGTCTATGTATACGAAAAAGGAAGTGACAACACAGCTTGCACCGCAAGCATAAACGTATGCAAAACACTGCAAAAAATCAACCAATTCCCTCTAGAAAAACATTGAAACAAGACATGGCTCAACATGAAGATATGACATTGCAAGCGGCGCCACCTGAACAATTCCACCGGATCTGCGATGCCTCGCAAAGCATTGACCTCCGCATCTCGGACAGGGGCGCAGACAGCCGCCATTGTGTCGATCACAAACTCAGACAGTGACGCGATGTCAAGTGCCGACTGATCGGCTTGCTGCTGCAACAAATCCATGTCGAGGCCTTCGTGTATCCTGTGAAGGAAGTAGGTGGGTCGCGTTAACTACTTCAAAAAAGATATTACAGCAAAAAAACAGAAATGGGAGGAAAGGAAATGGCGATCCTGGCCGTGGGTTGCAATTGTTGTGGTAAAGCGCCTAATGACCACAAACGCGTGGATTTGCGTTCNACGGAAGATGGAGATACAGGACTGCAAAACATGCCGAAACGTAACTACTGCGTTGACCAGTACCAACCAGACCCTATATAAAACGATCCAGTGCTGCAATCCTCATTATACACACGCAAAATAAACCATTTTGGAAGCTGCTTAACGTTCCTACTGGTTCACGAGTAATGAACACAAAGTTACCGAAAAAATACTGAATGCTATTTTGCATCAGCAAAACAATTAGGCCTACACACCGAGCTTGCTGGACCTATGTCGTCACAACGCTATTGATTGCCACTGATTGAGACACAATGCTGTCCATCAAAGGCTAGACCAGGCGATGTTTTTTTTGCGGGACAGTAACTGCTGCCAGAAACAAAGTATGAGAGGCATACGGGAAGCTGCTAAGCGCAATTATTTCTGAAAATAAATGAAATCTTCAGTATTCAACAAAAACGTTTCTTGAAAATTAGCCGATGTTTGATTGATCAGATCGCAAAATGGGAACCAGAAGTCCGCTCAGTCATTGTTGCATTAAAAATCATGTATTGCGACGTGTTCAAAATGAAAGCGTGATCGCACAGGCAGCAAAGGAGCCATGGAGAAAGGAGTATCCTCCTGGCTTTCAGTAGTTCCCAGCATTCGGGTTCGTCGTAAATAAGCAAGAGTTTGGGGATACCATCCGCATGGGTTGCGGTTGAGAGATTTGTGGTAATCCTGCTTATTGTGCATGTAAAAGGAAATCTCAGTGGACCACAGCCTCATATACAAACTGGGTTAGGTGCACATCAGTGAGCCACAACTTAGTAAGATTCCGAGGCATAGCTATTGTGAGAAAGGTCAGCCGAGGTGTTCAGATAGAATTCACACTTATTCCCACCTCAGGCCACACGTTTGAAAGAAAAGCTGATATTACCGACAATGTAAGATCGGATATTTCCGCTCGAGGGCTCTGGAACAGCTGTGAGAAAACATGCTTTGATACAAGGATCACCCATCCTACCTCACAGTCCTATCCCAATTTGACCCTTCCACAGATGTGACAGCATCATGAAAATGACAAGTAAGATCGAAATAAAAAAGAGTCATTGATATTGAAAGTTCACCATTCAATCCCCTTGTGTCCAAGCGCTGGGATGGCGCCAGAATGCGCTAAGTTTAAAAAAGGCTGGCTAAAAGAATAACAGCAAAGCCCGAGCAGCCATATGGCTCTGTTACGAATTCCATTAGAACAAATCTCAGATTCGCACTATTAAGGAGCATCATGGCTGCAATTCGATACCTTCGAGGCAAACAGAGCAGTGCAAATTGTGGAACTCCAAGATCTCATGGATATTGACGTCCAGCGCCAATGAGTCTTCACAAAGACGACGCAGTCGAATCAGTTAGCAAATTATTTTGATAGGAATTGATTTCACGTAAGTTACGCATCTTCAGTCCCGAAAACTACACGCAAAAGCTTGCGAGTGAAATGACGAACAACTGAAGCAAGATTTTCCGAGACAGTACGCGAACTATAGTTTCAAACGCAAGCAGGTTCGCCAACTTGCCAGATGAAACTTCCAATGAAAAGCCAAACAGTGCTAAAAAGAGTCCAAAAAAGCCAAACTTTGTTTGTGGTATTGCGATTCTTTTGTCAAAAAGAAACATCTGAATTACACGAATATCATTAAAAATTTTCTTCGAAACTGAGATTAATTCTTGCTTGGCATTGTGCTGGAGCTCATTACTGATGCTTCTCTGACTTTTCATGGTTTGTGAGATTGCACACTTTGCGTACAACGGTGCCACAATGTTCACACTGATCCATCGGCAGCTTTCTGCACTCAAACTGAAGTCATCTCCTATTTGTTCGTGTACTTATTACGACGAGATTCATAACAGCCCTTGCACGTCCTCGACGCCACTGTCGCATTTCTATCGCGGAGACGCAGACCTATCTGCAAACGTTGAACCTGCCTAGTGCTCACAACACACTACATAGCGCACAAATTTCCAGTGATGACCAAAAAAATTACTTCGAATCTCGCATCCCTCAATCTTACTAACAATGTGCACATCTCACTAGTTCATTTGGATATTTATCAACTCTTCATACGCTGCTTGCTTTCGATTTTCATTTTTGTTTTGATTATTATTTTGACACAATGTAAGTTTTGACTGCTACTCTTGAACTGTCATTTTGGTTTGTATAACTCGAATACCCTATTTGGGTGCTCTGCGCTAATTTGATTCTATGCGTCCTTTCTTGGGTAAAATCAACTGAAATGCATTGACCTATATGCAAATTTTCTTCACATATTGTCTCATGCTTTTTAGCAATCTCCAGTCAAATGGTGCACAAACTGGGAAAGGCAAAGAAGTTAGGTGCGACAATCAGGAAGCTGAAGCTTTAAATTCCATGTGCTTTTAATCTTTTGTTTCTTTCTCATATCACAATGTTTTTTCGTTGCTGTTTCACTGCAACACCTCATAATGGGCCCCACAAACAGTTGTCAGTAAAAGTGGGTCATAAGCTGGAAAAGGCTAATAAGACCTATTTTAGCCCCGTAAAACTGTGGTTTGAGCATGTATTAAGTTGTTACGCTCTTTAGCGATGTAGGCAGAGCTTGACCAGTTACTTAACATCTAGAAGAATTCAGGTCTCACTTCAAAAGGACCCCATGCCACAAGCATGAGTCCCGCAAGAGTTGTAGGTAACCTTGCATATCAGGCTATAGAGGCCCATGCGCTAACAAGCTAATTTTAACTTGACTTAAATACTGTCATTGGCAAGATGCAGCTCTGCAGAAAAGAAGACAAGAGAGATGCTAGAGCAAAAGCGACACATCATCGTATACTTCTTCCCTATTCTAACAAAACACAAAAATTCAATTCAGGGAAACTGTTTTAAGTTTGGGCGGAAGCTAAAAGTTTGGAGGAGCAAGGTTTGAGCATTTGAATTCAAGTTTCAAAAAATTTAGATTTGATTGAAATAAAATTATAATATTGAAAAAATTGTACCAGCCCGGGGGCTCCAAAGGAATGTTGAGCCGCCTTGCAAAATATCTCTTAAAAGTAAACACTGCATTTGCCACTGCGAACCACCTCAGAACTAACCACTGGTTTGACCACTGCGATACATCTCAAACACAAATCAGCATTTAGTTCACGCGCCCACTGCCAAAATCAAGAAATAAAAACAATACATGACAAGAAAACAGCATGAAACCTTTGTGAATCAAGTGCTTAACACATTTGCTTAACCTTTGTGAATCAAGTGCTTAACACAAGGAAATTAAGCGAAAAAAGTAAAGCGTAATGGTCTGCTGTCGTTTGAAAACTTAAATCAACCAAAAACTGTCGCAAAAACGCAGCTTGTACGGTAAAAATGCGTAATCTTGTTTTTTAATTGAAGGTTTACCACGAAGTAAGCTTGTTCATAAAACAAAAAAGCGCTTAAGGTATAGGAATGGTTTTTGTATGACTCTCACCGTTTGTGCAGGGATGTGGTGCGGTCCTGCGGCAATAATGACAACAGCGTTTTTTTGATCTCTTGCAACAAAACGAAAGCATGCTCGTAACTGGGAGGGTCGGTATCCAGATCCTTCTTCAAACTGTCCCAAAATGCTTGGTGCATCGCCTGCTGCACTTTTCCATGGAGTTTTTCTAATGCAAAATAATGTTAATATAAACCCAGACCACACTAAAACGGTATAGCAAAAACTACACTGTTTTGCCAATCACACTACGGACATAAAGTAGATAACAGCACACGGCGCGAAATACTAGGAGCAGTAATACAAAAAATTTTTGAGGTGCCAGTGCATACGTAACGCGCTGACGAATTGATGATTTCATGACAGTCCTGGCTAGACATATTTTAAACGGAAATAGCATTTTAAGCTGTATTATCAAAGCTCACCGGGAATTGAGTTTCACAAAAACTTACAGACACTACCGGTACCAGCAGAAAGTCATATATGTTGTTTTCTGGTTTTGTCTGCGAAACGTTTGCCATGATTTTCATGCCCAAATGCGCAAAAAAAGCCATTGTGCTCAGTGCACATTAAAAGCAAGGGTAGCAATTTGCAGTGTAGGGTTTGACAGTACGCTGTGTTGTTCTCAAATTTTTGTGTTTCAGGATAAAGCATTTATTTCTGCCTTCGGTCATCAACCAGCTTAAAAAATTTCAGTACAGAAAATGCACAGCATATCACCGACGAAATGACCTCCAGCATCTCACCTAGCTCCGACGGATCGCGCTCTAGAGACAGCGCGTCCGCTCTTTCTTCATCAGGAAGTTTGAACGATGCATCAAACGCTATCTCTCGAGCGAGCGCCATGTTCGTAGCAGCGACGTTGATCTCCGCAATATCTCGCATTGGAATAGACTTTTTGTTCGGCGGAGACGCTGCGCAGACATCGCGTAATTGTAAA
>JGI24159J19872_10006516_pt1 | contig 15222 bp, 11 predicted proteins | sample Ectturendosymbi4_FD_19872 | JGI IMG/M metagenome (IMG submission 19872) | reverse complement strand
TTTGCTTCGCCCCTAGCTGTTCGGCCAAAGGAAGCTTCCGATGGTTTTCACACCATCGGGGATGTTATGCCTTTGACTGCCTCTACGCTATTATCAAACATCACTTCCCTTCCACCCGATGTTCCACATCTAGGAAGTCATTCGCGCTCAACGAGGCGAAGCAGGTCCGAGGACCTCTCTAGCATTTTGCACGACGAAGCGGCGATCGATCCCCGACCTCTGCCACACCGTGCCCCGCATCTCTACCAGTTTTGGATCGTTTTGCTTCGCCCCTAGCTGTTCGGCCAAAGGAAGCTTTCGATGGTTTTCACACCATCGGGGATGTTATGCCTTTGACTGCCTCTGCGCATGTAGTGGCTTGCGCCACTACACCTTATCAATAGGCAAATTCATGCAATCTTATTGCAGCAAACTGGTTCCAAACCAACATTTTGATTTTTTATGACTAGCAGTACTGGAAAAATTATTATGGATTTTTTATTTTTCCAGAAAAAATCCTTTTTTTCGTTCACAAAGTCAATAAAAGTCACAAAACAACTTGAAAAATGTTATGACACTAACAAAGCAACTTTAGAAAAGTTTTCATCGCATGCTGAAGTAGTTTAGTGTTTAGTTTGTCCTCCCTTGGAGGCTTCGAAAGCTTAGATCCTGTCAGGCATGCTTTCAATAAGGGTTTTTCAAACTCAACTTTATCTTTTCGCTGCAAAACCACACCTTGATCATCAGTTCTTTCAGCTCATTTTTTGTGATTAGTAGCTTGTTGGTTGGTTCTGAATGAATCTCATGTTTGAGAATGTCCCATAAATTTTCTATGGGATTCATGCCTCGAGAGTTTCCAGGCCATTTTAATACCTTCATGTTGTTGTCCCTCAACCATTTCATTGAGATCTTTCCAGTATGGCATGGGGCGCCATCCTGCTGAAAAATGAAGTCGCTGCCAGGAAACCACTCTCTAACTTTCTCGTAACACTAGCAGGCGTCTTTCTAGCACTTCTACATATTTTATTTGGTTCAGTCATGTGTAATCTGCTGGTCCATGAACCGATATTGCCCCCCAACCATGATCTTGGCAGGAAATTTGATTGTTTTTTCAAACATGGCGGTGGAAATTCCTCATCAGATCTTCGGCGAATTGTCTGCACCCTATCATCAAGTACTGCAATGGTTGATTCATCCGACAAAATAACCCGAAACAAAGAAATCCCACGTTTAAGAGCATCAGTATGATATGAAGGAAATTATCACTGGTTGTTCTTGAACAGCTCCCAAAGTACCCTCAGTAACAATTTTTGGCTAAGAAAATTGACTGCAAATGTTGCTAATAAGCTTAGACCTACTGTATATTTGATGAAAATTCTTTAGAAAAACATTATTAACATCAAGAAAGTTATTCTGTGATCTCTTTTAATCTTTATCAGGTATCTTACTTTGGACCAATCCTCTGATGTCCAATTTGCTGTAGGTCATAGCCCATTGATATATCTTGTATGCTTCATTTTTTGTGTTAAAGGAAGCTTTTTTCTACGCATGTATGACTTCAGACCTTGTTCCAGAAGACGGTTATTGATGGTTCTTCTGTCCACCATAATACCCTCATGTGCCAATTCCATGGAAAGATTTTTACATGAAGCTCTTTTATTTTGCAATGCCACTGCCTTGATTTTTCCGTCAAGCCTAGTTGTTGTTTCCCTCTTCCGTTCACATTTTCCCATCCTTGAACTGTCCATCTCCCTTCCCAATTCCAGATTCGTTCTTACAGCACTAACAGTTTGAGTTGGTACATTTACTTCCTTGGCTATATCTTTCTGTTTGAGGTCACTATGCTTGATTTAAACTGTGATTTCTCCTCTTTTTCTAGGAATAAAATCTTTTCTCATTTTCATCTACCTAACCTCGTTCAAAAACCTGTAATTTTGTGTAAGTCTATTGTTATCCGATTAAATAGTCAGGATAACTTTTAAAAAACTTTAAAATCCTGGATAAATTCAAAGCTTCACAAACGAATGTAGATTAAAATGGTCCATTAGGCAGAAAAGACCACTCAGGTCCAGTTGAACTATTTTTACCCTAATATTCCTTTGTGCAGTTATTACGTAATAATAAGCAGTTTCGCACAACGTGAATCTTGTTAATGTGGAATTGCAACTTCTTTTCTTTGAACCATCGTGATATTCATTCAAATGCTGTCAATTAACGAAATTATTAGTAAAAAACAGCAATTTCTATAAAATTCATGAGAAAATAAAAAAACCATAATAATTTTTCCAGTACTGTATCCTATTCCAATCAGCTCGATTCATTCTTATCCCATAACATATCCACTTCTAACAACATGTTTTAACCTAGAGTCAACTCTTCTTCAGGAAAATATTCCCTAACATTTGTTGGCCCAAAATTGTGGTCTTCAATACCAGACCGTATTAGCCTGTCTTCTGCCACTTCTACCTTCAAATAGAAATTTACGAAACGCCACCTACAGTACACGAAAAAGTAGCCTATATATTTTAGCAACATTTAACTTATCAAAAACTAAAAGCTGAGAGTTTCGGTAATTTGAATAATGTAATATTGCTTGTTTTTTTTTATGTATCTTTACCTTTTGTTTCTCATTCTTTCCTGTGCACATCTCATTTTTCGACATGAAATTGTAATCCATAGCTTCTTGCTTTCTTTTTTCTTGCTTTCATACCTCACATAATTTTTTACTTTTTTATACTTTGTTTAAACATTTTTTTGGCTACGTCAAATTTCCTCAATTAAATTTGAGGTACATAGCCATGCTCTCTTCATCTGTAAATTTACTTCACCATATTCTGTGTTTGTTTGTTTGTTCTCTAACTGCATGTATTTGATTTCCAACTATTGTTTTTTTAACACCGCGCAAAAAGTGATATACGGGGTTGGTTGACTAGATGACCGCCATGGTCCTTCGCCAATCCTAGGGCCCCGAAAATGCAAATTCGCCTCTGGTCATATGAAACAATAAACTTGACTGACTTGCGCATATCTGTATTAAAGTAACTAGTCTCCATAAAGTTGACAAACAAAGTGAATCAATAGACAAATTTTGTATGCGGTAGAAAATCGACTTCACGCAACACTATTACGCACCGCCACTCCTAAAATCTGCAAGAAATGTTTGTGAGTGAAACGTTGAAAGGCAAAACAAGAGCAGAGAAAGAAAACAAATTCATGAATCAAATGAATATAAATCAGAACACAAGCTGTGGCGAGTACAAACTGTATAATACGTCTTTCCCAAATAACTGTTTTCACTGGAACTTGAAAATCCGCCTACTCTTCCCAGAATTACCAATCTCTACCTATTACTATTCACCTCACGAAGTCGTGTTCTCGAAACCTGATAGTGTCTATAACCGATACTATTGGGCCAACAGTATCCAGGACTCCTGAACATAGGCGTAGCCACAGGGGGACCAGCGGGCCAAGCCCCCCCAGATTTTTAGGGTATCTAATCATTTTGTGCTTTGAGAAGCGACTCCCAAGCAAAAATACTTTTCCTCACCTAAAGTCAAACATTTTGGCCCCCCAAATTTTTGCCCCCCTAAAAAAATTTGGGCTGGCTACGCCACTGGTCCTGAACAATATTTTACGAATTGTTTGCAAACGTTTGCGAAATAGCACTCAAAGAAACTTAATACCAAGGTGCAAATCTGCTCTATCCATATACTATTTCTTTCAAAGACAAAGCCAACGATCTGCAACAGATCAAAACGCATAGCATGGTCTTGCTTTTGCAGCCAGAATTCGCCAGAGTGATCGCTCGAGTAACAAACAGAAGGTGTATAGTATCAATTTTTTAACTTCAAGTGCTAAATGGTGAGATTGCAGGTTTTATACCTGTGCTTACTAGCGGCCAATCATTGAAAGCAGGAAGATTTGAGAAACATTAACTGTGTTACAGACATCGACATTCACAAAAGCTCACAGCGATTTCACAAAAAAACACTGCGTAAAAACATTGAAAAAATTAGTGGACGAACACTGTGTGGTAACTGCAAATTAACCTGAACGAAATTTTACTTTTTCGCCAATTGTGAAGCCGACTAAAGGATGCAGTTCGCCTGAGGTCGAGCATCCGTTGGTGGTCTTTTGTTTCTGAATTTTTCGTATATTTGCTTCACAAGAATCTTGTACTCTGACCGCATACCTTTGTGGGCTAAGACGTAGATAACGGGGTTAATGCAGCTGTTCAACCAGGTGATATTCGAGACTCCCATGTGTATGCGAGCATCAAAGTCTTGGCTGCAAAGAAACACAAAAAATCTTGTTTACGGACGACAAACCATTGGGATGTTTGTCGATGTTTGGTATCACGTGTTATTTTATAAATATTGGAACGTGCATCTTTCATTGTCTCTATAGGGAAGGCAATACCATTCACTTGGTACAGCATAAAACAAAATAAGAACAACTTGAACCTAAATACACTTCAGGTTTCAATTCCATTTTAACAGTTTCAGCGTATTAGATTCAAACCGCATAGAAACAAATGTTTGTACTTCTTTTAACGTAGGAAGGTTTCGTACCACTCCTATTGCAAACACAAAACATATATACTTTTCCACCATCTTCAGTCTATTCACTCTCGATTTAAACGATTTTATTTTTAAAGTATGTGTCATAAACTCTCCCAACGTTTTCATTCCATAAATATATTTTCTTCTTCGGATGCTAAAATTCTGAAGATCATCACATTTTCTTGTAATGTGGGGACGAACGTAACTTTTCATGGTCATACAATGGTGTTGCAACCAACAATGCTTCCTCAAAGTGTATTTGACAACACGGTGCAGGTGATACAATCTCCAAATGTATTTAGATTCTTCAGGGCTTACGATAGCGCGCACAGCAAAGCAAACAGATGACGGCTAACTAGTCATTTTGTCAGGTTTTCATGCGTCATTGAAAATCTCCGAGTCCTGTGCCGTTTCAGTTGATAAGCCACCAACCGCGAAGATCGCTTTGTTACGTTTGCAAAGATTTCGAGAAAGAAAGCATCAGATCCCACATGAGCTTCTCTTACTTTCCGGGTATTAAGTTAACCACGAGACTCGGAAGAAAAAGAATTGTGAAAGCGGAGCAGATAATGATACTGATATGAACAAGATTGTCTTCGCGCTTGTTGCGTTGTTTGGAGCCCGTGCAGTTCACCACCTGGGGAGAAAATTCATTGCTGTCATTCATTGGAGGTGTTCACATACACTGTCAAATGTCAATGCAACTCCTTGGCGTTAAGTCTCTTCACAGCGACGGCTGAAAATTTCATATCTTTTGATACAGTTGCGTTGTTTGTGAAAGTATTTTTTTAAATAATTCTATAAAAGGTTGTGTTTTTCAATCATTTCTAGGGATGCTTTAATATACTACTATTGGTCACGTGGCAATAATAGTTGAAACGCAGTGTAAATTTGGACCAAGGCTTGTTTTAAGTTCTAAAACCCTACAAATCCGTTACTTTGTTGATAGAACAATAGATTTCCACAACTGAATGTAGACCTCGTCTGTATGCAGGGTCATCGCCAGCGGGGGGGCCTGTGGTGTCCGGCCCCTCCTTTTGGAATTGGTGCGCCCCATTTCACGTTTGACCCACCGGTTGCTGCATACATTCAATACTGTATGTTAAAAATGTGGCCCCCCCTTCTGGTTTTTGGCCCCTCCTTCTGGCGTTTGTCCCCCCCTGCTGCTAAATCCTGGCGACTGGCCTGTCTGTATGTACGACTGTTTTCACTTAGATTGTTGGTGTTTTTAAAACTTATTCTTCTTCTTTCATGCACTTCACAGCAGCGGCGGATCCAGAGAGGGGTGATCGCCCCCTAAAACCTACCAAAGTAACTTTATTCACAATGATTTTGTACAATTCGGAAAGCAGCATTCGCAATATAAGGCCATTTTATCGTCCATTGTTTTTGCACAGCAGTGTTGAGAAGTATACTTCATCCTTTTGCAGTAGTCAAACCGTAATGAGACTTGACTACCAAATATTACTGAAATCGCCCCCCTAGGCTTACTGGCTGGATCCGCCCCTGCTTCACAGAGCTGAAGATGCCTGCACAGTAGGCGAAATATACGCTCGTAAACATGATAACTGTCTGATTCGTTACTGTTAAAGGATTGCTTGCGATAGACACTGATCGAATGCTGAATTCTACTTTTGGGCCAGTTTAACTGCTGTTTTTTTCCGAAACGTGTATTGACAACGTTATTTTGTATAGGTGGCAATTGTAGATATAGTTTTTGTGCTATTTCTTGCAGGCGAAAGGCTCGTTTAGTTTTTCTTTATTGTATCGGCTAGACGTTAGCGAAAAGGTCGGTGCATTAGATCAGTGGTCTCCAACACCCGGGCCTCGGACCAATTGCTACCGGAGCGCGAAATTACAAAATGTGTATTAGTGGTGGCACCACTCGCCTGTGAATCTTGCACAAACATGCAGCAGCCTTGTCTGATGTTTCAAACTGGTAACTTCATTTAAGCTGTTGAAAAACAACAATCATCAAATAGTACTCCAGGGCCGCGGAAAAATTGTCAAGCGTTGACCGGTCCGTGGTTACAAAAAGGTTGGGAAGTACTGCATTAGACTACTTCAGCGAGCTTATGCTCGACTGGATGGTCCGAGTGGTGGTTCGGAAATATAGGTCAGTGTGTGCTTTTTTTATTGAAAAGTCGACAGGAGGATTTCTGGAGGTGGTGTGGGTTACTTTTACATCTAATAAAGCAGTTTTGTTTACCTAAATTTATAGTTAATTTCAAGGATGGTAAAATTCCCCTGAAAAAATGTTAAAAAATGTTGTAGAGTATTAGCAGGACTAAAATCTTAGTGAGAGATTATAATTTTTTTCTACCTTTATGGATTTCTTTGCTGTTTCTGTCCAGTGTAATTATACTCAGGCCCGTAGTTGGTTTTAAGGTTTGGTGAGGCAAAAAACATTTTTAGAGGGGCAAGATTGTTGTTTTTAGTATGTTTAAAACAAATTTTCCTGGGAACAAAACAATTTGGGAGAGCAATGCGCCCGAATGCCCCCCGTGGCTACTGGCCTGATTAGACTCGCTTTATGCTCCCTTCGGATCGAGGGTCCACACACATGGCTATTTTTGTAGTGAATGCTGCAGTGGTGGCGAGCGAATCAATGGCAGCACTGCGTGAACCGGTTCTTTGCACTCACCCATCAACGCAAGCAGAGAGTCCGAATATAATTTTAAGACTCAGGATGTGTGGTGTGACGTGAAATCGATTTCCTATAAGAAAATTTGCCATCGATTCACTGCATTGTCACCTTTGTGGAGACTGTAGTTCAGGCGTGGCCAAACTGCGGCTGGCGAGCCGCATGCGGCTCTTTGAACCTTTGCATGCAGCTCTTTGAGCTCTCCGAAATATTATATATTTCTTCCTTATTTTTTATTTCTATTGCAAAGTGTAGAAGTATTGTAAATTGGTACTGTAGTAGCTTGCATGCCATAAGTATTGCTTTTGCAAGTCGTTCCAAAGGGAATTATGGTGTCACAGAAGCGTATATTGCAAATAAATTCGTGTTTAGATTTTTATGCTGCGGCTCTTTGTAACTTGGGTTTTACGCAGGCTTGTCCATGGGAATGTCATTCCTATGGGAATCCCATGGGAAACGTCCCATGGGATGGGATGGGACGGTCATAAATTGCTATGGGTTGGGAATGGGACAGATAAATTTGTCTCATGGACAACCCTGGTTTTACGATAAGCGGCTCATACATAGAGCAGGTTTGACCGCCCCTGCTATAGTTATTTGAATACTGAGAGCTTGAATCATCGCAGTAAAGAAGAAAACAGAGCCCTGTTGGCTGATTCCTTGAAAGCTTGCAGCAAACTTAGGTCTTTTAATCGTCCAACATGCCAAAAATGTAAATATACCCTTTCAATATACAAGAATGCGAAATAAAATTCAATCAGCGAGTAAAATCATAACCTTTCAACCTGATATTAATGAAATTAGTTGGCTTTGCCAACAGAAACTTTGTGAAACGATTACCTCAGAGCAACACAGAAATCTAAGAACACGATAAAACATAGCAGAAACTGAAACAATACAAATGTTGGAAAATTACATTTAAAATAGTATTTTAGCCCCTATGTATGCGTTATATTTAAGCTATTTATGGGTTATATTTGCTCGTGAACGACTCCAATAAAATTTATTTTCACTTTACAAAGGAGAATATATTTTAAAAGTTGCTTTAAACTTATTCTGACCATCTAAAGATCTCAGCGATGAGGAAACATACATCAGGAGTTCTTCGTCGGTTCTTTCTTTGTTTCATTTTTTTCTACGTTTTTCATGTTATTTAAAAATATGACCGTTTTTCAAATATACCATGTTCGACCATGTCGCAAATTTTACTAGTGATGAATATAAGTTGTAAACTCTAGATTACAGTTATTTTCATGAAAAATTGCAGTGTGGTTTCACGGAAGGTTGAAACACAATCGTGTTTCCACGAGGTGAAAGTCATGGCGATTTGGATATTAACTGTAAACTGTNCTAATACTGATAGGCCGTTTAAATATCGCAAAATTTTACTGNCATGCCTTGTGCAATCCATTTGACAACCTGGGTAAACTNTATTCAAGTGCATTTTCAATCTAAGAAAAGCACCGCTTCCAATAAAAAGCCACAACTCAAAACTTACAACAGCTNATAGGTCATCCACGNCCGTTTTGTTGGTTTGCCTGTGAAGCAACGAATAGAAGGGACGGAATATGCTGTGAGATCGGCGGGGTCTAGAAAGGTTAAAAGAAAATCGAAGAGCTATTTCAAAGAGGGTAGTTCTGTAACCTTTTTCAATACAAAGTGCTGATGAAAATACTTTACCGATACTTGCGACAATTACGTTTAAAGAAAGAGGGATGCATGAAAAAGCAGTTGCAGAATGTACACTTGGTATATGCGTGTGCTGTATAGAAAGCTGAAGAAACGTGGGAATATACAAGCGAAGGACACACGAACAGTTCTGCCGTCCCTAACAACAATCAGGGTCAGCACCCTTCTGGGAAAACAAACTGCTGATTTTTATGCAAATGTAGCATGTTGTGTATGTTACGTAATTAAGTGTCGGGAAACATGCAGCGAATTACAGCTGTACAACAAACGTGTGCAGCTGGTTACTGTTTAAACTTGTTATAATCATATACCACCTACACTAATGATTAAATCCATATCTCGAAAACACAATCTTTGTCCACGCCATCATGTTTCTTTTTCCTAATTTTCTGAGAACTGTAAGCTTTTTTTATGAACAGTTTGGCGTTATAGGTTAATTGCATACCTATGCAATCTGTAACAGGAATGACTAAATTAAAGATAATACGGTGTAAAAAAGCACAAAAGTTTGGTTTCAATTTCAAAAACTTAAAAAGTTCGCTTGTGCTGTAATCATATTTCTTACTTTTTCTTTCTTGGGATGTTCGTTTCAGCCGCGACATCTATTGTTTCGAATACGTTTTGCTCCGCTGCGCGAGATGCGTCATCCAGTTTGTTTTGCATCCGTTGCTGTTGTCCAAGTAGCGTAAAAAAACAGTAGAAACATCATGACCTTGTAATGACATTCCTCATTCACAGCAAGGAGGGTCTCTCCGTGTTGCACATAAATGGCCCACACGCGCTCATCACTGAAAAAGTTGGCTCTTAGAGGGCATATACCGCTTTTTTGAGTTCCGACGCGGTATAGTCGATATCTCTCTGTCGCTGTTGGCAGTGGTATGGACATGGCTTATTACAAACGATCAGTAAACACGGCCACGGTTGAACGGTGCGTAAATTGTTAGGTTTAGCTCAGCTCTGCACCTCGCTTATGTCTGCCACATTGTACGCTAATCGTAATCGCCATTCGCCAGTGTGCTTTTAAATCTTTTTGATATGAACTCTTTTTGGGTTGCAATAAATCAGACTGAATATAAGTTGTTATGTGATTCGTTTGTTTAATTTGGCAGCACATTTGGTGCATGAAATGCAAGACACGCGCAGGTTTAGAAACATACTGATACACTGATGAAGAGGTCACTGGCACGTTTCTAAAGAATTGCAACAAATCTGTTGTACGTGTGGTTCTAACGTCGTACCAAGGTTGTACCAATCCTTGCCAAAGAGAAAGTCTAGCACGCAACTACCGACGGAAGGAAATGGTTCATATACATTTTAGATCTTTCCTTTTGAATAAAACAATCAAACGCTTGAAAACGTTTGCCGATTTTACTTCACGTTTTAGAAGAGTGGAGCTTCTCTACGCTACCTTTCCAGTGAAAAATAATTTTTTTAGCGAAAATTTCGGGTAAAGCTTGTCCTCTGCGCTGATCTAACTTTACCCCACGATTTCAACATTCACCAAAACGCGCCATGCAAAACACGAGCAGCGCAACCAAAGGGAAGACAAACGCATGTGCTTTTGCAGCATGTCGTGAATCTGCACAACGTTGAAAGGCTGAGAAAAAAAACATCTTGTGTTATACCCAGGGATTGTTTACCTTCGAGCAAGTATTTAGAAACAGAATAAATTGCATTTGCGTTTCAACAGTGTGGTTACTTTGCAGAGAATCTCATTTAACTTTCAAGGCGCAATTTAAAGCCGTTTTGAGGCAGTGCAAGTAATCACGGAGTCCAACACTAGTGTCTTTTCCCGAAAACAGCGGTAAACTCCATGCCGGTGATGCCGATAACAGTTACGTGAGCTGATATTTTAAAATAAAGTCATCAGACTGGCAAGTTTGCCAGTACTTTGCCCTACTTGAGCTTGTTAGAGCACAATGATGTATCTTCAACTGGCAAATCGCAAGAAGAAAATTAGATCAGATAAGAAAATTAGATCAGACTGGCAATTTCCATACCTTGTAAAGGCGGTAGGATTCAGTGTCAACAGCATCTATTCTTTTGTGACTTTTGCGTACTAAGTACACTATGACACTGTAACTGACAACCATAAAGGGCGCCGGGAAAAACTGAAACATTGTTCTCAAGACCTGCACAAAAAAAAATTTTGTTAGAGAAAGGTGCTATTGCCACGTTTATCATTTACGGCGTTGAGTTTTACCATTTTTCTGAAAATCAAAAAGGCAAGCAGATTGTTTTCACCACTATTGTGCAACGTGATGAGCACCAATACACGTCTCCTGGATTAACAAACCTGTTACAGCACTCTCGTGTTGCGGAAGTGGATAAAAACTAGTACTTGCGCTTGTAAAACAACAAAAACCGATTCAGTGTCAACTTCTTTTAAACGTAATCAATACAAGTCACTAAGGAATATATTTGAACTACTTCAGCTTTTATGTGCACTATAGATTGAGCTGTACTGCAGTGGTTTAACGCTCTTGGAAGTTGGGTATTGTTTCTCGAAAATTTGAAAACAATCAATGCACAAACGTATACTCGCCAACATATATGATTTCCACATTCCTGGAAGAGATACAAAAGTGCAAAGCAACTGATCACTTTTCCATCCTGTGATCAGTGGAACATTGTTCATTTCATTTAGAAGTGAGACGGTCAAGAAAGGTAGCAAAAACATGGGAGCTACGAGCCAAGTCACGAATAGCCATAGTCGGACACGATTATCAGAGAAATAAGAATTGTATCTGTTGGAGAATAACAACATTTGTTATAGCCAGATTTTTAAAAGAAACTAGTTTTAGTTGTTCCTTTTAGGTCTAAGTGGCGGCAATTGTGAACCCTTTTGTAACTATAATTCACGTCCCTGACATCCGTGGACTTTCTGGTAAGAATTCGCATAAAAAACAAAAGCCTGCTGCTTTCACTGTAGTGCAGGGGTCGGCAACCTTTTGAATGCAGTGTGCCAGTTTACAAATAATTTTAACATGTAAACAGTTTTGCGTGCCAAACATTTTTGTGTGTTTGGTTTTGCACTGTCAACTACTTTATTTGAATAGTAGACGGATAAGTGACAAATTTGGTGTATTAATTTTATTAGATAAGATTGAATGCAGTCAGAAAAGTCACTTTGAGATCCTTGTTCTTGTTTTTCCTTGCCCATCCCTGTAACATTGGGACTATATTTGGACACTTTCAGTTGAACACATATTTCCGAATGATTGTCCGTAAGTCGGCTGTGATGAGGACTGAGAATAAACTTCGTGTGAAAGCATTTGTTCACGCAAATATGTGGATCCAAATGCAGACAGCAAAGCTATTGCCATCTTCTTAAGACAGTCAAATTTCTCCGGTAAAGATTTCCAGCATGTTAAAATATTTGTTTGTGGGTTTTCAGTTGCTTCCAGCGATTTCCGCAAATCGACGAATTTCGATACCCACAACAAGGATGCTTTGAACTCGATCAGCTGCATCTGGAAGTCTTCGATGTCCATCCATTCAAATGCAGATATATAAGTCCAAGTCTTCGCTGCTCTCGGGCTTGATGAGAAAAGAAAACAATGAACCGAAATACTGAAAATATTAAAATTTATTGTGAAATTGAAACATCAAACCCTTCATGTATGCATGAATTTCAGCTGCGTTAACTTGGCGATCCATTGAGAAAGCCTTCAGGTGTTTGACGTAGCTAGAAGTTGCAGTTTGGATTTCCCGTGTGTGGACATCTAGTTTAGCTACAAACTCTTTCCATGTCTCAAAGAGACCCCTCACTGTTTGTCCCGGACCCTGGAGACGAAGCTTTAAGATCGTTAAGGCGTATGGTGATATTCCATAAGAAATACTTATTTTGCAAGCCAGTTTTCATCCTCCAGTTCAGGGTATAGGCCTTGCCCTAGCAAAATAGCCCTTATCATCTTGACTAGACATTCGACAAACCTCAAGAAAACCTTACCGCAGCTTAACCATCTGACGCTGCAGTGTAGAGGCACATCATGGTATGCACTTTCCATCTCTTCAAGCAAAGTTCGAAACTTTCTGTGTGTTGTAGCAGAGGGTGCGACAAGGAAATTTACTATTTTTGTTGCGGTTGACATTGCGTCATCGAGAGGTGATTTTGAAATCTTCGCACGAAGATTTTCTTGATGAACAATGCAGTACAACGTCATAACAGGGTGTCCAATTTTTTTCTCAACAAGAGTAACATATCCAGGGTGGTGTCCTATCATGGCAGGTGCGCCGTCTGTTGCAACTCATAAAATCTTTATATCAATCCCTCTTCATTTAAAATGCTTAGTGAAGGTGTCAAGTGCTGTCTATCTTTTCCTTTAGTAGTGCCATACATAGGTTCCCAGCAACAAAGCTCTTCATGCACCTCGCCGTCACTGCAATACCCAGCTACAACCGCTAAGCGAGGATTATTCTTTATATCTATGCTTTCATCAAGAACTACAGGCTGAAAACATTCGCAGTTTTTAACGCAGCAGGCTGCCGCTCATTTACATCTTTAGCAATGTCCGTGATGCGTCTCTCTATTGTCCAGGGAAAAACAAGCATATCCTTGATCTTCGAAATTATGGTGCGTTTGTTTGGTAAATCGTCAAACAAGACGTCGGCACAACTGAGAAAGGCTTCCTTTATAGACATCCCGTCAGTAAGTGGTTTTCCATGTTTAGCAAGGCACTCCGCGACTTCGCAGCTACTTTCGGTTTTTCCATTCGTGCTATGAATCACTTTCTTGAAAATGCTGCTTTGCTTTTCGTAGCGAGATACCGCCTTTTTCAGTGATTCGATCTTCTCTGTGTCGTCCTTGAGGAATTCTCGTGCTTCGTTTCAAAGTGTCGTTTCATGCTTGATGTTCGGCAAACAACGTTCTGACAACAGAGCGCACACACAGCACGGCCGTCTCGAGAAACGAAACCGAAATCTGCAGTCCAGGATTCTTGGAAAGATCTGACGCAGTAGCGTGTAGAGGGGGGGCGGGGGCGAACGGAGCGCCGGCCCCGGGCATCCAAAGTCAGGGGGGCATCCAAAGAGTGAAATTACAAATATTGAAATGCTGTAACTGGATGATTTTTCCTATTGTAAGTCTACTAATACATGCTGCGTGGATTTCATTTTACGAAAATTGTTTTGTTGTCACTTATTTTTACGTATTCAAATACCAGTAATTCTCAGCTTTTTCAATACCAGGGTCTGATACGTTAGGTGTGGGGCGCATATCCAATAAAACTGATGGTGACATGACAATTGTTCCAGATCGTGCGATCAACGGATAATCACAAAAAAGGATTGGAAGATAATCAGGGTTGAAAAAAACGGGTTTTTTAAAAAAAAAAACAATTCACATGGGTTTTTTGTTATTTTTTTAATCTGTTTTTCTTCGTTTTTTGAAAATGTACAGGTTTTTGTTCTTTTTTTAGAAAAAAACGCAAAAACCTTATTCTGAATTGTTTTTATTGCATCATGCAATATCACCATTTTGTGAATCACACAATAATAACTTGTTATACCTATTATGGCATTCAAATCCGAGGGTAAAGAAATGTAAAGAAATGTACCCCATCTTTGTTTTCGCAAAGAGTTGTTGGTCAATTCACTCCAAAGTGGTAAGGTTGGCAAGCATGCACACAACAAACAGAGAAAAGCCACTCCCACACAAACTCTGCCGTTTCACGTCAAGTTTATGTAGCCTACGTGCCCTGCTAGTTCAGCATCTACAGTATATAGTGTATTTTTTCAACATATGGTTTGGTATGGTCCAACATCAGAAACAGTTTGGATGCAGAGAATGCAGAAAAATTGGCTAAAATATACCGATTTACAGAGCTGAAGAAGATAACCAATAGAACTTACTCAAAGCATTTTTCTTCTCTTTTTTTCAAGTCCCTCAAATTTCGTTACTGTTCGTTTTGTTACATTGAAAAAAATTACAGTTACAGTACAAGTATGCTGCTTATTTTACTTTTAACTTCATAGTACATTTTTCAAAGGGAAAGAAAAGAGTAGGATTTATGGTGGGTTTTATTGGTTTGTATTAAGTGGCCTTTTTTAAAAATACCCGAGTGTTTTTTGTGGTAGGCCCAATTACATCAACCCTGAAGATAATTACGGACCTTTTATTGATTTTCTGAGTCAAATTTCAAAACTTTTCTATTTCAACGTGCTTGGTTTAGCTGATTTTGTGATTTATCACTGGTTTCCCGTTTCGTTTTTTGTGCTAATATCGTCGCACACCTGTGCTTGCAATATGCGCTTCGTTTCGAGCTTCGTCATTAATTGGCAGTTCAGGCGGATTGATCATAACGGCACACAAAAGCCCGTATTTGTTCTGTCCCCCAGTAGTTGCAC
>JGI24159J19872_10006514_pt1 | contig 15224 bp, 10 predicted proteins | sample Ectturendosymbi4_FD_19872 | JGI IMG/M metagenome (IMG submission 19872) | reverse complement strand
GAAGCAAGAAATCTATTTCCCTAAATAAACGAGGAACCCTCGTGGAACCCTTAAAACTCACGGAACCCCACCACATGTTCCACGGAACCCTAGGGTTCTGCAGAACCCCTGTTGAAGAGCACTGATCTAGACCTATGATTTTGTTAGAGAGCCACACTAGAAGTCAATTGACACGTTTTATGGCAGAACAAAATCTGTTACACAAAATCTTAGAGGTGTTATTGAAAGACTGTTGAGAGCTGCACATTGTGCACAAAGGGTGCTTGGGAGTCATATACAACTCCTGGAACCACGGAGCACTCATGTAGACCGTTTGCTACATTCTGCTTTGTGTCTATAAGTAGGTGAGCAATTGGTCTGCCACAAAGTCCTGGCAATGGCATTCCTCATTGAAGTCGTTTAATTATGTGTAACACTTTGAGATTTTGCATTATTCAATTGTTTTTCCAAGCTTTCATATAATGATTTTCTAATCTGTTTCAAAGAAACTAGAAGAAATAATTTGTTTAACTTATATTTCAAAATGTCAGCTGTGTTGCAGTCTCTGAATGTGATTCGGCATTCAGTAACTCTTACAAGACAGTCACTGATTTGTAGAGGTAATTACTGAGCATTATTTTATCTTCATTTGTGTTGTTTTTTGGTTAATCCAGGGCTTTTATTGCCTTAGCAGATGGTGTATATAGCTCGTTAATTTATTGTTGACTGCATGTCATTTTAAGTGAAGTATTAGGAATTAATTATTCTGCTTTTTAAAAATTGAAAATAATGTGCGTGTACATGCAACTGAGAAATATGCCAGCAAAATCTATGAACTGTTTATTAACATGTTGGGAGCTGGTGTATGATATAATCATACTTAGAAATCTCACATGAGCCACTTTTTTACGTCACTATGCACCACCATAACTCGCCAACTGACGGAGCTAGAGAGTTGTTCAAACCCTCTAAAAGTGTGGGGAGTCTTCTTGTTTAGATTTTTTTTTATTGGAAAGTTTTGAATGTGGGTTTTTGTTGGTGACATCATAATGGGATAGGTTTACGCATTTTTGACTGAGGTCACTGGGTGCCAATACCATGAGCCAATTTTTCGACTCAAGATTTTATTGGAAACAATGTTATAATACGAGTCTTTAGAGTGAGTCTCCACAATATGAGTTGGGTATAAGATTTTCTCGTGACAGTTCTACATGTGTCTATATCATGTAGTTGGTCAAATCTGAATGTGATCACTGTTAGCAGGCAGCAAATAAACCTGTTGACTTATTGGTCTTGTAGAGGAATAGTGTTTGCTTCACCATGTTTTTTTATGAAATGGAACATTTTAATATGTTTTCTACTTTTTCCAGGATGTGGAGTCAGAACCATGTCTTCATCAACCCCTTTGCATGGTTGGTTTGTTTGCTACTGCTTTTTTTATATTGTGTTGCTGGAGTTTGCATTGAATGCAGCTCATAAACACTGTAGTTTTTGTTATTGTATTGCTGGCAAACAGCTAGCATGACATTTGCTATGAAATATTGAAAAAGTTTCTGGTAAGATGTTATTTTAAATTGTGTTCATTCCATTTACAACTTGATAAAAATACTGCCTGATTTAGGCTGTCATAATGATTGCTGGCAGCAAACCCTATAAGTGAAGCTAACAGACTTTCAAACTACTCTGTGTTGTGTGCAAAATAACACTCAATTTTTCAAAACAACACTTGCAGGAGAGCTTTACAAATTTAGGTGGAACTAGGTGAAGCTGTCCCACAACACCCATTATGCACTAATGCTATCACCATTGTTTCCTGGTCACAATAGTGCATGAAATTTAGGTCATATTATACAGGACATTTTTCACATGGTTAAACACCATCAGTGCGGATTGACGTGTATGCATCTCATTCGTTCAAATGCGCCAGGTGCAGATTGACATGTATATTGTATACACATCATTAAAATGATAACACGATAACTTTTTTCGTACTAGTTTTTTTGCAACGAAAATTTCTACAAATGTTTTTCATACTTAGATCAGTGCTCTTCAACAGGGGTTCCGTGGAACCCTAGGGTTACACAAAACATGTGTTGGGGTTCCGTGAGGGTTCCTTGTTTTTGAGGGGAAATGATTTCTTACTTCAGTGTGTTGATGTGTCATAATGAAATTTTTTAGATAACCGTGCCTCATCCAGACTCTAGGTATGCCAGTTAGTTATGCAGGAGGTTGAGTGCAGATAGCAGAACAAGAAATATTGAGAGTTGCTGCGTCACTTCTTGTTTATTGTTGTAGAATTAAGAAGATCGTTATTGTTGCATCATAGTTATACGATGTTGCCGATGTACAGTTCACAGTAGACTGAGCAGAAAGTTGACTCAGCCTGAGTCTTGTAGAGACTAGACTGAGTCACAGACTAGAGCTGCTGTTCAACCTTTGTGGTAATGAAGTCAAAACAATGTGAAACCCAATGTTTTACTATTTAGTCAAGCCAGATGAAGCAAAATAGCATATTTTCTTATTTCTTATGTGAAGCAGAATAATAACAGCAGCGAAGGTGTGGACAGTAATGAGCAATGTAGTTCAAATGTAATAGAGGCACCTAATCTGAAGCGGACCAAATATAATTGAATTGCTAAAGTTAGAAAATGGGACAACACATATTTGAGATATGGGTTCTTTTTGCTGGATGACCAAAGTCTGAATGTAGCACTAACTACATTCCAAAAATGAAAGAACAACCGAGTCATTAAATTTCTTATTTTTTAACTTCTGTAATGACTGTTTATTTGTTGATGTGTTTACTAACAAAATATTTGATTTTTTTACAAGTAGTTCCTTTTTTTAAATTTTTGTTAATGGGGTTTCCATGACAAACGCGCAAATATATCAGGGGTTCCACGATGACAAAAAGTTGAAGAAACCTGACCTAGATGCATTAATCCTGAAATATTCATGCAAATTGACCAAAAACTTATTGACTTATGAAAATTGGCATCAAACCACCTTGTTAAGCCTAGGCTTCAAGACTTTTTAAGAAAAAGTTAGGTGCTAACAGTTGTTGTCTATAGTGCAATAACCTTTTTTATGTGTGTTTCTTTGCATATAAATATTACCATAATGTTCTCCATATCTATCCACATAACTTATAAAAATTTCAGGTGATATGAGCAAGAACTTTTTTAGTTCATGCAGTTTGGCATCCAGTAACATTTTGTTACACCTAGGCTATAACACTTTTTGCAAATCACTTAGGTCTTGTTAGTTGTTGCATACAACAGGATTACTTCTTTGGACTTGTGTTTTTGCAAAGAAATTTTCCACAAACATTTTTCACATCGCCCTTGAAATTTTGAAGTAGTTTTGATGAAAATCTTCAGAATTATATTCTTTCAGATCAGATCTTCAGAAGAGAGTAGACCACAAAGCTTTATCCCATTCTGCAGGGTTATGAAGTTTTTCTGCAAAGCACCATAACTTTTATAAAACTACTTTCTTTTCCATAAAAATTTACACAAATGTTCTGCCAATGCCCATGCATCTTTTCTGAAAATTTGAGTTCAATCTATCAAGAACTCTCAGAGTTATTCACTGTTGAATCGAATCACCAGATCCTGTTCAAAGTGCATCAAACAGCTGTTGAGTGCACATTGCTAGCAACACGCTTACCGAAAGATTTATGTTCAGTGAGTAGTTCTGTAGAACGTAATAACTTTTTGCATGATTGGTCTTTTTTCATTAAATTCTATACGAATGTTCATTTCGCAAAAATGCGTATTACTTGAAAATTTCAGGTATATCAAACATGTACTTTTTCATTTATGCACTTTTCGATTGCACAACTCAAGCGTGTAGGCGACAAAACTTTGGGCAATGTGGTATGGTTAAGTTATTGTTGTGAAAGCATCAGGATATCTTTTCAAAAACTAGTTTGTTGGCAATGAAAATTTAAAAGAGTGTTCCTATGATCTTTATGCATCTTCCCAGAAAATTTGGGGTCAGTACTTCCAAAACTTGCCAAGTTATTGATTTTTTAATCAAGCAACCTGACTCCTGTTCATCGTGTTGTTGCTGCGTGTGCCTGACAATGCGCTTTTCTAAGTAATATGGGTTCAATAAGTTGTTGCGTCGCACACAATTACGTTTTTGTGCTTGGTCTTTTGCAACCATATTTTACACAAATATTCATCTTGTATAAATGCATCTTACCTGAAACATTGAGGCAAATCAATAAAGTACTTTTTGAGTTAGGTACTTCTGACTCTAGCTATTGCACAAAAACATTCCAAAACCAGGTCGGAACTGCTGGATAATTGCATAGAATTCATGCCGCACTGAAGGTGTTGATGTGATAACTACAAGGGATCCATGAGGAAGCAAGCCAGTATCACGTTCTTTTATGATAAACTGATCTCAATTTGGCTTGTTTCTTAATGGAAGCGTTGTAAGTTACCATTGTGTGCATTGCTAGTATCATTAGAGTTGTTATTTTAGTATGTTTTTTTTCCTGCAACCTCTTAATAGTGTTTTTCAATATATATGATGCTGTCATTATTATCTAAGACTTTTACAAAAGGCTGGTGTGGCGTTACAGAACACGCTTTGCAAATACTGCATATGCTACTTGTAGTTTTGTCCTATTTCTGTTCACATTTGGTTGAATTTTCAATGCACCAGTTATTCTTCTGTTATTGCAGACTAGCACATTGATGCTTGCCATTGAATACCACTTTTAGAAAGGTGACCTTCAAATCCCATTTTCTGAGTAATTAACTTTAATATCTTGGTTAACATCTGGCACTGTGTTCACCTTTTGAAATAGTGCTAATACAGTAAATCATGGTTTTCTAACCTTCTTTGAGCACTGATTTTCATCAAAAACATTTTTGTAATGCTCATAGAATCTCAGGCACCAAAGCTCAGGTGATCCTGAACTGCCCCTAATTTTTCATGCACCAAAGTTTTCTTTCATTACTTTTTGCAAAGTGTCTATCTTTAGGTTAATCATCTATGCACTTTCAAAATCGACATTTTTGTCATGCTATGGTTGGTCCAATTGCTAAATTATTGTTCAGATGAAAAGCAGTGATGCTATACAAAAACAACTAGATCAATTAAAGAACTGCAAAACACATCAAACATGTTTGTTTTCATTCTTTCAAAGCTGCTACCATTATTCAGGTGGTAAAGTCTTCCTTTAAATTATTTTTTCATTTTCATTTTTCTGCATAACACATGTTTGTTATGCTGTTTTTATCATTACACATTATATTTTGCAGGTAAACATATGCATGTTGACTACAAAAACGACATTGCTGTTATCCGTCTTGACAAGCAGAATGCAAAGGTTAGCATATCACATTAAATGTATCATGTCTGTTTTCTCTAAACGTACTTTATTTGTGTTGTAATTTAGTTTTTTTACGGGGCATTAAGGCTTTAAGAAACCAGTATTCCAGAAGGAAACAACTAAATTACCAACAGTTTAGCTTTGTGTAAGAATTGTAATAGAAACATGTGGTTCAGCAATGCAACACATTAAAGGCAAAAATCACAGGCTTATAAAAATATTGTCAGCACATGATGTAGTAATAGCATAGGTCTCTATATCACTGCATATGAGTGAATTTATTTTAGATGCAAACCATCTCTCAAGGTAAACCAGCTGTGAATGTTTTGTCATAAATTTTGTGCTGAAAATGGTTTTAACATTTGGTGTCAGCTTCAATCTGTCTACACTAAAATAACTGTTTCCTTTATTTTACCAGGGTTTATGTCTTCCAAAGAATATGCAACTATCTGTAAATAATTTTATCAATAATTTTTTGTGTAGAATACCTGAACTTAACCCTGCAAGCACTGCAAAGCCACTGCAGTGGCTCATGAATTTGTCCAGTCATAACTTGCCAACCGATAGAGCGAGTTGTTCGAACCCTCTAAAGAAGCAGAAAGTCTCCCAGCTTCGATTTTTTTAAATCCAGGCACTTGAAATGTTTGAACATTTTTGGTGGAGGGTCAGGGGATTTTGAGATGACATTATCAGAATCTGAGAAAAAATTCAAGTGGCATTTTACTTGTTTTTTCTTTCAAAATAAACTAGGCAAAAAGCTGCATCTTTTGAGCCTTGATCGGCCATCTAGCTCTAGTGGTAGGGAAGTTATGGCCTAACAACAATAATTAATTTATCCAATTAGGGAATCATAACAATTTTGTTGGTGGAGTGACCAGTGTTTTTGCTCATTCATTTTTAGTTTTGTCCACGTTAATAAATAATTTTTCATGCACATTTTTTTGCACTGTGAAGCATGACTTGGTGACTATGCATGACTATGTAATTTTTTGTTTTTTTGATCGTGTGTGGATGAGATCACCAGATATATTTTTGTTGTAGATGAACTCACTAAACATGGAAGTCTTCGATGAGTTCAAAACTGTCTTTTCAGACATACAAAGTGATAACAATATCAAAGGCGCTGTTATTCTTTCAGCTAAACCGGGTTCATTTATTGCCGGAGCTGACATTGAGTAAGTGCTACTTTTATGCAGTACAGTATCATACAAACCAATTGTGTTTTGCATGGTATACGTTGTATCAGTTGTAACGCAGGTCGGTTAGTAGTAATATGTTTCTGCACATGTATAAGTGGTATTTTTTAATTTGTTTTCCAATGTGTTAAATGTTGTCCAGCTTTTTATTTTTGACTTAATTCAGAACAGCAAATGCTTCTTGCACAGGCGGGTTTTCTTTGAATAAGTTTTTGTCTTGAAAGTATTTGTTGTCACCTAACATGAAGTTTCCCTTGGTCTGCAGAACTTCTAACTGTTATAATGTAAAATAATAGATGTTCAGTCAAGGATGTACTGACATGTGTGAATTAATTGAAAAATAGTGTGTAGTGTGTTTTTTCCTTTACTGTTGTTTCACTTTAACTACTTGTTTGAAAGCAATGTTTTCCTCTCCACAGATGATTTTTATCCGTGGTAAAATATAGTTCAAATGTCTTTTAAGAGTTTATAGGCTTAGTTCAATCTAATTTTTTGTGATTCCGCACATGCTTCTAACGCATACTATGTTTGCTCCCCATGAAAAGTGGCATCCTCAGTTTTTTTTTTGTTTCATGAGATTGAGCAGCACCAGTCGAAAGATTTAGGAGTGGCCAGAAGGTCAGAAATTCAAACTATTAAATGTTTTTATGTTAAATTCGATTTTTTAACAATTTTTGTGGAATTTTTTGCTCCCCTGGTGTTTTTCCTGTTTTTTACTGCAAATTTGCAAACTTTTACGACCAAAGTTTTGGTAGCGAACGTAAAGAGAATGTGACAACGCTACTACAGTTTCTTCAGACAATACGTTCGTCAAACACCGTAAGTAATGCAAAGCTCTAGTTTCTGTAATCCGTGATGTCGTGAAAGCGCATCAGCACGTCGTTTTTTATTTTTTAACTTTTCAACCTGCTGTTTCTTTCAAGGTCGTAACTCGCTTATTTATCTAGATTTACAGAATCCCCGCATATTTTTCAGGATGCTAAAAGCTGGGGAAAGTGCTGAAGAACTTACTGATATATCTGAAAGGGGTCAGGAAGCTTTTCACGAACTGGAGAGCAGTAAAAAACCGTTTGTTGCAGCCATTCATGGCGTGGCATTAGGCGGAGGTTTGGAGGTATGTGGTTTGCGAATAGCACGGTAGTAGGCGGAGAGAAAAGTAAAACATAGTTCTGTGTGGCTGTAGTGGCCGGCTTATAAGAGAGGAAAACATGCTCTCTTACAGCTCCACTCTATTGCAAAATCAGGTATACAACAAATGTTTCAAGGTCTTTTTCACGACTTACCCCATTGGCCTCTGTATGTCTTCTCTTCATCATGTACGCCAAGCGTTGAAATGGCGTACTTTTTGAAAACCAACAAAACGAACAAGTTTTGCTCCAGAAACTCGAACAACTCTCAAAATTGCGCTCATTGTTGCGGTGTGAAAGGGTCAACCTCTTTATATTTTGCTATAGTGTTTGCTTCTGCGAGATCTATCCACTTGCTGAGACTCGTGAAACTTTGTTTTCGACGGACCATGGTCACCAACCTTTATTTGTTTGTCTTCTTACGAAGAGATGTCTTACACATGTTACTGAAGTTGCAAAAAATTGAAATCTGATCGTTTTCATGTAGCTATAGACTGTTTAGTATAGTGAATGTTTAGTATAGTGTTCCGGTAATTTAGTTTCTACTGTGGTTGCTTAAAAATGAAACACACTTGTGTTACCGTTTCATGTGTCTGTTTTTTGCAGTTCGCTTTAGCGTGCCATTACAGAATTGCAACAAATGACCGTAAAACTAACCTTGGACTTCCTGAAGTTATGCTCGGTCTTTTACCAGGTGAGTTGGTTACGTTTGTTCGCTTTTAGTAGTCTAAACTCTCATTCTCGAGCGCTGTCAAATGTAGTTAATGTCAAATCTTATCAAGTTATTTCCGCAAGTATGTTACAGTCATCTTTTTCACCAACTGTGCTCTGTTGACGTGGCTAGATTGACTGTTGCGTCTCGTGCATCTGTTTTTATGTAAGACCATTATGCGTGTTTTTCTCACTGAATCAGGGTCCAGAGGTGAAGTTTTTATAAATTTTCTTGTAAATTAGCAAGTGTTTCTAGCGTTGTCAAGCCTGGTTATTAATGGTTTATAGAACATTGAAGCTTACTGGTTGTGGTGTATGTGAGAGAACTTCCAAAAATTTTTCGACAGGTGCCGGAGGAACACAGCGTCTGCCTGATTTAGTCGGCGTTCCTACAGCACTGGATATGGCTATGACCGGAAGAAATATTCAAGCAAAAAAAGCAAAGCGGCTGGGACTTGTTGATCAGCTTGTTGAACCTATTGGTGCGATATTTCAGTTTTAACTTAATCGTTCATGTTATCACCTTCGGTGCGGATTGACATATATATATGTCATTCGTTGAAATGCGCCGGGTGCAGAATGACATATATAATGCATGTAAATTCACTTTGCGACTTGTCCATCGATGAAAATGGCAACGGGATAACCTTTGTCTGCAACGAAAATTTCCGCAAATGTTCTTAATACCTAGACACATTTTAATCCCGAAAATTTCATGCAAATTTACCAAAACGTTTTGAGTTTTGAAGTTTGGCATCAAACCATCGTTCTAGGCCTAGGCTGCAAGACTTTTTTAAAAAGTTAGGTCTTAACAGTTGTTTCATAAAACACAATAACGTGTTTCGTACTCATTTGTTTGCAATGAAAATTTGCGATAAGGTTTCCGTACCCGCATTAAAACACAGGCGTACGGGAAGGCATTTTACTGGGGGGGAGGAAAAAATTGCCCTGAAAATAACAATTTTTCCTAAAAATAAACAATTTGCCCAACTTACACGGATCACCCCCAATTGAACATATTGAATTTTCACTGCACACACTGTGTATTGAAAAATTTTTTCACCGTTCAGGATTTTTCAGCAACTTGCGCTTGCCCTGAGAAACAGAGTTTGCCCTGAAATTTTTCACTGTATTGAATATACTTCCTACATTCAGGATTTTTTAGCAATTTGCGCTTGCCCTGAAAAACAGTGTGCTGTGAATTCACTGCATTTAATATATATTTTTTATCATTCAGGATTTTTGAACAACTTGCGCTTGCCGTGAAACAGAGTTTTCCCTGAAAATTTTCAAGCTCGGGGAGCTTCTGCTCCCCCCCCCCGCCTCGTATGCCTATGCTTAAAAATTTCACGTAATATGAGCAAGAACTTTTTGGTTGCGTAGTTTAGTATTCAGCAACATTTTGGTAGGCCTAGGCTACAACATTTTGCAAAACGCTTAGGTCCTGACAGTTGTTGCGTGTAACTAACAGGGTAACTTTTTGTAAGTCGTAATTGTTGAAAGAAAGTTTCCACATATGATCTTCATGCCTGTGTGCATCATCTCTGAAAATTTGAAGTATTTCTAACGACATCTTTCGGAGTAAGGTACTTGCGTACCGTAACTACAGGCGCGCATAGGCTACAAAACTTTATCCTATTCAGCAGAGTTGAGCAGTTGTTGTGTAAAGTACCTTAATTATTTTAAAATTGATTTTTTTTGCAGCCAAATTTTACACGAATGTTCTTGTGACAATCAATCTTACCTTGAAAATGTGAGGTCAACTACACAAGTACTTTTTGCGTTATTTAAGCTTAAGTATAGCTGTTGTGTTAAAACAGCCCAAAAACCGTCCCGCACCACCTGATTGATCGTGCGGAATTCACGCCGTACCGAAGGTGCTAAAGTTGGATTGTGTTTCTAGCTAGCCAACTCGTTACTTGTGCCTTATGCGCAAACTCTGTGTAGCACTTCTTCTAACCTGCCAAACAGTGATTGATTTTTATTTTTTTTTGTTGAAGTAAAATCCGAAAGTGTTTGAAAGTTTATGTGCACAACCGATCGCTAGAGCCAGGCAAGACCCCTGAGTGCTGAATTGGAACAGATTTTAATTATTGCGTCCTTCGAGTTTGAGTCACTGCGCTCAAGTTCGAGTCAAGTCGGGTCAACAGCGGTCACAAACCATGAACTTTGCTTGTTGAAATTCTTATCCTAACTTCTTCAGTCTAAAATCTACTGTCCCAAGCATCCATACATTGTTTTGGGCTCAACCTGACACAACTTGCCATGTCTGGATGTCACAAGGGTCAGGTTATGTTGTTCAGGTCCGGGAATAACCGATCCCGAAACAGGAACAATGAGATATCTTGAAGAAGTTGCGATCGAAGCTGCTCGTAGTTTGGCTGATGGAACGTTGAAAAGGCCCGAAGCGAAAAGATCTTTACCTGACAGTACGTCTTTCGTTATGTTTAATGTTTCACAGTAGTATGGATTTTATCGTGTCCTCTACTGCATGTTTCTTTCTTATTTCTTTGTTTTTTGTACTGGTTTTTGATTTTTCAGAAATTATTGGGTGGATAGTTCAGTACCAAAGCTTGAGAGAATACTTCTTCAATAACATGGTCAAAGGAAAGGCGATGAAACAAACAAAAGGCCTGTACCCAGCGCCGTTGACGATTGCTGATGTAAGGGCTCTGTTATTGCAAAGTTTTTGGTTAAAGCAGTTTTGTAATTTCTGGTGCTAACCCATCGGTCTAGTTCAGTGGTTCTTAACCTTCTTTGCATATCCTTGCCTTTATGGAACAACACTACCAAATTTCCCCACAATGCACTCAATGGCGCTCATTCATTAAAAATACAACATTAACAAACTCTTAGAGTTTAGAATGGTTCATAAAAATTTACATTGGCTGCACTTTATGATTCAGTAAATTTACCCCAAGTTAAGAACTTGTCTAGTTGCTTAGTTTTGTTTCAAAACAGGGGTTCCATGAAAGATCAAAGGTGCTTTTCATAGTCCTTGTCGTTTGTCTCAACCTCAGCTTCCGTCGAAGTACATTGTGTTTGGCACTGGCGGGATGACGTCACTTGCAGTCATTTTATTTTCTTCGTTCCATAAGAGGTTATAAGGAAATTATGGATCAGTTGCTATAATAAATCGTGCTAAATGCCTGTCGTGTTGCGGCAAACAACCTTTCAAGATTGCATGTTAATGGCGTCCAAGCGAGCGTGACAGTTGTTGAGAGCACATAACGCCTTGGTGGATATGGGATTGAATTGTAAGGTTCTGAATTTTTTCTTTAAGAGTGTGCATTGTTTGGGTCGGTTTGAAACTAATTCGTTTCAACTATTATTAGCAAAGGTCCTGTTAGACCAGTTCGGTAATTGCTGAGGTTGAGTGAAATATGTTTACATGCGGCCTAAAAAATGAAAGCACCAACATGTAGTACCCGGTATTGAATTGAGCTAATTTTATTTTTTTAGTTAAAATGTAATCGTCCTTAGATTTTCTTCGGCAAAAACGAAGTATTTTCTTTGCATAATGTTCTGCGTTTTGTAAATGCTTGTAACTTTAAAAGTCGCAATTCCAAACATCTCATCGCTCAAATAAAAATTACTGATATTGGCTGTAGATGACATGAGACTGGCAATAAATCCGTATTGCACTCGTGAGTTTATTAGGCTACGTGCAACATGCGAAATGCTTGGTTACTCACACAATGCCTTTGCACAATGCACCAACATATTTCGATAATGTAAAAAACAAATTTTTATATTTCTCCTTACACGGCAGTTTCTCGCCCACAATCGCAAGACACTTGTTACACAAATGTTTCACCATACGATTGCCGTTTACGCTTATTTTAAACAAATCTATGTTCACATGTTTAATTATGATTAGCGAATATTTTGTTTAAGAAGTGTTTAGTGGCAGTTTATTTGCAGTTGCCCAATCAATGACTTAAGCCATTTAAGGGACACCTGAATTAGTCTTTCCAAACTACTTCGCTTGCTGCAAAATCCATATCATCAGCAAAAGGTATGGTGTTCATGACATTGGACAAACATGAGTCATTCATAAAGAGCAAAAACAACAAATGGCCTGATGTCGAGCTTTGGGGTACTTCGGAGACACTTTTTTGTAGATGATTTAGTGTTTTTCACGTCAACACGCTGATGGATAAGTACGACTGTATTGATGCATAAGTACGACTGTATTGATGGATAAGTACGACTGTATTGTAAAAACATTTCCCCTTATTCCGTAGTTCTTAAGTTTAGTGAGCAACATAGATCTAAGTAACGCGCACAAGATTACGCTTCCCATCAACGTTTTGGAGAAAGTTTTCACAAGTCTGTACTGGCCAGGCGTTTGGAACGGTTAATTCGAAAACCGTTTTTTTTGCTGACTCAGCAAATGACGATCGCATGTGCTTACGTAAGACATCGTTCTATCTTGTATGAGCACGTGTAATTCCACCAAAACATCTGTAACCGCGTTCATATAGTGGTAAAAACTTATCTCTCAGCGTATGACACTCAGACGTGGTTTGGATAAATATTTGGCGAAAAATAATGGTTATTGTGCGTGGGTGAATATGGTAATATTTATTTCATCCTGGAACCTGAGGTCCTACTACAACACCCGGAAAGTCCGGATTCGGACCGCAGTCCTTCAGTTGAGTAGTCCTGCATTAAAGAGTAAAAAAAACTGGATTCAAAGTGCAATATTTAGCCACTGCTAAAGTTCCAGGCTGCTGCTGCATTCTTGCAACCGCGGACAATTCGCTTCCTGCAATGGTTCAGGAATGGGTACACGAGCAGGCAATTTTTGGTGCAAAAATATTTTGCCTGAATTTCCGTAAATTCTCCAGAAAACCGTTTATGCGTCTAACTTACTCTCTGCAAATGTTCTGTAGCTGTTGGTAGATTCTATTTTCCTCTGCCATCTTGCGACATACTTGTTAACTGAGTAAAGTATGCAAGGCTGTACATACACATTGTTAGAAGCCAGCTGGGTCAATACCCCAAGCATTTTCTGCAGTTCTGAGGTTTGGTCGTCCATTCACATTCAAGCTGTTGCTATCAGCAAGAAACCTCACACGTAGTTGAGGACATCGCAAAATACTGTATGGCGAAATATGTTAAATTAAAAACGCCATCCTTAAATTTAAAAACACAGCTTTCCTGCACTTGCCTGCCTAGCATGGACTCTATTACTATGAAATACCGCAGGGGCCCTGCAACATACGCGATTCCTACACTGTACAATTTGCACAGCACGTAAATAAAATGCCTTTTTGCCCAAACTTTCAAGAGTCAGTTACTCATCAACTCTCACTTACGAAAACACGAAGTTACCACAAAGGTTTGTTGATTTCATATATATTTAATGTGTTTTTTTATGACATTGTAAACTTTTGTTTATACACTCAGTAACCAAGAAATATGATTTCATAAGTATTGTTAAAAAATGTCAACTTTTTTGCCAAAATGTTTTATATTTTGCCATAATTTTCGACAAATCAAAAAAAACTTTTGAGGATGCGCTCGCACCCCCAGCTCCTGCACCACTGACTTCAGCATTCACACTTAGCGTGTAGCACTGCGTATCTTCAGGTTATCAAAGAAGGCGTCTCAAAAGGAAGAGAAGCAGGTCTTGCCGCCGAATCAAAAGAATTCGGTAGGCTGTCGCAGACGAAAGAGTCGAAAGCACTGGTGGGTTTGTACGATGGACAAACACACTGTAAGAAAAATCGCTTTGGTACACCGGTGAGACCTGTCAAGTAAGTGGGACTGTAGTTTCAGTACTGTAGCGTTGCATCATTAATTTAATTGCACGCCGTTTCGTGAAATCGTTTCCATCTTTCTTGCTGTTGATGTTGACCTCAGTAAATCACGTTGTGCAGCAACGCGATGCATTGAATTAAAATCTGTTGTCAACCCTGACCGTAGTTTACGGTGATAGAATGAAACTACTTTGTGTGGAAGATGGACGACTACGTATCAGTCTGTATCATGACAATAGCACCAACTGCCGCCTGGAATAATCCATTTGCGGGTTGTACACTGTAATAAACAAATGTACGGTAATAATAAACACATTAACTGTTGAATAGAGAATAGGTGTGTCATTGCATTGACTCATTTCGAAAGTCAAACCACAGATTTGTCCATGGGACACTTTTTCCTGTGGGCTTCTCAGGAAACTAGTTGCGATGACATCATGTGCATGTCTAATGTGTGGCCTCTGCAGTGCCGCGCCTAAGCACCCCAAACCCCCAAATTCTGCGCCAATGAAACCTGGGTAACTCCTTTTTCACTATCACTTAGAAAAACCTCCAACTTCTGGGGTCCTCGCATCACTACATCAAAGCACTTAGCCTCTACGTCTGATATTGTGCATCTAGCATATCATAATGGTAGTGGACTTCAGAAAATCCCTGCTGTATGATGCTGAAATTACTTACGATGGGACAAAATGCAAGACCACTATCCCATCCCTTCCCATGGACATGCCTGGAAAATACCTTGAGTCAGTCATTTATTGGCAAACAAGATTCAAATCAGGTGGCTCGTTGCTTTCAGTGAAGGTTTCCAGGTGTAGTATATCTTTGTATTACGTAGGTACTGTTGCAACGGTGCTGCGTTGATTGTGTGATCCACCACGAACGGGTTGTGCGTGAAGAACAACACCATACATATATGTAGCGCGAACAAGCAATAATAGAGTGGTGATCATGGCATTTGAACTCTGTTGTTGCTTGCTGCCACAGTGCGAAGCATTGCGCATATGCCGCTCGGGATTTCCGATCGCAACAAAATGGTGTTGTGACCAGGATGTGAAGGTCGTGCCGAGTTCAGCCTTCACACAAAGAACGT
>JGI24159J19872_10006513_pt1 | contig 15224 bp, 10 predicted proteins | sample Ectturendosymbi4_FD_19872 | JGI IMG/M metagenome (IMG submission 19872) | reverse complement strand
CTAGACTAGTCCAATTTAGGAATTAGCGCCCTACTCCGCAGTAGTGCTGCAACAAGTGTTACGTGTTAGCTAACAATAGTGTTAAGAATGTGTCTGTAACCTATGGTTGTCTTCAATGCAGTTGCAAACAGTGTCTGTAACCCTGTGATTCCGCCGGCTTCCATGCCTTGTATTACGTTCTGTTTTTATCAGCCTGTTTTGTGCAGAGTGTGTTTGTTCATACTATGGACTTCGTGTCTGTTCATAAACAAATAAATTTGTTTGGCGTTGCGTCCTTCGCTTGTATAGATGGTACTTGGTGTGTTTGCTTGAATAACTCCCGTCTTGAGGTAGCAGGGATTCTGATCACTTCAACTTCCTATATCTTCAACTTCCTGTATCAACGCCGCGGCGGTTGCTTTACAACTTCCTTCAGTGCGTTATTTTTGCTGAATTCAGGTTTATCAAACCCAAACGCTTTGGGGTGTATGAAACTCGTTCATTTTGAAGAACGACTCCGAACCCCAATCATCATGAAAACAGCTAACTGGCATGTTTCAATCCGCCGCCAGGCAGTTTCGCTTTGCTTTCTCCGTAATTATACTGCTCCTTCGTGACCGTCCCTTGTCAGGTAAGGTTCATCCTGCCGAAACTGTTCGACCAGTCAACCTAGCTGGCAGTTTTGCCCGAACTGCACCTAAGACAAGCATGCAACAGTTACAATACCCCGTAATAGGAGTGTGCCTTCCTAACACTTGGCCAAGCAAAGGTTCGCAGTGATTAGACCTCCTCAAAGCGGCGCCACCCCCATCACACTTCAATTGTCGCCTTTTCTGAGAGGTTCGAAAACATTCTCTACTCAAACTAAAGGTCAGGATGTACAGAGCTGATGTTTCAGAACAACCAAAACTTTAAGCACTGTCACCTGATAACATTATGCAATTTATTCACCCCATTTCAAAAAATTTTATTGAAAAGGGCTGGAACTATTTTGAGGGAACACGTAGGGTGAATACTTTTTACAGATAAAGCAGGCGCCTTTTCTCAACGGATAGCACCAGTTACTTTTTTCCAGATGGCAAAGAACAACATTGTCGAAAGTAAGATGCACACCTTTTCCACTGTTTACTTTCTGCTGACAAGAACTGGTGGTCGCGGATGTAGTGGTGGAGCGTTGGTGAGTTTCCTCCGGGTCATTTAGTCAAATTGAAGACGAGCAAACGTGTGAAGAATTTCGTTTCGTTATAATTACAACTTCTAGTGACGAAATATAAAAGCCTATCTTGCACCATGCGTGAGATTGTAAAACAGAACGCGTCGACAGTATAGAACATCGCAAAAAGAACAGTGTGACAAGTACGGGGTTGCTCGCGAGCGTCATCGAGCGGAAGAAAACAAAAACAAGCTGACGCGTCATCATTTGCTCTCGAGCGACAGGTAGAGACTGATGCGAAAACAAGAATTTTTTATACAAGTTTTTTCGATGTACAGTGTCAGCGGCAGAAGCGTGTCGGGCGAGAATGCCAAAGCGGTGGCACACCAGGATCGGGAAAGCGCGATACTGTGATTTTCCAAGCAGGGCACAGAATTTTTTTTTTTTAAGAAATAAAGTAATCCTTTCGCGAACCTTTTAACACCATGAGTGGAAATCGAAAACCGCGCGCTGTCAATTGTCCGAGCCTCGACACGCTGCTGGTCAGCGACGATGGAAAACGTGAAAGCAATTCTGGTCGCGAAGCGCGCAACCATAAATTATGCTGTGAACACGTGGAACCGAACACAACCTTCCCGCATTAATCGACAGGTCACATTGAGCTAATTCAAAGCGGTTGAGATATAAAACGGGAAGTGGTGATTGCTGATTACCACGAACTGTTCCACGCTGGTCTGTAACAGGCAAAACACACCAGAATTTCAAAAAAGCTTGATCAGATTAACGGGAAGAAATCTTACAAATGAAGATTAACATCTTAACATTTGGAAGGCAGGATCTACTATTTCTGGGGTGACCGTGAAGCGGACGTATACGTTCAGATAATATCGCTGTTTAAAGTTAATGGTTAAAATTCGTTGAAAGCCAAGGAAGGAGCTGGCCATACTTCATACTCCGCTTGTACCTGTCCAGTGTACAAGTGCCGGTAAACGCAAATTCAAGCATTGTGGAAAAAAAAGCATTTGACAGAAAAATCACGAGATAAAGAGGTCTGAAACGCTGACACAGCAAACACTCATTGAAGGGCAGATTTCTTGGCACCCAAGCAACAACAACTAGTTTGGAAAGCGCTAGTCGATTGTGAAAAAGAACGCATCCAGAAGTTTCACGTCAAGCAGATAACCGGCGAAAAGATGCATTTATGAGCGTAAAAATGTTTGCAGGCCGTGCTTGAAATTGAGGTTTCACAAACTCCTCACCACACGTTTTCGAATAAAATATAAACGATTGCGGTCGTCTGCTGGTCGACATTTCGTCAGCTACCAGCGTCCGGCAACGACAATCGTTTATATCGAAATAAAAACAGCAATGATGAAGGTCGAGAAGGCAAGCGTCCAGTTCAGCAAGCACGATTCGAAAAATGGTCTAATTACTGATGCCGCTCTTGCCAGGGCAGCATCGGCAGCGCTCTATCTTTCGTTACGGCTTCAGTGTCAGCGCTCCTAAGCACTCGCATATTCCACCTTCGCTTTTTCGGCAAAAAGATGCTTCGAAACGCCATCTAATTTTACTTTCTTGTAACAGTAGTCAGGTAGAGTTAAGCTTGCTTGATAAAGTGGATGAATTCATCTGTCGCTCATGGTTTTCCAAGACCCGAAGTTCTATGCGAAATCGATACTTAGAAATGTCTCAAGTATTTCGCTCACGCTCAAAGCAGCAAACATTTGGCCAGATGGAAAAATCGAATGTTTTGGAAGATAATCGACATTATGCAAGCTTGAATGTTGAAAGAAGCTTTCTACAGGTATTGTCCGCCATTTCGAGGAAATCAGAGTAAGGGCAAAATACGGCCAAGAACAAAGCGCAGTAGAGTACTATGAAGTACGTAAAACTTCGACAACTTCAGTAACTTCAAGACTATTCACTTAAGACAAGACAGAATCATTTACGAATGCCAAAAATGTTGTCACCCCCCCCCCATTTTTTTACATAAAAATGGTTCGAATTTCTTTAGGGATAGTTTGGTGTTGAGTTTTAAATCCTACTGTAGCTAAATAATAGAGTTGTTACGTAACCGTAATTTTGTTGTGATTAGATAATCACAAACGCTCAGATTAGATAATCACAAACGCAGTCGCTTTCGCTAGCATATTTTTAACCGTGTTCTGCATTTCTTTCAGGTAAACAGCAACGTAAACGCTTTGAAATATCTTCCTTGATACAAGACACATAACACGGTAGCTACAAGCAAGTGTGATAGAAAACTCCAACGTACTAATTGTTGCGTTAAATAGTAAGAGCACCTCCAGTGGCGGCTATCTGACATGACGCAACAGCGCAAAAATTGGTTCTACGTTGAAATTGAACTGCGATGCAGTTTTGGTTACAAAACCTCGCAAGAAGCCAGGGATTCGGCGTCGTGTTCAAAAAAAGGTTTTGCAAGTTGAAAAAATGAGATTGCCTAAGGAAAAAGTTAGTTACAACCCAGAAAGGTCCACAACAGGCTGGTGCCACGTGCTACGAGAGCAGGTAACAGGGCGCGGAGGAGGAAGGAGTCGACGGGCAAGCCCACTCGAAAGTGGGCTGGTGCAATGGCACTTGAAAAATAAAAACGAAATGATTGCTTCCTTGAAGAGGAATTAGTAAAGAATGAAAATAGTGCGACGAAAGGTTTTCCGAAAGCCCCACGAGTGCGCCACCCTATCAGTTGACGATCGAACAGGGGACGTATGTCGTCAGATTGCGCAAGCAGAACAAGAAAACGTACATGGCAATAAACGACGCGTTTTCCAACGCTGGCAAACACGAGAGAAAAAGCTCCCAGCAAGACCAACGAAAGCAAAACGAACAATGACCACCTGTCGCACTGTAAACATTAAATTTATTTTTTCCAAGTAGCAATGGACGCCTTCTTTCTACGCGAAAGGCGCTATACGTACAGAAAAATAGAGTTCTCCACCGGCGTGGGCCGTTACAAGCCCAAGTTCGGTGAGCGCGAGCAGGTATGTTTATGCATGACGTCACGGGTGCCGTGGTTCCCGTGACGTCATCAACGCGCTTGAAGCTGCATTGGCGCAAATAAACGTTGTGGATTGCCGTACACGCGGTTAGACTTTCTGTCAACGTACGTCTCGAATTTCGTTCGAGAGAAGAATATTCAGCTGGGTCACGCACAAACGGATTCATTTTGAGAACAACCGCATTAGGTTGACGCATGACGCAATCAAGTGACGCGAAGGTCAAACGTCGGACAAGGCTTGTCGGGGTCTGTCGTGATATGTCTCGGGGTAGTTTTCTTAAGCCTTCCCCCACCGACACAACAAGATGGCCGCGCGTTGCAAATCTTTTTTCAACAGTTCGAGCGCTGACTGACAAGTACGTCGCATCTGACGGAGGGCGCGCTGAAAAATCCCACTATGGCGACGCACGCGGGGTCTGAGCAACTGCGTTGACTGACAAGCTCTAGGTCAGGCCCGACGGGAAAAACCACAAACTCAACTCTACAGTGCAGTGTTCCTCTGTGCGAAAAGTGTAAAGAGAACAACAGAAACACGACGGGGAAACATGTAGCAACGTATGCCGATGACTAAAGAACATTCAGTAGTGAAGGCTTACCATACTGCCATCGCACGTGAGGGCTACGACGTCACAATTCCTCGTAAAGTCACGGCTGGCCGCACGCAAGCCGGGCTAACGACGTGTGCGCGGGTGTGTGCAAAATACAACAGACATAGAACTCTGTGGCAGCTTGGCTACACGGTGCTGACGTCACAACGGTCGTCACAGTGGCGTCACTAAAATAACATTGATTGGCGTCGTCGATTTTGGTTTCCAAGGTGATGGTAGTTTCGGTTCCCGGGGTTTCTGCTGAGGTTCACGCCTGGTAGTGTGAAGATAGACGTGGCTGGAAATCAAAGCAGGGAGGGTGTCAACTTGTTGCCGGCAACCGGGTTCTGTTGTTAGCAACAGCCTCCCGAGAGAAAACGGAGCTTAATCACGTTTAGTTACATCATCAAAGATGGCCGATGGCGAAAAATGCTGGAGAGCAATAGTCGAAACTCGCTCTTCAAAGAATTAAACTGGTCCTAAACTCTGCGTTGTGCACGACACAACGTTGCTTTATAAATGTATGACAAACAGGAAAAACGAGCACTGCTTATGTTTAACGGTCAACAGGTACGGCGCATGAACAACGTTGACGCAGGAAAAATAGCCTTGGGTTTCGTCCGTATTTCTTAAATTTTGCAGTAACAGAAAAGGATCTTAACGGCATTTCGGACAGACAAGTAAAAAATAAAACATTCACGAAGGTGCAACCGCGCTTCACGCTGGAGTTGAACTATTAACTGAAAATGCCAGATCCGTTGCCTTTGTACGGGCAGCTTCTAAAAAAGGCATCACGTCCGATTTTCTCAACCGGGCTGCACGTTTTTATGGTGATGTGCGCAAGAGAGGTGTTAAAAAATCGAACTTGTTTCCTTTAATAAACCAACGACTGCACGTGCCCGACATCGACAGCTTGTTGGCGAATGACGTCGCGTCGTTTGCGTGCACGAGCCAGTCGCACTGAAAAGTTTGTGGATAATTTGTAACCGTTGCGCTTCAACGCGGGTGAGAATACCACGAGCCACTGTCAACTGCTTCAGCTTGCGAATACCAAAGACTACGCGCACGCATGCTTGGGGCGCACAATTTGTCCAGATTGCCCGGCATCAGCCTCTGCCAGCCCGCTCGATTTCATTCTTCAGCTAAAAAAATCTTTAACCTGGTTTTGGATGTAGCTAACAGGACTGGACGTTTACGACAATCGATTGATTTTACGATCATTCTACTCCGACGTCATACGGAAAATAAATCGTAAATTTAACTCGCCAGCATCCTATGTTGTACCAGATGTCCAGGTTAGTTGCATTAAAATGTCTCGAATGGCTAGTTGCCTCTCTGAAACATATCCATAGACTGACAGGCAACGGTGTGAGCAAAGAATGCTGTGTAACAATCCCGCATAACATTAAGCTCACTGTTTTATAACAAGGCTACTTCTGAACAAATAACTTACTGTCGGGAAGTTTATGAACGTTTGGTCCTAAGACCTTGAAGAAATCATGATGCAGGCATTCTTGTGCTTCAGAGCGATGAGCAGGATTGTACTGGAAAAAAAAACCGAGTGATCAGAAAAAATGATTACTCGCAACACAAAAATACACCATCTCGCTTCTTGACGCAAGCCTCGATGTTCATAGTGGGAGTTACAACGCTCGGAAGGCAGATATACTTACGCGATACACTCTGTCCACTGAATCTGCAACATTTTCAGGATTTCGTAACAGTGACAAAACTGCACATTGTTTTCCTTTTTCAATTGTTACGCAGTGGCGTCGTGAGGGGCCCTGTGCTTTGCACCCTTTTTTTGAGGTGGGAGCTAAAATGGCAGTTTAGTGTGAAGGACTTGACTTAAGCGGCGAGAGCACTTGACCTCAGGATTGGGTGACGTCAAATTTGACCTCGTCCCGGGCTTCCCGCGTCACTCGCTACGTTACTGCTGCTCCGCCGCACGTCAGCGTTTTACGTTGCTCATATCAAATGTTGAGACTTAGTTGCGCTTATCGCACCCATTATTTTAATACAACCATCCGTGGAAAAAGAACGCCAAGGCTCGCAAGAATCAGATTTCATTGAAAAATTGGCAGAGCAGAGGTTTTGTTGGTTACGAAGCACTTTTTGATCAAATGTGCATCAAATACATTTGGTGTACAGTGTCTGTTGAAACTTACAGCAAATACTAGGTCTGTATCTATTACGACGAAGTCACATTTTTCGAATTTCTTACAAAGCTCAATCACCAATAATCGTTTCCACCATAAATGAAGAATGGTAATGTATTGCCGAAGTGGGGTCAGAGCATTCTAACTCGCTAAGACTGGTGATCGTGACTTTCCAACTTCTACAGTTTCTTGTTTTCACACACGTAACCTTCAATTTGAAACTGCCAGTAATACTAAGCAAATGAAGACCCCGGCTTCATTGCAGCTGTTCGTCAAAGTTGGGTGCATGCTTTACCTCCAGCAACTTGCCGATCAAGTCCAAGCCGTCCTGTTCCAAACGCGGCGCAAGGGTTCGGAAGGATTCGCCGTGGTACATGCGGGTGGCGTGCGTCCTGCAACCAGCAAGGGAGCGTAAGGCAAGGCAGCAAGTTGATGTTCAGGTTTCGAGTTTGACAAATGGGCAGTCCCTGGCGTAAGCAGGCCGGTCCCTCGACAAGCACACAATGCGATGAGGTTTGAAAAGCAAACAAACGTTCACCAGCGCAAAGCGCAGTTTCGCCGTTATCGCCCAGGAGTGTGTACGTCGTGAGTTAAAATGTGCAAAGCCCTGGTGCGGAGAAAACGGTGACAGCAGCGAATCATCAAAAGAGAAGAACAAACGCTCAGTGTTATCGCAACGGTTACCATGCAATTCTTTTCTCCTTTGTAGGAGAAAAGAACAGACAGACGAGCTATGCCGAATAAGACAAAGGCTTGCCAAAAAAAACAATACATTCCGTTACAGGCTGACGCCTTTGCTGACTCACACGTTATTCTATCCCAAATACATGACAAGTTGCACTATGTTGTTCAAAATCTCGGGCTGGTCAAAATCTACATGTGCTTGCGAATTACAGCCTCATGAGACACGGTAGCACTGGTTAAACAACAGATAGGCATCGGTTAAGGCAGCAATTGCGCTACTAGCATTATTTCAGTTCGCTGATTTCGAATGTGAAACTAGAATTTCCAATTAAGTCAACATGTTTAGGGTGCTACGTTTTGGCAAACTGAACAACCCTACGGTTGGAGGTCCGTGAAGAAAAAGTAAATGCAGGGCTTTGCATGTAGGAAAAAAAGTTGGGTGCCACTGAGTTAGAAGAGAAAGGGTCGAAACTCTTAACATCGATTAGCTCTGCGTCACAGCTTTCGAAAAAGCGATGTCGCTGAAAACAGTCAGGTATGACGAAGCCTTCGCTACTCAGCACTTAGCAGTCGGCTAAAAAAACTTTTTTAATGCATTTTCCGCAAGAGGTTGGAATATATCGAAAACAAAGCGCATCTTGGACACACATCTTGATTGTTTCGGGAGGATAAATTAGCTGCTATAGGAGTACAAACCTCTTACACTTCACAACCGAAGTCGAAGTAACTGAATTATAAGGTTGTACACACGACGCAAGTCGAACGCAAGGTTTCTTTTGCGCAAATGTAAGTGAAAAAGCGCCGTTCTTGTTTCTTACAACCGTTTTAATAAATGCCTTCAACAAACCACTTTGATTCGAACATAAGTTACCACATTCGAGCGCGAACGGTTCGCTCAGGAGGGGAGCTCGCTCGCACACTCATTTGCGAGCAAAGACGCACGGCAGCTGTATCTTTCAGTGAGAATCACGTGCCGGTCTCTAAGCAACACTCACGTGTATCCGGGAAGCTGGTTAACACCTTTCCACGTCTCTTCGGTAGGCGTTCCTAGTGTTTTGAAGATCAGTTGGAGCTGGTCGGAGACCGTCGAGCCGGGGAAGAGAGGCCGCCCGGTGGCCATCTCGAAGAAGATGCAACCGATGCCCCTGGCGCGTTTGTCAAACAGATGAACTTCTCGGAAACCGAAGCCGAGCTTTATTTAAGCTGGTCAAGCTCACAGGTAAACGAGAGAAAAACATGAGTGTCAGAAGAACCAGCTAAATTCATGGATCACCCGTTGTTTTTTGACCAAGCGTTTTGTCGTGCACCATCCCGTGGTTCGGAGTTGTTGTTTTGACCGCTTTTTTATCCTGAGGGCCGCAACAATACCAGCAGAAATGGCAACAAGATTGTTGTATGATTTTTGACAAACATGATTTAAGCATCTGTGCGTAGTTAGTTGTGAATCGTCTGCATTCAAAAACACGCGTCACTTCTACTCCACGGGTAAAAATGCTCGTAAGATTTCGATTTCGCGACACGACGGAGAGATCCAACTGCTCGAAGGTGCAAAAGCTGCCAGCAGTGCGCTGCGAAGCGCGCGATTAGCTGGACTTTTTCACACAACCGGTGGCGGCTCAGGTTCAGGTCGCAGATTAAGGCACTGGGCTGTCGAGATTGCTCTGTTTTCTTTCGAAACCGCGTTATACAAAAGATCGANTGGTGACATTCAGGGCAGGTAAGCAGGCTCACCACATGTCGATTGACGAGTTGTATTCCGTGGAGCCGAGGAGCACATCGGGCGGCCGATACCACAGGGTTACCACCTCGTTCGAGTAGGTCTTGGTGGGGACGGATTTGGCGCGAGCGAGCCCGAAGTCAGCGAGTTTCAGTTCGCCTTTGTCGTTGATGAGCAGGTTTTGGGGCTTCAAATCTCTGAACAAAAGAGAAAACGAAAACGTCAGAGAGCACACGGATAAACGCAGTGTATCGAGAGAAAAACGTAATCAGTGTTGAATTCCTTGGCTCAAAGGCTCGAATAAGCTGAAGAGTGACGTGACGATAAACCACACTGTTAACGGTTGTTCCCATATACGAGTCGAAAGCCCTCGGTAGCTATTCAGCAATGGTTACTGTATTGCGTGATTAATCTGCTGGAGTTTTGATGCTCACCAGATGCAAGGAGCTTACGTTTAGGTCGACTGCGTTATTAAATGTCAACGAAATCACGTGGCAAAGAATTTTTTTTCTGAAACGAACTAGCAGTGTTCTTTCAAGCATCCACGTTGAGCGTCACTATGGATAAGCTGTCATGAAACAATTATGACTTTCGCAAACGGTGACATAGCTCGAAGTGTTCTACATAATGGCAGACGCGGTGTTCCGAAATTGCCCAGTTTTCGCCCCGGTCACATCAAGGAGCGTTGTTTGCTCATTTTTGACGCGACTGTATTGCAAAGCTATATTCAGCAAAGGGCACGCACGGCTACATCCGATTTTTGAACTTCGTTGAAATGCAGGCCAACGATAAATCACATGGACATTGTTGCAATTTTTTAATACCAGCCAAAACGAACAGAGACGAGTTTTGTTGCGCGAGCTCTGGCGGAAAATCTCGTGCGGTTGACGCTGGAGGCGGGCAGTAGATTCTTCGCCCTAATATTTACAAGCACGCACGTAACCAACGCAGTATCATCGACGCTTTGCCGCAAACACTAACACCGTTTCACGTGTTGATAATGTCAAGCGCTGTTTTCTCGATATAAGCGACGCTGCAGTTCGTTCCAAACTCCGATCATTTTTTTCTGCCCGGAGCGCAAAAGTGCGCCGCGATCAACGCCGTCGCTACTCAGGTCTGACCGAGACAGGGTTGACAACGTTTGTTCAGCAAAAAAGCCAGACCTTGCCCCCCAAAAAAAGTCAGACAGCAGTTTTAGGACATATACACATAAAAGATGCAAAACCAAACACAAAATATACAGTAAAACTCGTCACAAACATCGCTATAATACAATTCCAATCTTTGGAAGCGTTTTCTTTCTCCGTAATTACACTGACGTAAGTTGTTTCCTGTTAATAACATCGACCATTTTCAGGCCACGGTAAAAGCGTTGCAATATTCTGTGCACCCTGCATGGCCATGGACACTCGTCAGAAGAGATNTGTAATAGAGATGGATCGGGCCGCTAATGGTCCAGTGTTTGGGCGGGCCGCTGAAGATATTTTAGCTGTTGGATTTCACCGAGCTGCTACAAGCCGCCCGCTAATGTTGAAAAAATCTTTAAAATTTTATGAGTTAACAGAACCACTCGGTGGCAATTAAAATGAATGAAACCACTTGGCATTGCTTTGCCGATGCTGCATTTTCAGGCAAATTTGCTTTTCCCATATGTGAGCACTCCACCAGGGCGACTGGCAGGCACACTTTTAAGAAACTTTTCGTGTATGGCGACAACTTGCATGAGCGTGGCGGTCAGCAATTTTGGTGATAAGTGGCTTGTTGGAGGGAACATGTTATGCAACACAAGTTAAGGTTGAGGGTTTTACGTTTAGAGTTTTAGGTTTAGGGATTTACATTTAGATTTAAAGTTTTAGGTTCAGAGCAGAACCATGCCAGGAAGTCTTCAATGGGGGCTATAAGTTTGTGCGGCGGTCTTGACATTCTGAAATTGACAAAAACTCCACTGAATTATACAGTAGTGTTTCACATTTTAGTTTTGGGGGTTTGGAGCTTTGTTTGGGGGGGCTAAACCCAACAATGCTACCCCGTGGCGACGGGCTGGTTGAGGGTTTTATTTTCAGGTTTAGGGTTTTAAGTTTAGGTTTGGGGTCTTAGGTTTAGGGTTTTAGGCTTACACACTAATCCACGCATGCAACTTTGTACATGGTGCTTGTCACATGACATGACCACTTCATCCAATCATGTTCCAGAAAAGGTGATATAGTCTCAGCAGATATTTTTCCTCAGGAGGCAAAACAGACAGGTCTGCCGATTGTTTAGCGGACCATGGTGGGCTAGCTTGAAAAACAAAAAATGTCCTCGGTCCACGGGCGATTAATGGGCTGGGTGTTGCGCACTATGGGCGGTCTGGGCCTGAAAAACCTTGGATCGTGCCTTCTCTAATTTGCAATGAATATGCAAATCAGACAATGTTTTGCCAGAACCAAGCCTTTCCGACGGAAAAAAGCCAGATTTTGTCTGGCATTTTTTGATTTCCAAAAAAAGCGAAAGGTGTCAAAAAGCCAGAATTTCAAAATTTGCCTTCAAAAACGCCAAATTGGCAACCCTGGACCGCGATGCAAATAAATAGCCGGCGAGATAAAGATCGTGAGCGCGTTTGGAAGAAACGCAGATCGACGGGTACCGTCGCGCTATGAGCCCAAACGCCAAACTTGTGAACAAACCTGTGCAGCACTCTTCTTTTGTGACAGTAGGCTATGCCTCTCAGGAGTTGAAACAAGAATAACTGCAAAAAAACGATCGTGTCAGTCAGTACGTTTTTTTTTTCGGGACGCACGCTCACGCCAGGACAACAAGCAACGCAACAAGGGAGGTTGAAATTGTTGGCGAATGAAGACAATGGGTGAGGCATGTTACGCAACAGTGAATTAAAGGTTCTTAGGCGAACACACAGGTATCATCAGAGTATACTACTGTGGTTACGCAAAAAAATCCGGGCGCAAAAAATGAACTAAACCAGGGATCTCAAACTCAATTTGCTCCGAGTAGTAACCCGAGGGCCACATTATGACGCTGACGCAACGATGGCGGTACCTGAACATTACTAGAAACAGCTCATACATTTTATTTCCTGCGAAAGTTATCATGAGTTATAGGCAAATCATTTCTAGCTTTCTCTACGTTCGTTTAAAAGGCGTTTGCTCACTCGCTGCCCGAGCACTTTCAAACACCGGTGAATAAACTAAACAACGCAAATGTTGATCATTTGAAACTTCCTATGAAGCCTCGCAGTCCGCACAAAATGCCCTCGCGGACCACATGTTTGAGCCCCCTGAACTAAACCCACGATTACTTCCTGGTTGCCAAAACAAGCTCAATTTATAAATCGCAACTGCATGGTTTTCATATTTTTCTGAAAAAATCTTATCAAAGAAAATTTTGCTCCAAGAATCAAGCATCAGGCGAAGCCACACGATGCCGCTTTCAATTCAGCGAGCAATCGCCATACTCACTCGAACATTGTGCATGCTGAGGATATTCCCGCACTGATCCATGTACTGTTTCAGATCACGATCCTAAACATACAAAAAAACGTATTTATTGGATGCTGAACAGCGGAAAGCTTTCGCCAGAGTAGTCAGAACCATTCATGGTCCGTTTCCCACACCACAAAGGAAGGCGCCTCCAAGTAGGCGCTCACAATATTAAAACACAATTGAAAAAGCAAAACATCAGCTTCGACTGCCACTTAAAACCATCGCTCAGTTTTAATTGACAGTATGTTTCCCGTGATTAAAACTTCCTGCACTTGTTTTGCAACACAGCTTTTCAGGTCGCGTTGCAAGACGCAGACCGCGGCTCTGCGAGAAAGCCAGGTGCCTTCCCTATTGTTGGTGCAATGTAGGTGTAACGGTGAGTAGGTAGTATTGCAAACGAAGCTAATGGGAAATTAATTAATTGACTGCAGAAATCGCAAAAACTTATCAATCAATGATTAACCTGCCATAGAGTAGATACTTTCAATGGTGAGGTATTGCCAGTTACAATACGGCATATTCGTTTCGAATAGGCAGACACTTCGTGCGTATTGTAGCACCAGGAAACGAAATGGGATTGAGCAGAATAAATCATCACGGACGAGCCACGCCTGAAGGTTTGTGGAATTTAATGTGTAAAACACTGAAATTTCAAGCGCATGGAGATCCGATGTTACCACTTCGCCTAAAGTTCACTACAAATTCACTAGAACTGTACCCGGCTGTACACAGCTTTGCGCATGGGGAGTAAAACGATGTCATGTGAACATTACCATAACGACACATCGAACCACTGCGCACGGCGTATTATAAAGAAACTACATTAATTAGAGCAGGTTGCACCATATCCAAGGTACGGTTACGACTGCTTGCACCCAACAGTGGGAAGTACTAATCAGTTTGATCGTTCATCGAACTCACCAAATACTCAAAAACTAGCGTGAGTGATCTTTCGGTGTGGACAATGTCGTGCAGGGTCACAATGTTGGCTTGCTTCAGATCTTTCAGCAAGGACACTGCAAACACAAGGCCACAGATTAGGTCATTAAGCAAGCCGCCCACCCAAAGGTTAAAGTGACCTTTTGTTTGCTCAGCACGAGTGTCGAGTGTAATGTACAAGACGCAGCCAAGGTAATGGGTTACTGTATAACATCCGCTGCAACCCGCGGCCTCTCCAACCAGCAACCAAACCTCAGCAGTTCACTCCATTAAAAAAAGAGTGGCGGATAAACATGCCGTCTGAAAATGCTGACTTGAGCACTATGTTATTCAAGAAACTACGACCACTGAGTCAGTGCGCTTTGGAATCACACCTTGATGTAAAGGTTTTCGCATTAATTAACGCATCTAAAGATTTCAGCGACGTACATTCACTGATCATTTTTGTCCGATTCGCCCCCCGGTGCACGGTGTACGAGTGCACTGTTTATGCCATGCTTCCTTGCAACTGAGTGGAGCTTTATCGCACCTTGATGTGAAGGTTTTCGCACTGATGAGCTTTGTCGCTCGGAAGCACCGAACAAAACTAACACAGCGGCTTAATAAGAAGTCACACGATTCATTTGTTTCTACAGCCATTTACTAGTAGTCAGTATAGAAGAAAAATTTCGATGACGGTGAAATTCGGTGATGTAGCTCAATTACCACGTTCAACTGAGAGCACAAACGCGGCAAGGCTGCATACGACCGCGTGATTCGTAATTAGACGGTTAAATATGATAATTACCTCATAGACGTGTATGATAAATATAGAACGGCATGTAGGTCAAGGTGACTATCATCATTTGAATGATGACCGCACATCGCGTTCTCCTTCGCTGGAGTAACCGCGTTTTTAGTTTTGATGACAGTTCAGCACCACGTCCCATGTGCTTCAATGTTCGTTGCATACCACGAAAATTTTGCAAGAAGAGGGCTTAACGCCCACGCTGACCACCTCGGAAAGGCAAACCCAATTGGTCAAGTCGATCTCTGCGCACAGCGTAAACCGCGCTAGCTCAGCAAAGAAACGAGTTGCATATTTATAGTTCTATCCAGGGCGTAGTGGGGCGGGAACGGCGTTACCGCATGTATTTTGGGTCTGGGAACGCGTGTATCCCACACTTTTTTCATGTTTTCGTTTATAGTGTAATGAAAGTGAGTACGTCATTAAATACTGATTTTAAAATGAGTTTGAAATTCTGTTTAACATGGCTAGTTTTTTGGGTGCGTTCCCACACTTCTTTTTTTAGCACTACACCTTTGATTTTATCCCGTTTTCCAGAACAATCTTACAGGTATATGTACTAGCGAGGCCAAAGGCAGATGTCACGAATGAATACCTGTTGCAAACCAGAGTGAAAGCTACAATTCCATGCACACAATTTTTTTATCTTCTTCGGAGGCAGAGTTTTGCAAATGTGCCAGGCTAGCTTCTGAACAATAACAGATATATATATATATATATA
>JGI24159J19872_10006512_pt1 | contig 15225 bp, 9 predicted proteins | sample Ectturendosymbi4_FD_19872 | JGI IMG/M metagenome (IMG submission 19872) | reverse complement strand
AAACCCTGCGAGATATATCGATTTAGATTTGAACTGAAGATAGCTTTTACAACCAGCAATGTAGCAAATTGGTGTCAGCGTTCTCGGATGTCTGCATCATCCGGCGTGCACTCAAGCGTGCAAATCTGGCGTCAGTGGTGAAATTTTTAAGGGCGACCGATTTTTCTGACGAAATGTTGTTGATTTTTTCTGACGAAATGGTGTTGAATTTTTCTGACGAAACAATGGTGTTGGATTTTTCTGACGAAATGGTGTTGAATTTTTCTGACGAAATGGTGTTGAATTTTTCTGACGAAATGGTATTGAATTTTTCTGACGAAATGTTGTTGAACAGCTATTGTTATGCCAAGCACAAAACCGAAGCAACTGATTCTTTTGTGACATAAAGGATTAGCGAAAAGGCAACGATTGGTTTCAAGACGTAATGCGCATTCACTTGGTCCACAAAACAATTTTGGCGTGTTCTCAGACAATTTATGCATCAAAAAGGACAAATAAAAATATGTCGCAGGTTGCTTTTATTTAGTTCCTAGACCGTCGGTGAAGATCAAGAAAAAATGGGTGTAGAATCGCCGAATGACATCATTAATGCTTAAAAATGCCTTGGTAAATGCAAATCACTTTATTTTTGGGGTTGCTTGGTACTTTTTTACGCTAGCACTCAAAGCTGTTAGTTTTTTGTTGTATCTATGAAGTTCTAATTCTGTTCTTTTTTCGCCTCAGACTCGCCACATGTAGAAAACCACAACACGCTGCAGGAATTGCAAAACAGTTTGCAACAAGCTCTCTGCGACGTCACCCTGTCGTCATCTGCCAGTACCTCCCCTTCAAAGTTTCAAAGATGCGGACAATTGTTGCTTACTTTACCTTTGGTGCGCCAGGTGTCACTCAAAGCCGTGCATTTCTTCAACAGCGTCCGCCTGTCCGGTAAAGTTCAAATGCGCAAGCTCTTCCTTGAAATGCTGGACGCCAAGCTTTAGACTGGCGCCGCCGTCCCTACCAGGGCCGCCGAAGAAAGACAGAGCGCAAACTATGACTGCTGCCAGCAACGGCCTATGATAGTCAGTTCCGTTGTCGATGTTTTCTTCCTGCTTCTGTGTCGCGAAGAGCTAGGTGCTAACTTGTCCAATAGCCATTTTTGCGTTTTTATTTTTTTCTTTAATTTTAAGCGGTTGTTTTGACGTGAAATAGGTTTCGTACCTTTATTGTCGCCGATGATTCGTCTTTTGTAGTTGATGTGTTGAACTGACTGCTTTAGCTCTCTTTACTTTCACGAACTTAAACAGTGCTCCTTTAAAATTCGTACAATGGCCATGGCGTAATAATATTTGCTCACTAGTTTCAAAGTGTCACTCTCAGAAAAAGTACGCTCACTAGTATTTGAATCAACCATTCGGTGCTACGCAAATCAAAGGGCTTCAGCCCACGGTAGCATATTTTGCATATATAAAATTTTTTAAAGTTGATGTTGCTCCTTATCTTCGTTGCATTTCACGTATGACGCGGTTACCCATGATGGAATATATTTTAAAGATCAGGCGCTGAAGCGGAAGACTTTGCGTGGCACTGGATGATCTGTAAAGCATTTACACTGTGATGACGTCAGGACTTTCGTTTGCGCAGAAAAGCGTTCTATGAAATTTGTGTCTACGTTTGACCGCTTTCGACTTCTTAAATGCATTTATTTTTTTTGTGAAACTATCCATTCTTTTAACGGTTTTTGCGTCGCACCTACCGACTTGTCTTCTTAGCCAATTGTTGTTAACAATCGTTGCGTCGCTATAACATTGAAAGTCAATAAATAACCACGTTTGTGTTTCTTTTATCAGCTCGCGGTGTCCCTAGTAAATTTTGTTCGTTGTTTGTCTTCTTTTTTACGTCGTTGACGCTTCGCCGGGCTGCGCGCGAGATCCTCCCCGACTACCGTAACCTCGCTTGCTCCAAAGTTCGATGAAACTTGTCCGCTGGTACAACATCTCTTTATACTTGCCTCGAACCGGGGCGACCGCGCTGCATTTAAACTGCCGCTATACCAGTTATACAGTGCGCTTGTTTATCAAGCATTCGAGCTATTGCGCCAACTGCCTGCGTGACGAAATAAGGAAGAGGGGCAGGAATTTGCGAAAAATCACGTGCACTTATCGAAGGAACGCCGAGGCTCTTTTTCTTCGTGCACGTGAGTGTTGAACGGTCGGTGCGAAGAAAAGTGGAATGCGAAAGTGGTGTTTTTGCCAAATTCGGTTTGATTGTTATTTCGGGCGAAGCCTTGGTTTGCACAACGATGAAGGAAGTGATATATATATATATATATATATGCACATGCAAAAGCGATCCATACGTGTTGTTTACGCATGACTGAAGAACTCGGTTCTCAGCCCAAAAAGGTGTATGCGTGCGGTTCGATGAGAGACGACCGGTTGGCAGCGTCGTTGCTTTATGTTACCAGTCAGTTGCGATAGCTGTTATGTGAGATGCCTCGCTGTCTTCTCAGTACTTTTTAGGTAATTTTGATAAAAACTTCTACGGGATTTTGCTGCAGACAATAGTTTTTTACTTGACGTTAGCGAACGCTATAGTCTTCAGCTGTATTAAACTGTTCAAGCGTGCTAAGAAACGTTGCTGCCCGACGAGCGCATTTTTGTGTATCAAAATCGTACACTTATTTTAATTTTGATCTACACAGATATATATTTATTACGGCTTATTTCTTTTAAAAATGTGCATGATATTTGGCTTGTATTAAAACGTGAAAATCGTGCCACACCATGCCTGATGATTTTCGTGCTTCGCAGGTGTTACAGGGAGCTGCCACGCGTGGCTAAAAGTGACGTTCTGGTTCAACCGTTCTTCATGATGAAAAAAACACCTTTTTTCGGGCTTGACGAAAACGCAACTGTATTTTGTATGGAAATCTAATAATGAGAAACTTGCACTTGTCATGGATGTTCTGAAGCAAATCAAACATGACAACGTAACGATTTCGACTGGAGTAATTTCGCTGCTTTGTTTAGTTCGTTTATCTTTGAAAAGGCTCATCACACAAAAGTTTGGGTGCTTCTGCGGTCTGTTAGAAGCATGAGTGAACTCACCAACAAGCGTTCCAGTTCATTAACAGTTGTTGCAGATTCATCGGCTGAGCGATCGACCTAGCTCAGTAAACTCTTAAGTGCGACACGCTGCTTATGGCCGACTTGCTAAAGAGCTGAATCAGCGGGAAGTCTCTGGCTTGCAGGCAGCTACATCTAGCTAGGCTCTACAAGTAGCCCGCAGGCGGGTTGTTCGCAACTTAAAACTGAAAAATCTTAAAAACATCAACACAGGATTTTCATCTCTGAATATTTCTGATGAAAAGTTTCATCTTTAGCCTGACTTTCGTAGACTAGTTTAGTTGCGGCTTTTCATGGGAGATTCGAACGCGCAACGGATAGGACGCCAAGTCGACTAGTGCAACGGACAGGCAACAATAGAGATTCCTTGCTCGACCAGGTTCACTCTATTGTTGCTTGTGCGTAGCTGCATTTTTGAAGCACTCCCCGACTGCGCGCTCTATGCATGTGCCTTCACGCTGGGTATGATCAGGAGTAAGTAGTGCTGTCGTCACGGACTGATGCATTTCACATGAAGTCAAGTCAGCAGCGACATTCACAGTGATGTTTGCCGAGCTGGTTGGGTTGCGTGTCAATGGAGTCTCGATCTTTGGTGCCCATGAGGCTAGGCATGCCACACGAATATCATTAATGTTAAGGGCATTTATCATAAAACATTTTGGCGTGTTCTCAGACAATTCATGCATTTAAAATTACAAATAAAACTTAAAACTATGTCGTAGGTTGCTTATATTGAGTTTCTTGATTTCGGTGAAGATCGAGAAAAAATGAGTATAGATTCGCCGAATAACAGCATTTATGCTTGAAAATGCCTCGGTAAATGCAAGCACAGCGTTTGCAAACCACTTTATTTTTGGGGTTGCTGGGTGTTTCTTTACGATAGCACTCAAATCTGTTGGTTTTCTGTTGTATCTATGAAGTACGCCATTCTAATTCTGTTCTTTTTTCGCCTCAGACTCACCACAAGTAGAAAACCACAACACGCTGCAGGAATTGTTAATGTGATGGTGAACTTAAGCTTTGCATGAAGACAAGTTAAGCGCTGCATGTCCAATGGAAAAATATAAAGATTTAATGCAAAATTGTACTTGGAAAGATGAAAACTCTGGCTGCAGCGCAAAGAATAGCGCAGCTCGTACACTATCCCTGTCACCCAAACGCAATCCTGACTGAAACGGATTTGAAAAAATTCTTAAGCTCTCTACATTGGGTGTTAACCAGTGGCAAAGAAACTCCTGATCGCCTTCCTACATTGCACGCTTGATCCGATGGAACTCACTTTGGAAACCACTTTCATTGCTTTACGGGGGGGACATTCGGGGAAGTGCCTCCCATTGTTTTGTGCCCCAAAATTTCTTGTGCCCAGAAAATTTGTTATTAAAAAGATAATAAAAATAAAAATCTTGCCTCCCTAAAATGTATTTCCCCCCAAACCTTAAAACCTGGCCACAGGTTTGCCGGTGGGTCCCCGCATTTGGGCTACATTCGCCTGTCCACGCCTGTCACTAGAAAGCACATCTGGAATGATTGAAAGTTAAATAAAATAAGCAATGACATTGTCTACCAGCAACGAAATTTAACTGCAAAAGTAAACACACCTATATCAAACTTAGCATCAAGAACTAGATTTATCGACGTGGTGGGTTACTGTTCCACATATCTTTTGAAGAAGATTACACGCAAAAGTTTGTTGTTTATTGATATTTACACGGAACAACCGTTGAGAAGCACCAGCCAATCGGTCTTGAGCAAAACAGCAAAATACTGTTATTACATGTAAGACAAAGATAATGTAACGTCACTTGATGCGTTATCAAAAGTAACCGTACACGCAAAAGTGCAAGGACATGATCAACGTGTCAGGTGGCGACATAGTAGGGCGTTTTTGTTAGGCAGCACATAAACACATGTTTTGAAAATATTTAGGATATTTTGAAATCTTATCCTTTTACGAATTCTTAGTAAATTTTAGAAAAAAATTTGAGAAAATTTTAGAATTTTTATATTTTTGGAAATAGAAAACAGAAAGCTGGATTGACATCAATCAACACTGTTAATTCCTCGTACTCAACTCAGTTGCTTGCCATTTGTTGTTCACATATTCTGGTTGTAAAACAGTGAGAAACGTTTCCAGCTGCAGTTAAGTTGTTCACAAGTAGCGCACCTATTTGCATGAATTGCAACGCGAAGCGTTTACTGCAATCGGAGGGGGAGACCTTCCAAGTGTAAGGGAATTTTCAGGTAGGCGCGGCTTATGTCCAGGTGGTAGCCCAACTGCATCAGTTCGGCTGCGAGTAGGGCCGCAGCCAGGTGATATTTTCGGGAAGAGGGTTAAATAGTTGTAACTTGTCTTTTGAAATTTTCGGGGTGGCAATTGCCTAGTTGCCCACCCCCTGGTTGCGTCCCTGGCTGCGGGCTAACACCTACACATGTGGTGGATCGGAGCGAAATAGCTATTGCTTTGTTTAGAAAAAAGCATTATCTCGTTTAGCTGCTGTGGTTCAACATTTTGGGCGCACAGCACCAGCGCTTTCATCACTGACTCTTTGTGTCTAAAGGCACTTAATACCTCTTGAGCGCTTCACTAGTGTTCCCCGCGACAAGTTCAGCGCGGTTAAAGAGCGCATCACACGGCATTAACAAGACTTTCGTTTATGCTATTTGATGGCACGCGCAAGCGTACGTGGGGGTGTTTTTCAGGGGGGCGGGCGGAAGTCCTTCGTCCTGAAAAATTTGTTCCTGCCTCTTTTCTTGCGCTGTATAATTTCATACAAAATGCATCTCTATCATCAGAAATTCCAATGAATATCCGTAAAAGTTTTCTAGAAAATAAAGTAAAGAGCAAAAACAACATCGTCTATTTATCTTGGAACTCAACTGTTGTTGACACGGCCACAACATCACAAATTTCCAAAACGCCATCTTTAAGTTTTTGAAATTTTCCCTGCAAAACTGCTCTGGTTTCTCTTTTTCCCTGAAAAACGCAGGTCCTCAATGTAAAAATTCACAAACACTCTCCTAATTTGCTTGATCTTCACATATTTTGCAGTGCCAGGCGAGAACGACCGCCCTCCCAGTTGGAGCCCTGCGCGGGGTGAAAAGGTTTGTCCGCTCCCGCCCCGTAATCGCAGCCGCGCATCCTCCCAACCCGCACTGTATCCGTCTCAAACCTGCACTTGTCACTGTGTGTCTGAAAAGCACTAAAAACTCATGCAGTGTGTTTCGTCGCTGGTGGCAATTTATTCAGCGGTTCATTTAAAAGGGATCAGAAGCTCTTAACAAAAACACTGTAAACTCAAACTATTGTATTGTGTTCAAGTTTTGCCGCCGGTATTAATATTTTGAATCCACAAGAATATCACCAAAAAATAAACGTGGGGCTGGCACATCGAAACACCCGACGGTCATCTTGTCAAGGTGTCTTTAAAGTTGTTAGAAGTATATTGTGGTGATCATTAGGACAATGTAACTGTTAGTAGCTGACTGTGATTTATATGTAAATACTCAAGGCAAAATAAAAAAATAACTTATTGCCAAAAAACAGCAAACTGCAACAACAAGTTCAACCTCCAATATACAGTTAACCCCACAAGAATATGTTACAGACCAGAGACAATGTAGCGCAGGTAATATTTTGGCACCGATATTGAGAGGAACAAACGTCAACAAGAAGACAGGAAACAACAATGATGGGTGAGTAGTTCATTTCATTTGTATAAACAAGTACGATGCAACAGATGAGATTACATTCCATAGTCAATCACGAAATGAGGTACGAAACGTTAAGCTTGTTACGTACTATTGAAAGCGATAATAAACTTTTTGTCACTTTCAGAGAAGCTACCAAAAGAGAAACTTTTAAACCGTTGCAGTATGCTGGACCATGCCACTGCTCTTTGATATGCTAGATTTCGTTTGCCTATAGAAGAGCCAACTCTAGGGATAAAGTAATTTTGGCTTACAGCTGACCTAGTGAAGCGAGTGTAGGTTTCAATAATCCTTTGAAAGAAGCTATTATACGATTGTGATAATGTATTGTTATGAAATTTGTGCATTATTTTAGATAGATCTAACTGATATATATCCTTTATTTTTAGAAAACCCAGTTGTTTATACAAAATGTGAAACGTTTTAGTCAACCTTGAGCGCTTCTTTCTTAGCTTTAAGAGCAATGTTGAAAAAGAGTATATGTCGTTCATTGACGAACTCTTTAAAATTGCCCTTCTGCTTTTCACGGCATGCCCAGCCATGTTATACACTCGTTCACTAGCAACGATAGTTGCCACAACACAGAAGGTATTTCTTGCATTATCACTGGGATCTGGAAACTCCAGTCTATGGTCTCGCCGCCACTGGAGAACGTCGTTACACCTTTGTACCACAAGCTCTCTGCATAGCATTGAATTTCTTGCTCATGTCACATTCACATGCATAGTAGTGGCGGATCCAGGGGGTGGCAGTTTGGGGCAACTGCCTCCGCCAAACGGCTGTGGCGCCCCTTTCAAATGGCGCCCCTCTGATGAAAATGCGCCCCTTTTTGGTGCCTATCGAAGTAGAAACAAAGGCAAAAATACTGAGTCTAAACTAAACAATGCTTTACACTTCGTTGAAATTCAGTATTTACGTGACGGACTTTGACCCAGCTTCTTACCGATTAGAATCAACATTGCTATTGTTTCGTAATAATACTCCTGTTCCCTTATTTCTTTTCCGCGTGAGAACTGCCCAGCAACACTGGTGCCACGCCTAGTGATTTTTCACTAGATCTAGTGATTTTTAGACTGGCCTAGTGATCTAGTGATTTTTCAGGGCAATCTAGTGATTTTTTGCAAAGTATGTGCTTGGAGAAAATCGGTTGTCTTCTTTCTAACTTTTCAGCCCTTTTCAATCCGTAAACAACTATATTATTATGTAATCCTCGTTTGAAGATTTACACCAAGGAACAAGAGTTTCAAATTTTACTTTCTGGTGGTTTGTCTTCCGCGCTCTTTATTGCTGCAAGTTCAGTGTTGGCCGTGATGGAATTTTTATTTATTTGCAGGAATACGGTAGCAGAAATAATTAATTAAAATGTTAGGTTGATGAGTCTAAAATACTCCGTGAGCGGTGTTGTTTTCAACTCTTGAAAAACGTCTGATGATTGTTGGCACAAGATCTTCATCTTCCATGCTTCAACATGATCTATTTTAACAAACTTGCAAATGATGCAAAGGTTTTTGGGCGATAAAGCAAATAACAAAATCATTTTAAGCAAAACTGCGCACTTCGACGCAAAAATTTAAATCTAGTGAATTTTTTTCAGATCTACTTAATTTTTTTTGCGAATCTAGTGATTTTTGCAGAGAAGCCTGTGGCAGCACTGCCCAGCAATCACATACACGATCTCTTTCGCTAGCACAGTTCTAGTCTTGGCGTTTGGCTGTGCAAAATTGTTCTGTTTTTGTTACAAGTTCATTTTTTAACGCTTGGTGGCAGCTTTGAAAGGAAAAGCAGTAGAGAAGATAGGAAGGCAGTAAATATGGAAAACGTAGAACTGACGCAAGATTTTAGAAGGCTGCAAAGCGAAAAAACAGTTTCAGGTCTGCTATCAGTGTAGTCCGTGAATCCGCTCCGCAGTTGCCTACGTCTGCATCTTAGTTTTGCAGCACCAAGGTAAGTGGATGAGTTTCTTGTCGGAACTGACGACCCTGATTGAACCATATTGCAGCGTGTGAAAAGCTATAGCAACATTCGTACGTTAGCAAAGACGTAACGAGTTTAGATGGCGCCCAGTGCAAGAAGCAAGTTTGGCGCCCCCATCTTCGAACCTGAGGTCTTTCGGAAGCAAATGTATTCTACTGAAGAAAGTACTTGTGACATTGTCGGTACTTTTCGGCACCCCGCAGTCATCCGGCGACTCCGCGTGATTCGGCGCCCCCGTAGTAATTCGGCTCCCGGGAATTGTGTCCCCCTCGCCCCTTAGTTATGCCCCTATATGTTAGCAAACAACTTTCATGTTTCTGACAAAATGCATTGAGCGTGCCTATTTTTTTCGGTCGTAGACCGCCTTTTTTTTAAATGACCGAAAAACATTAAGTCAATTCGGTCATAACCTCCGTAAAGGTAGGCTAGTGAATACTGTTACGACGAGTTTTAATACTATTACGGGACAAATGAGCGAGGTGTCTTAGCGAAAAAGACAGGAGCGTGCTCCAGTAGCTCAGGGAATTATGACCTAACAAAGCAATTCTGCAGCACTTCACTCCGTCAACGGGGAGAGCGCAGCGTAGCATTGAATCGCTACATGGTAGCACTGCGCGCTTCAACAAACCAGGATACTCACTGCTCAGCAGTCAACTCTGACGCAGAAACTTCGGCAAAATTCCAGCTATCTGCAGCTTGGTGGAATGATTAATTGGCTGTACGCGGTCATGACGATTTTTACTCAACAGTTCAATATTTGCAGTTCAAAATTTGAGAGGAGTACGGCGCCTATTGTCCCTCCCGCTTACGCACCTGGCAGCAGTGACTGATGGCCAGATAGTTTTGTCTTGATTCTTTTGTTGCAAGTGCAAACCCGTAGACAGCTCACGCCGGCCACGAAAAGACAAATTTGGCATGGCTGGCTAAATCTGCAACCACCAGCACAATGTGTAGCTTACTGGCTAGAACAGGGGTCTCCAAACTACGGTCCGCGAATAAATTTTGTCATTGATGAAAAACTGATATATTTACGAAAATTTGTTGATTTGGTAGAATTTTACAAACCCCGAAACAATCACATTACGTGAAACGTCCGGCCCTCGACATGTTCTGTATTACAAAAACGTTTGGAGATCCTAGGATAGATCATTCCGAGTAAATCACATTAATTTGAGTAGAAAAGCAGAAAAACAAGGCAAATTTTAACTTTTTCACTGGTATCTGTGAGGTTGGCTGAGATGCATGGTTGTAAATGGGTTATAGGCTGTTTCTCTCTTGTGTTTGCTGGCCTGGATATAAGCAGATCCATCGTCAGATCAGCAGCATTGGGGGTGGCTTAAAACTTGTTTGGGGGGTTCGGAGTATACACAAAATTGGAAATTGACTTTATCAGGAAGACTAGTGCTTGAGTTTGGAGGTATTCACTGTGAATTTGATGGTGTCATCCCAACTGCCCCTACCTCTTTTGAACAGTGTCACACCTTTTCTTCATAATCTGGACTAGTGAGATTGATGTTTTTTTCTTCGCATCAGTAGTCCAGTGTCAAAATATGTGAAACAGTATTAAACACTTTATTGAAATTCTACTTATATTAGTGGCGTTAAATGTATTTTAGAGCAATATGCTTTCAAGCCAAGTGTGAAGCTATCATGCGATTATGAGATCGTTTTTCACGATAGCCAGCAGCAGAGCTACCTGACATGGGAGGAATATCATAGCAAATGTTTTTCATTTATTTTTTGTTTTTGAATTGCCGCTTCAGCAATAAATACGCTTTTCATTTGCATGAAACTGATCAAAACTTCGTCTGGATATGTGATCGTCATTTTGCTATTTATTCGGCTCCTAGCTTGGAAATTGAGTTGTCACTTCCTAGTGTACGAAGAACCATTCTGCTTCTAAGAAGTTCGGAATACGCTTCAGACATTGTTTTTTCCGATGTGCGGATATCCACAACAGCGTCAAACACAAGCGCGCAGCGTGCTTCGGGCAGTGGTCCTCAAGCTCCGGGCCGCGGAGTTACAAAATGTGTACTGGTGGTGACACCGCTCGCTTTCTAGGCACGTGATTGGTCGGTTCATTCCATAGAAACACTGTTCCGAGAGTACTCTCGGGCCGCGGTAAAACTGTCAAGCATTGACCGGTCCGCGGTTACAAAAGTGTTGGGGACCACTGCCTTAGTGCATATCTTTCAAACATTTACGGTTATGTGTAGCTTGTGAAAAAAAGAACCTATCTTTTTGGACCTGCTTTAAACTTTTTGTGAATTAATCATGAAAGGCGATTTTAAACTCTGGTGATTTACTGAAAGATCACCTAGCTCGACCAACCAAAATAGCCATTTTCTTGGCCTACATAAGGTAACCACTTTTGTGTGATACCCAACGATTGTCGCAGAGAGGCTGGGGTATTTAAACAAGTGAAGACTTTTTGGCGCCCCCTTATTTGACTGCCCCCAAACTTTTGGTCTGGATCCACCACCGCAAAGGTCATCATTCAGTTACCCGCACAACGAAGTTCTTATCCCGCGTCCGCCCGTACCAAGTTTAACCCGCGCCCGCCTCACACGCGCACGCATATTTCTGCGGGTTCTCACACCCTCNCCCCAAATGCGGGTACCCGCAACCTGCGCGGGTTAACCAGCCCCGTGAAGGACTTTACTCCCATGCAGATCACTCGCCTTGTGCGCATTGACAAGCATACGTATCAGAAAACCAAAATAATTTGAAGTCCCACAAGGGACTGGGAATAATAACCACATGAATGGATTAATTTTTGTAACTGCCATGTTGTCTGGAGACTAATGCTACGGCTCATTGGGTTGTTGTGTATCCTCAGTGCGCTTCAGATGATGGGTGGCCGGCATCATGGCAAGAGCAAGCAGCGAATACAGTGAAGCATATACGGTTACAAAAGATCCAGATAATTTCTCCCTCTCGTGTAGTCGACAATCTACAATACATCAACGCTTGCGATGTAATTGCGACATCGAACTACTGCTGCAAAAATCCTACCATCAGATTATAGCTAGTTCCCGTTTTCTCATGTTTTTTCGAAGCGCGGCGTACGTGGATCAAAGGTTTTTGGCAAACAGATTTAACGCATTCATGCCGACAAACCCAAAAAGAAGAATTGCGAAGGTTTCGATCAAGATTCGCTAATTTACTTCCTCTTGCGCTGTACGAANAATTTTCCAGGCCGCTGGCGATGCCTGCAGACGACTTTGTCTTTTGAGGCTTTGCGGTCGTGCGAGTCTTCACGGTGCTGTAGCACAAGACCGAAGCAGTGAGTTTAGCGACAAATTTTTGTTGCGGAAAGACAACTACGAAGTTCTAACTTCCTGCTATTGTACAAATAGAATTGCCCCCAATTTAAATATAATGTTCCCCTGTTTCTGATTCACTCCAAAAAGCTTATACGGATGATCTCTGCAGAACCGCTGGTTTAAATTCTGTGAAAGAAAATGGGTTCCATGCATTGCCTATGAGGACTCAATTAAACTTCATGAAAGTCGCTGCGTAGTTGCGAAATCAAACGCGATTTATCACATAACTGACTCACACAATCTTGGTAATTGGCCATGAAGAGGAGAAAAGGTTCAAACTAACTACAAATCACCCAACAGACTCTACTCCCACTCCAAAGAAGACAACGCATGCTTTATTATGTCAAAAAATCTGAAGGCGAAAAGCTTTATATAGCGCTTCTATGCTTTTAAAATGAGTTTTACCAAAGTAACATCATAACGATGGATCAGCTCGCTACTGCTTGCATAAATGGGGTATGACCCCCATTCTGCGGCCTGTGAATGTGACTCAGAAGAACAGACCGTTGACCATGTTATCCTTCATTTTCCAATCCATCAACCTCCATCCCCATGGAACACATGGCCTGACGGTTCTGGATGACGAAACAATCGAATGGCTGCTCAGCACCTGCTCCGAGATCTAGTGCTGCCCAGCAGTGGATTGAAAAAACTCGCTCAAACGACGAAGAGCTCGCTACAGGCTGTATTGTTGGCTTAGTAGTAGACAACCTCAGTGAATGTATGACACGGAAATGTGTCCCTTTCTATTTATCCAACACATTGTCGTTGTGCGTACTTCTTCCTGTCTGCAAAACGCCAAGCTGCGAAGAGGTGTATAGGTCCATTCAGCTTGTAAAGGTTGAACTGCGAGGTAGCATTTACGTCAGAGTACATGGTCTGCGACGCACTAGGCATGGCATATACGAGGTTAGTTGAAAAGCTACGGCGACGTGCAGACAGTCATGCACAAAAGCGGGCAAGTCATGCCGTTGCTATGTATGAGCCCGACAGTATGTGTGCACTTGCACACACAAGAACAGAAAAGTCATTTCCGAACGCTGATTGCAAGCTAATTGATCAATGCTTTGTCGGTGTAATGCATGATGTCACCGGTGATCTGCTGTTAAACGAATGCCCATAGCCTATGGAAAAGCCTATCAAATTATATCGCCAAATTTGTATGTGCTCCCTATTTCGTCACGATATTTGATGCCTTGGTTAGAAACCATTTAAATGCAATTATGCAACGATGCGCATCTTCAAGTAATCTTTTTATCCGCCTGCTTCAAATGTCTGATGATTTGTCCAAGTCTTCACTTTCTTTCGCTAAATAACGCTTCTGTATGACGATGACCGCGTGCAGCAGTTGCTGGTGCGTTGTTTCAGTGTTTGCTCCTTTTCAGTGCAGCCCGTACGTACTAACTAGCACCTGGTGTATGATGCCCCGTTTGCACCTTGTGAAACATTTGTTATACTTAAAAAATCACTGTAAAAGTATTTTCACAAAGTAAATATTTAATTTAAAAAAAGCATTGTAATTGACAAATACTTTGAATCTGAAATAATTACACCTTCAAAAATGTTTTGCGAAAAATTTTATCTAAGCAGCATCGTTTGACAAATTTTTTTCGTTACTGCGCCCAACTCCGCCAATGAAATGCTTCCTATTAAAGGTTGCGAATAAACCATATTGTAAATTGATATGTTGCATGTTCGTTTTTACTGCAGTTTTTTTATCTAATAAATCACCGCTCACCTTATTTCTTCTATGGTATGCTGCTTTGCATTCTCTCAACGAAGTCTTTGATGAAAACCTTATCAAAATGCAACTCTGACATGACTAAAAAAGAATTGCTTCCCTTTTTTCAGTAATTCATTGGTTATGATTCTCTTTGAATAAGGTTGTAGGACTGACGAGGCGTAGTGTTACGTAGAATTGATTTTCTATTAAAATTTTGCTGATTGATGAAAACTCTTCACCTGTTTGGAGGCTAGTTAGTTCATACGTTATGCTGAGCTTATAGTTAGATTTTAAGATGTCTAAATGTTGTCTTGCTGTAGCTGTTTGCACAAAAACTGGAAAATGCAGATAGCGGGTCCGAAGGAGTGCTGCAAGCTTTCAGCGGGATCTGGGACTGAGTCCCAGCCTCTTTTGCATTCGCTGCATTTTTAAGAATTACAATAGGCTCTTATGAAAACTCAAGAAGAATCTAACAAAACTGTACAACAATTTCTGAAATTAATTAATTACGCTCACAACGTAGACGTAGAGAATTTGAATTTTAGTCTGCCGACTGCGTCTGAAAAAAGTGTCGAAAATTCTCAAAGAAGGTCGTAGATGGCAGCCTGGCAATGACTGCAGCTTGTCACATGCAAACGATAAGGGTGGAGTCATGTACGTTCGGGCAGGAATGTATAACGGTAAATTTTTCAACTGGTCTGCGATCTTTTGTTGAGCGCTGGCGCAGAAAAGTTAAACACACCGCGTGATGCGCACCCACGAAAATTACAAAGAGTCCTTTTTTCGGGAAATGTAGCCAAGGCTGAAACAGTTGTGGATTTCTGGCGAAAACAAAGAAGTCGTAAAATAATGTATGTTTGTCCTTCTACTTCTCTAAGGGACCCCTCACGGGAGATTTTGGGGCGGCTTAGCCACGACAGTAGAGGCTAGGCACTTGAAACACACATAATATAATAATACACTTCGTACTTCGTATAACTATGGTTAAGGATAGTCATATGGTGCCATGAGATAGGAAAGAAAAAAGTGTCCCATGAACAAGCCTGGGTATTATTTTAAAACTCACAGCTCAGCTTCAAAACATGACAATTATAACATTCGTTTGCCCACTGTTCACACCATTTTGAAAACGAGTTCTTTACAATTTAGTTGGTTTGTTTGGGTGCTCATTTCTTTAGCAGACGATAACTTCTAAACTCTGAAAACTACCTTTGTCACCGTTATAGATGAGCAAAAGTGCTTTTGTTTCCGCCTAAACTGCTTTCGCTTTCTCGTACTTTTCAGTTCGAGAATACTTTGTACAGATCGTCTATCTGGTCGTTGCACATGATATTGTTGCGATCGGAAATCCCGAGCGGCATGTGCGCAAAGCTTCGCACCGTGGCAG
>JGI24159J19872_10006509_pt1 | contig 15228 bp, 11 predicted proteins | sample Ectturendosymbi4_FD_19872 | JGI IMG/M metagenome (IMG submission 19872) | reverse complement strand
ACAAGTTTCTTCTATTATGATAAAATTAATTAGGGCCCTAGAGGTTATTAGGCCAACGCTGCACAATCATCATCTACGACACGCAGCACGTGCTGTTGCTTTTCATGTCTAACGTGTTTAGTAAGCTTCTGTTGCATCAATCTTGGAATTCTTGGTATTAAGGTGTCCCGGAATGGCGAAACAGAAGGTTGGTAACCCTAACTAGGCTACCAAATGTAAATCTAAGAAATAGAATAATAAGTTGTTCTCATGTAAACAAAATCTCATTTGTCTCTTTCAGCTCTGACCAGAACTAAGTCTTGTTTAACTTTCTTATTGAACTCTTTGTGATTTAGGCAGAAGCACAATGAAACAAGAACAAGACAACTACTGCTATCTTTTCACTTTAGCCTTTACAAATAAAACCATGTAGGCTACATTGAAAACACTTTATACCACCTTATTCACACATTTAATTTATTTCTCTGATTGTATTTAAACTTGAAAGATGATAATGGCATGCTTCGGAATAGCCTGAACTGAATTTCTGCCAGCTTGACTGAAACTGCACTGCTGTGGGCATTGCTAGATTGTAAAGATACATATTACATGCATTGTTGTCTTCTACATTTCACTGAAACTAACAAATTGTCAATACTGCTCAAAACATGACCCAGCAATGAGGTAAAAACTTCCAGTAACTGACGTCCTGTGGTACAGCAGTTGAGCTTAAGCTATGCACCAGTCAGATCAACACAGACGGCCAGTCTGCTACCCTCCCTCACCCTCAACAGCCTGAACTAATGACTGACTGATTTATCCAAGAGAATAGAGCGAATGTATTAATCTTATAATTAGCTGTTCAGAGAAATTTTAACTTTAACAAAATCAATTATCTGAGTGCTGCAAAAACTTAAATTCTCACTCCTGCACTGGGTCCGGTTTTCCTTAAAAAATCTGATTCCTGGTCCTGCTTCGGCTTCGTCAAAAAGCGTAGATTCCTTCCGGAGTCCAGTCCGGCACTTCGGCTCCATGATCACCTCTGGCGTGCATCAGAAAAGAGCCTATGTCACAGCAAGCAGTTACCCAGGTTTGTGCAGAATTTGGTGTTGTGTGGTTGTTCATTGCAGTGAAGTGAAGGTTTTAATGTGTTGCACATTGTTGTGTACCTGCTCATGAGATCTGAGTGTAGGCGTGGGGTATAAACTCCAGGAAGATGGAATCCAATCCCAAAGATTTTCCTGGCTTCAGCTGTCTGAGGGCAGCAGCGAACTCCTCCGGTCTAAAGGGTTCAGAGATATTGTGACTCTCCGGTGTAGGAATCTTCCATACGTCGGACAGCTGCTTGTTGATGAGTCTGGTAGATTCACGATCCCCAGTCCTGTGTGCCCTGTTCTTCACAAGTTGCAAAATGGGGCACAGGCGAGAGGAGCATCCAGACCTGCTAGTAAGTTTATTGATGGTTCTCCATGCCTTGCGGCTAGAGTGCGAGAAGTCGATGGAGTTGACAGATTCCTCCCGTCGCTCTGGCTTCTGTTCAAGTCGAGATAGTAGGGACAAGGCGGCTCTATCAGAGTCAGTCCCCTCTGGGGCTCGGGTGAAAGAGCGGTAAAGGATCTTTAACTCTTTGTCCCAGCATTGCATATAGTTCTTCCGGCAGCCACATGGGATACATTGTTTAGCCGCAGATAGTAGGCTCTCGCAAAACTCCTGGTATGCCCTCGCAATATTTGATGTGTCTGGAGGTGGCAATCTCTCAACAGATTCACCTGTGAGAAGGTAAAAGCGCTTCCAATCGGCCTTGCGGAAGTTCCAACGTTTCACTGGATCGCTGTGGGCAGGAACCTTGAGTCTTGGTGGAATTATGAAGGAGGGCTAATGTTGTGACTGTGGGAAGTTTCCTAGGACACATCTGTATGTCAATCAAATGTCCTGGCTTAAACTCGTGAAGGCCAGGTCCAGATTGGTGCCGACGTTCCATCGGTGAGAGAAGCTGGCTGTTTCCTTTGGGTTATACAACAGTTCTTATACAACAGTCTTCTTATTACAATTAAATTACGTATGTGATGATCACACCTATATCTACACAGATGGTTCCAAAACTGTGAATAAGGCTGGCTGTGGAGTATATATAGAAACCGTAAACATTCTATACTCAACACAAATAAACAAATTTTCTTCTGTCTTTAGCATGGAACTCTACGGCATACTTCAAGCACTATATTAGATTTCATCCAATCACATCCAAAAAGTGGTAATCATCACTGATAGTCTCAGTGTACTGAGGGCTATCCAACATTCAAACTGGAAACGTCATCAAACTGTCAATAAAATAGTTCTGCTCAATCACACCTTGATCACCTCAGGCAATACAATAACATTCTTATGGACACCTGCACACAGTAATATGCCTGGCAATGAAACCGCTGACAAACTCCCAAAAATATTAACCTCGGACTCGCCTCTATCCACTCCATTAGACATACATTGGAAGCAGTCAACCCTTCCTCTCAGCCTCCCAAACATGTATGCCTTAATCAAGACATCCTGTTTTGCAGTTTGGCATGATAAATACACAAACAGTCCCAAAGCAGCCCACTATAAACAGATTTTTCAAAACATTGACAACCATACCTGTGGATCTTGTTCACGCAACTCATCCATAATTTTCCGCCTACAAACATGACACAACAGTCTAAACTTCTATCTTCATCGAAATGGTCTCTATTCGGATGGTCTATGCACAGAATGCCGATCCCCAGAAACGGTCAAACATTTTCTTCTGCAGTGTCTGAAATACACCTACCAAAGGAGCAAACTCAAACATGCAACCGACAAATTACACATTGATTTCAACCTGCAAAGTTTATTACGCAGCGAAGCTCCAGCTGTACATGTGCTGGCGTATGTCCATGACACAAATAAAACAATCTAAAAAACACTCTCAGTTAAGGCCTGGCGCTATGAAACTCTGTTGTTGTACAGCGCCAAAAAACACCACAATAATAATAATAGAGAAGAAACTGGCTGTTTTGTTTGGATCCTAAAGCAGTCTAAAGTTGTTTGATGTTGCCCAGGAGAAACAGGCTCTCACTGTCAGGAGATGATGTTGTGGTGCAACCCCAGTTGACATGTTAGCAGTTGAAGTCACCTACAAACAGACTGGGGTGTGGGAACGTCAGGATGGCTGTTAGGGTGAGTCACGAGCGTGGAGGTTTGTAGACGTTGATGATCTTGTATCCTGTGACATCTATGCACAACCACTCAGTCTCTGATTGTTCTGGAGACGGATCGACTAGTGACCATTCCAACTGCTCGTGGACAAATGTGGCAAGGCTGTGGGTCCTGCTCAGGACTGACCCAGGTAGTGAAAAGTTGGGAATCACTAGCTTGCCTGCAGTTGTGCAGTGGGTCTCCTGTAGGACGATGATGAAAGCCTTGTTCTTATAGGCTAGCTGCTCAATGACAGATATCTTGTTTGCAGTTAGCCCCTCAATGTTCAGCTGGAGCATGTTGGGTCGTGGGTCTTCTGCAGCATTTCTGCTGCCGCGCCCTAAGAAGGGCATTGTATGACCCACCCTATGCTGAACACATCCAGCGCAGGTAGCAGTGATTGCTCTCATATTGACAGGTTTGGTTGACATTTTGTGGCATATGTCATACAGCGAGGGCCATGTGAAGGCACCTGTCATCCTCCTATGCAGTGGTTTACATCCAGGAACTCAGCAATACTGTAACTGACATCCCAAGAACTAGACAGAGCCATTGTCATGATTTGTGCAGATTTGTCGAAAAGTGAGCTCTAAGCCATTACTTATAAATACTGTTTCAAGAGCTGATCTGATACCAACACTTGTCGATTCTGACAATGTCATCGATAAATCTACAGAACAGTTTGGTTCCAAAATGTCAGCTTTCGGTAGTAAGATATAATGTATGGTAAACATGCTTCTATGGTTTATGCTTCTACAAAATTTTTTGACATGGAATTACTATGTATACAAGTGAAAACATTTAATGTTGCAGCTCAAGCAAATTTACCAATCTGCATTATTGGATGTTCAGTCTGTACTTGTGTATTCGTTTAAGTATGGGTCTGGTGGTGATTTGTTAGAGCTTGATGGCAAAGACTTTCAGAGTTTTTTAAACAATATTTCTCTAACAAAAGTTGAGAAAGAAGGAAATGATCAACATGAATCTGTTATTGCAAAGCACTGGGTAAGTTAGTTGAACATCATTTTTGTGAGTGGCGTACTTTTGCAGAATGACTGATTAATTAAGTTTGAAATTAAAGAAAAGATTTTTGCCAGGTTTTTGGTAAAGATGTGTCTTTGTTGTATTGAACTCACAGATCAATTTCTTTTAGCAATGCACATGTTTCATTGAAGAAGAACTTTTCATGCTATTTATGATAGCAATATTTCCTATATTGTGTTACCACCTAGCCTTGTTTCCATTATAAGAGTTTATGCTAATAATCTCGAATCTTAATGAAAATCATGGCCAAAAAAATGATATATGACATTTTGCAGATGTTTCGATAACTCCTGTTATCATCATCAGTGCATTGCGAACTGCAACACCTGTTGTCATCATCAGTGCATTACAAATTGCAAAAATGTGCAATGCACTGATAATGATAACAGGGTTGTCGAAACGTCTGAAAAATGTCATTTATATCATTTTCTTTGGCTGTAATTTTCATTATAAGGCCATTCAGCATTTCCGTTTTTCATTTACCAATCTTGAATCTGTTTTGCAAACAACTTACTGAGTTTTGTTTCAAATGTTTTTTTTTATTTTTTAAAGGTTTATTTGCAGTCTGAAGCTGCTTTAGATGGAAGAGAAGTGGAATCAGCCCTGAAAAACAATGAACAACTTCCACCTGGCATTGTAATAGATTTTCACTCATTGTCTGTAGTAAAGCTGCATAATATGACAGCTGCTGAAACACTATTCAAACTTACTCAGTTTGGTTTTTTCAAGAATGGTATTGAAAATTTTGATGTGCAACTGCTTGAAAAAGTTGGCCTTGTATCAGCACCAGTAAACATTGGTAAGATTGAAGTTATTTTTATGTTTTGTGTTTAATGTTTGAACATAGAACAATGCAAAATGAGCAAAAAATGAAAAGTGATTCGCAACAACTGATGAGTTGCACTGCAATTGAATGCCCTTGTGAGTAATACTATGTATATTCTGCTCACCTCCTTATATTTTGATGCGAGGATAAGTTAATGTGTTAGCTTCAATGTTGATATGAAATTATGGTATTAAAATCAGGGTTAAGTTCACATGGCAAGCCATGTTGAAATTGTCAATTGTAAAGACATTGGTAACTGCTCATCTTACAAGGCAGCTTTTCCAAATTTATGCATTTGCCTTGAGGATTGTTGTGATTTACCTTCAATTTCTTCATAGGTCTTAAGTGACGTTGCTAAACAATTTCTATTGGTGCTGTTACACATTATAGTACCAGCTTCGTGATAGGTGAGAATAAGCACATTTGTTTGCAGAGGAACGGTAGTTTTTGTATTACAAGACAAGTACATACTAACTTGATGATTTACCATGTTTGCTTGTCTAAATGTTAAGGTAGTGATTCGAACAAGTGTCAAAGTTTGTATTGTAAAACATGTATATAAAATATTTTGATGAATATTTGAACATCTCATGTTATGAATATTCTTCCAGCTTAAATGCAAAATTTAAATGTTATTTGTGATTGTGCTTTAGTCCAGCGGTCTTTAACCAGTGTGCACGGTGCATCCTAGGCTGCACCAAAATATGCATAGGGTGCACCACTTCAAAAGGGTTAACAAGGGTGCATCACAAACTTGTCACACTAAACAGACTTTTTACAAACGCTTTCTGTTAGCAAAAATGAACCATTAACCAACCAATGACTTTCAGGATTTGACCTAGACTTTGCATATTCCAAAGTGTGGTACCTAAGCATCAGACCAATTTAGAGTGGGCCAAAAAAACTTCTTGAAATTCAAAAAAGGGGTTTTTTAAATCCAGGAAAATCTGCTCAAAACATATTTCAAACCAGTTTTGGATGGTTACCCCTAATAACAACCATGCAACCATGTGACAAAGGTCACGAAAAGGCCAAATTTCGTTAAATTTATGTAACTTTTGACACAATCTACAAAGCTCCCTTTGGTCTAAAAATGCTCAGATGTACCAACGTTATAGCTGCTTCTGGAACATTTTTTTGTAAACCTAAGAGCATTTGTTGTTTTTTTAAAAAAATTTTAACTACTTTTTGCACATTCATGTTATATTGCTTATATTTATGTCATTTGCATGTTCATGTTTTTTTCTATTTACATTTTAGCCGCATTTTCAACACGTCAAACCTAATTGCATCATCTGTGAGGATTTAAATGCATTTGGGATAAATTTGGTTCTCTCAGTCTCTCATGCATAAGTTTGCAGTTAACAGATTGAGATTACAATATTAGTCAAGTTCAGCATAATTGCAGGCCAATCAAAGTACATATAAAATTGTCTTTCACACACAGTCAAACTGTACCACACATTTTGTAGTTTTTGTTTGTGTTACAATGGTAGTTTTAAACAAATTGTTGTTTTGTGTCAGATTTGCTTATCAGCAGCCTGGATTGAATCTTTTGGTAGATCATGCCCCCTCGCTTATCATATCTGGTCACAACACAAGCAGCCTCAGTTGACAGTTTTATGTCTTTCCACATCTTGGTTGTGACACAGATGCTGCTGGACCAGAGGTTTGGTCAGCATTTGAGCAATCGAAGTATCATCCAAATCCATCACGGCAGGTGGTTGAGAAATATCCTTGATGATGTCAAGATTTGTAAGCTCATAAAAGTGTGTAGCTTCTACATTGATCTTGGGAACCTTAAATTGTCAGACAATGTCTGTTACATTGCTCTCTAAGGCAGATGATTCCATCTCTCTGGTTGGTGATGTTTCACTGCGCAATTATAAAATATTTTATCCACTGCTCTTCGACGAATGTCCTCATCATCTTCAGCTAACATTCCAAGAATTACATTTTCTGAATGCGAAAAATATGCGTTTTGCTGTAGCACTTTCATTGAAATGTGCTTTACCTTATCAGTTGGAAACTGACATACTCCTCCAATGAGTTTGAAAAAATGTTTTACCCCATCAGTAATCATATTTTCTTTTTTGTTATTGAACCAAGATGGAAAATACATTTTCAAACAAAAATTTGTCAATTGCACCAAACTTTTTGAAGGCTGATTTGTAGGGTGGGCTGAAAAACAATCTTAAAAAATTCTGGAATCTAAAATCCTGGAAAACTGCACAAAAACAGGTTTTAAAATGAATTTCGGTGGTTGTCACTAACAACCACCGTGCAACCACACGACAAAGGTCACCAAAAGGTCAACATTCATAAAATTGGTGTAACCGTTGTAATGAATCGTCTGTTGTTCTTAACTCTTTGGCGTCCGGCTGGTTTCAGGGATTTTCGCAAAAAAAACGCCTAAATGCACATGGCTTTGCACAGGAATTTCTCTGGTCCGGTATGCTCTATAGACCCGGTAAAAGTCTCAAAAGACGCAGCAAGTCTTCTAGTCTGCACTCTAAAAATATTTTTTTGCTTGGGGGTGCGGGTTTTTTGTGAGTGACATCCTAAGTGGAGTACTTTTAGGCCACCTTGGCCCACTTTGCCTGGCCCTGGACACCAACTGTTAGGTGGTAGTAGTATTTCGCTGAAGTTTTTACTGGAAACCTGGCTGCAATCCAATATTTTTGATACTGTGGATGACCTGCTGGGGTTTCTGGTTTCATAAGTTATGATGTAAGTTAGTAAACATATTTCACTAATTAGCTAATCAGATAATTAATTAATTTGTTTATTTTAGATCATAACTTTTGAACCAAAAACGCTAGAAAGTCGATCAAAAGCTCAAAAGACTCGGACTCGAGCCTAGTTTCTAATGAAAACTTTGGCGAAATACTTCAGCCTAGCGATTGGGCCCTAGGTCAGGTAACATAGCCAAAATGACGAAAAACTACTTCACTTATGACGTCACTCACAAAAAATCTGCAGCCCCCAAGCAAAAAAAAAATTTTTCCAGTGCAGACTAGAAGACTGGCCGATCCGTTTCAGCCCTTGAACAGCTCTCTAGTGCAATCAGCGGAGGAGCTATGGTGTTAGTTAGGCAACTGACAACTGCTGGTTTTAGGATGATTTCAAAGTACGAATATATCGTACGCTGTCTCTCAAAGCATTAATCATGAAAGTAATCGTGAATTATGATGAAATTGGCAATCGATTACAATTGCATTTCATTTTTGGTCAGTTTAATCGATTATGATTACACAAACAGTATAATCGATTACAATTAACTATTATGATTACGCCATGTCTGCTGATGATAAGGTTGAAGCTGTGGTTACTAACCATCTCCATGATCATGTGGACCATGTGTCTGTCAGGTAGCAATCACAGCCACTTGCAGGTGAGGCCATGATGCCATACAGTGTCATAGATTCTATTTGAATAAGAGTTGATGATGCCTATATCGTAGGCGAAATATATACTCTGTAAGATTTAAAAGTGTCTGGCTGTTTGCTGAGAAAGGATTTCATTCCATAGACAGTGTCATAGGCAACTGTGAGATCGACAAATACAGCTCTCACCTTCTTAGTCAATAAGCATATTTATTGATCAAATTTGTGTTCATTGATTTAGGTACCGTATTTATTTGAGTATAATCACATTTTTTGTGCTAAATGTTCACCTAAAAAGTCATGTGCGACTTACCCACGAGGTGAGACATGGGCATGTATGCTGATACTGTGCACATGTTATCTAGATGGTGCTTTGCACCTTCATATGTGTGCATGCGTGCTCATGTACGCTGCTACTGTGCTTGTGTTATCTAAATGACGCTTTTCACATCAGTAAATGCAGTGAATTTGATGACTTTTAAGTTTTTGTTTTGTGATTTTGATGAATAGATGTTGTATAAAAAGTTTTGTACAGTTTGGTCAGGTAAAATATGGAGGTGCGACTTGCACACGCATTCAACATATACTCCAATAAATATGGTAGTTAAATTTCAGTGAGTCTGTTCAATGTAATTCGACCTACAGGTGCATGTTAGCATGCAAACTACATTTGAACGGTGAAGATGATTCTGTTTGTCTTTATACGGAAAATATTTAATAAATGGCCAATCCAATGCACTGGTTTAACTAAAAGCTACCAGATATATTTGGACATCACCGGTACCAGTCAAACAAAACTTTTCCTCAAATCTCTTTTAATGCAAAAACTGCAGCCAGATCTCAACATGGTTGGTTCATGTATTCCTTTACAGCTATCTAATGCATAATGTTCTCTATGATATAATACAGCATGAATGTCTTCAAACTGCGCCTTACGTTCCTTTTTCACTGTTGTATATATTTTATTTATATTCCTGATGATGGCATATGCTGAAACGTATGAAATGATGTATTCGATATTCGTGGCTTTATTGTTTGCAATGTATTTTTTGTTATTTCATGTAGTATGGTAATTCCGTAGAATGTAGATGATTACAAAAGAATAGTTTATTGTGGTAGAGTCGTGAAACGTATTTTTTAAAGGTTGGCATAGAGTTCATATTTCAGCTATTGGTTGTTTTGGCAATGTAAAGTCTTAATATTAACACTTTAACGACCAGTCTACAAATACATCATACCTGGATTTTGGCCCAAAACCAGCAGTTTTCGGTCGCCTTAGCAACGCCATTGCCCATCCGCCAATTGCGCTAGAGAGCTGTTCAAGGGCTCAAATGGATCAGCCAGTCTTCTAGTCTGGACTTGAAAAATTTTTTTTGGATTGTGGGTTGCAGATTTTTTGTGAGTGACGTCATAAGTGAAGTAATTTTTGGGCCATTTTGGCTCATGTTACCCGACCTAGGGTCCCAACTGCCAGGCCAAAGTATTTCACCAAAGTTTTTATTGGAAACTAGGCTCGAGTCCAAGTCTTTTGAGCCTTTGATCAACTTTCTAGCGTTTCTGGTTCAAAAGTTATGATCTAAAGTAAACAAATTAATTAATTATTTAATTAACTATTCAGTCACATATATTCATTACTTTAGATAATAACTTTTGAACCTGAAACCCTAGCAGGTCATCCAAAATATCAAAATACTCGGATTGTAGCCTAGTTTCTACCATCTTATGGTTTGGGCCCAGAGCCAGGTGTAGTTGGCCAAGGTGACCTAAAAGTCCTCCACTTATGATGTCACTCACAAAAAATCTGCATCCCCCAACCAAAAAATTTTTTTAAGTGCAGCCTAGAACACTTGCCACGTCTTTTAAGCCTTTGAACAGCTCTCTACCACTTTTGGCGCCCGAGTTACGCATGCGCAAAACCATGTGCAATCCAGTTGGTTTGGCGTGAGAATCCCCGAAACCAGCTGGACGTCAAAGTGTTAAGAATAAACTCATACTTGAACTTAAAAAAAAGGAGAATGACCTAGACCAGTGGTTGGCACCCTACGGCCCAGACCATGATATGGCCTGCCAAGCAAAATCGTCTGGCCTGTAGCCACTTTGGCCTTTACCAAATAGTAACTGTATAGCCCGCCTAGTGGTATTATATTTTATGAATCTGACCTCCTTGTAAGTTCTAATATTACATACTTGTGAGAAATCGCACTGTGTGATAAAACGTAATGTGCGTAGCGGATGTGAAGCGGTAATCCGATCGGAAGGTCTGGTCATCGGTTTACGTAATGTATGTCACATTTTGGGGTTTCATTACAAGCTGTGAAACTCAGGAGTTAATCTGATTTAAATTCCGAAGTTTTATCAACAGCATAAACAACAAAGGGAACGTACATGTCGGTGGAAAATTAGTACAGCCCGCCATACCTTGCAAAGTTTGTTTTTGTCCCGCAACTCGGGAAAGGTTGCCGACCCCTGGGTTAGCCAATAGTAAATGTAGTACTTGTTGATGGGTTGGCAATGTCTGAAACCTGGAATCCTGATTTAAACATCATTAAAGACTTGTGGCTGCCTCCTCAATAATTTCTTGCTAACAAATAGCAGGCTACCCTATCCTTATATTGGGGAAATTGTTGGGTTTCGTAATAAGGTTGTGGGCTTGGTGTTCTTATAATTTGACTGTTTAGTGTTTGAATTGTTATTTTTTTCATACAACTGTTACTTTTCAGGCTTACAGTCAGGTAGTACAAGAGCATGCCTTCCTCTGAAGTCTCCAACAAATGGCCAAATATACCCTCCAGAGTGTCATAATGTGGAAAAAATTTTCATTGGAATGTTATGCACAGTCATATGTGCCAATGGATATGTGCTGAGTGGATCTAACAAGCATGTGTGTTTATCATCTGGCCTTTGGAGCAAAGGATTATTTGAATGCAATCGTTCGTATTTATGTTCTATGTTTTGAGTGCAATCGTTCATATTTATTTTCTGTATACCTTGGTATTAGTTAATGATTTATCCCTTTACATCCAGCGCATACCAAAATTTTGGTGCAGAAGTTATAATCAACCATAACTCTTGAACGGGTCGGGCTAGAAAGCCAGTGAAAACATCCCTGAATGTGGGAGAAAGCAAGGAATCGAATGCACTTGAAAAATATATCTTTGCATTTGAAATTTTTGAGAAATATTAGTGCATTTGCCATATATACTAATTTTTTGGAAATTCTCAGAGAAGATAAAAAGACTTGTTCCCCACATCGCATTTAGCCTTTCTGATCCATTTTTTGCACTTCGTCGACGTCTGTAAAACCCAATAACAGGATATTGTCAAAAAGTGAGTTCGGGCTGTTTTGGGGGTGAAAATTAGGGGTAAAGAAGTGCAGTTTGGGTAGAAGTGAAAGAAGTACAAAGAAGTGAGTTCCAGATCACGTTTTGGGGTCCTGAGAAAAAACTGTTGGTAAATACTTGGTTTGTTCATTAAGATCTACTAGGAGTGATTTCTCAACCTTGATTAGCCAACTTGCCTGAGGGTTGGGGAGTTATTGCCACAATTAGACCCAAAAACTAGCATGACCCCCTAGTGCATTTTTTAATTTTTTTCAAGAATAAAATTTTCCTGTAAATATTTCGTCTTGAAATTTGATGGAATGTTGTAAAACACCCAAATGTACCTGTTCTGCAACTTTGGTGGGGTTGGTGAGTGTTGATTAGCAGAAAATGACTTGAACATCATACCCCAATCTTTAGATATTGTCCTGTTTGACCCCCCGCCAAAATTTTTTCAACTTTTTTGATCATCGTTGTAAAGGTTAGGGATGGGCATTTGAGAATAATTTACTATTCCAGAATCATTCCAGAATAGCTAAACCGAATCCAGAATACCGAATCCTATTCCAGTTTTGTCCTACAATGTTTTCCACATGAAACCTGCTTAAAAGGCGCCCACACAATGCGCATTACTAAATCAAACACTGGCAAACAAAGAATTTATTATAACACTACACACACAAAAAAAAATACACGTTCGCAGCATTAAACCACCAGTTTAATGCAGTGCAATACATTTAGGCTTTTTAAATGTCCGCCTGTCAGCCAAGACGTCAAATTGGTGGCAGTTAATCCTGCACTTAAAAAGCATCTCTCCGAAAAGGGTGACGTAGCAGGGATGCAAAGATATTTTAATGCCATTTGTTTCAGCAAAGGCAACTGTTCAGCATTATGGCTCCACAAGCCTAATGTGTTTGCATCATGTGGAATTTTTGCCTTGAGGTAGTTTGTTATTTGTATTTCTGGATTGACTGCCTCATCAATATCCGCTTTTTCAACATCACTGTTGGTGCTGTTAGATCAACACCGCAACCCAGCAGATCCTCCAAAGGATTGCTGTCATCACGGCTGATGTGGTGAGCCTGGGAGCTGTTGCTGCTGCTGCAATCAGTCTCCAAACTTTTTGTTGAAATGTCAGCATTTCCACTTCAAGAGTTCCTTTAACCTGTCGGAATTTTTTTTTTTAAATAATGCATATGACTCCCATTTCTTGCTCTTGCATAACTTAAATATATTAGCTGCTATCTCAAACCAAAACAACTCATACATGAAGAAAATGGTTTGGTTGATCACATAACATTTAATCACATAAACCGGATATTAGCATAGATGTATATGTTCACATTTATTGTAGATTTGTATCACCTAATCGCATACTCACTTCAAACAAGTGTAAAAGTTTTTAAAAATCAACATGGCTAGTTGTAGTTTAATTTCCTCACAGTGAATTTGCAGATTCATCTGATTAGACAGCAGCTTTGCTAACTAATTGCCCTTCCAGAATAAACAAGTCCTAGTGTCAGTTCAGTNCACAAATTTAGTTTTTGGGTTGCCTGATATCAAAAGTTCACAACAGCTTTCAGACATGAACATGTTCACGCCTGCATTACTCTGTGGAAAACAAATGAAATAATTTTAATGGCAGCAGGTGCGGGAAATGTTCCGCGACTGACACAGTTGATTATTATGTTACACACACTACACACAGTGAGCACCTTAAAGATAACGCGTAGTGCATGGCAATGCAATGACTTGATTATTTGATTACCATTGGTTTGCTAAGTACTGCAGGATTTCAAATCCAAATGTCAGTGCCAAGACCAAGAGTTTGTTAGAACTTGTGGTTATAGCTAGATGCACAAAACGTTCCCAGTTCTAGATATATCCGTGTTCAGCATCAAGCTAACAGATATTAGCTGTGTCAGGTACGTAGTAAACATGTGGACAAAAGTTGAATTAAGCATGGTAGTCTGGTAAACTTGCGGTTGCGGCTACTTGGCTGATGCCAATAATCACATATTCTGGTTAAACGCCAAACATAGCAAAGCGGATAAATAAATCATTGGAATCTTCTGTAAAATAATAAAGCAAGTAAGAACAATACTGAGCCGGTGCCACAAGTTTAATTTATGCAAGAAAGGTTGAAGCTTACCTGAATTCCCTCCATCTTTTTGAAATAACTCATTTTGTATTTCGGGTCCAACCGTGTTGCAATGTGCATGTGCAAAGAAGATGGACTGCACCTTGAAGCGAAAGGTGAGTTGCCAAAGAAAAACTCGAACCTTTCATGCAATTGGTTCAAAACTTTCTCATTGAAAAGAGCCAAGGTGCGTGAATCTTCTTCACATGGTGCAAATTTTTGCGCCAAGCCTTTGATTGTTGGTATGATGCCACTGATTGACACATATTTGTCACCTTCCAAGTAGGCAGTGGCCAGCTGCACTTGCAAACACAATAACACATTGAGATTATGCAAGTATTTAAGGAAATAATTTTGCATTTTTCATAAAGGTGAAAGTTCCAATATTATATTCTTTTTAATCCCTGTCACGCACAAGAGTGTTAAATAATGAAAGAATATGGAGATTTTACAAAAAAGCATCAGACCTTTGAAATGATCAGATAAAAAGCTAGGTAGGTTTTAGTATAATATGAAAAAAAACGTTAACATTTACCTTCACGGTTTAAGTTTTTCCACTAATGTTTGAATTATCATCCAGTGACTACCCCGCAGTTCCAAATGTGCAGCAGATCCAGGTTTTACAATGTGCGCCATGCGGGTTGCTTAGAACTTGCCGCACAGGTACTTGCAGGCAGCATAACCTTTCTGACGTCATAAAAGTTGAATTCCACAGTGTGGCAACATCAAACACAAGTTCCAGGTTGTTTTTCCCGTTTTGTTCCTGTTGTGATCTTAAAGCTTGAAGTGCTTTAGATGGTTGTCGGCAGAATGTGACGAGATGTCTGGCTGCTCCTAAAGAGGTTAAAGTTGACATGAAATGAAGGATACTGGGTTTTAAAAACAAACAACAAATGTTTTGTAAACAATGTTTTCATTGTTCGTCAACCAACCATGCAGTCAGCTAAGTTACTATTTGTCCACTTGCGTTACGTTATGATCTCTACATGCAGGTTTAAAAGAAATTTTCTTTTTCTGTAAAATTTCTTATTAGTATGTCATAGAGACTTAGTAATGTTAAAATAGGTTGATACAGCAGCAGCAAATACATGCAGCAGCATCAATGATATGATTTAAAAAAATCTGTAACAATGACGTGAGTATCGCATGGATATCGCGTGAGTATCGCATGGATATCGCATCGAACTTCGCAGTGTCCGTTTGATCGATGGCGTGTCAAGCCACAACGCTTTCGCATGTTACCTAGACTAGACCAAGTTAAGAATTAGCGCCCTACTCTGCAGTAGTGCTGTAACAAGTGTTACGTGTTAGCTAACAATA
>JGI24159J19872_10006508_pt1 | contig 15228 bp, 12 predicted proteins | sample Ectturendosymbi4_FD_19872 | JGI IMG/M metagenome (IMG submission 19872) | reverse complement strand
TCTAACAAAGACACTTTTCCTCTGGAGGTAATTCGACACATCGCAGCATCGATTAAAAATAAACGCAACAAATCAACGTGGTCCAAACGCTCAAAGCGTTGAGTTTGTCAAAAATTAGTTAGAATTTCATGAACACAAATATAAAACGCTGTTTGACACATTAATGCCCAGCGTATGATTATTCATACGCAAAAGTGTCCTTAAAATTCACATAAAATGAAAACTAAAAACATTTCACTGTCATTTGTGGTTGGTATGTTATTACCTGGAGGCACTTTATGATACGTGAGAAATTGAAACATTTGAAGTGACAACAAGTTTGTAAAATTTTAACAATAAAATAAGTATGTTTCAAGAAGTTAAAATTTTAGGGGTATGTTTTGACTAGTGAAGTTTCGTACCCACAACATATCTATAATCAGTGGCGTAGCTTCATCTAACACATGAAATTCACAGAAAAAGAAGCACACAAACTCAAACCAGTTTCAGAAGATCATTTCTAATAAAATATTGCGGCAGAACCAAAAACTCAAATTTTTTGAATTTCGGGCATTGATGGTTAAGGTGTGCGGTTAATGTTGCAATGAAACAATACTCTAGGTGTAGTTTGATCGTTGCAAGCACAAAGATGAAAATTTTTTTTGATAATTTTAACGGCATGTGGGCGAAGTGAAAAATGCAACGTACTGACAAAAGATGGGTATTGTATTCTAACAGGTGGTGGGTACAGTTTTGGTTAGTGTCAAGGGAATTTTAAAAGGATTCATGAAAATGGAGTGGATGGTGGAAGATTTGATTTTGAGTGGGTGAGAGTTCCACAAACTTGAAACCCTACGGATTAAACAGTTAAAGGCCACGAATTTTTTAAAAGGTGGACTTTGAACATTTTGGTTGTGATGTAAACGGGTAAAGAACAAATTCATTGAACAATCTGATACAACTGGCAGAAATGGGGCAGTGCACCTTATCAAAAATTAATTTGGAAGCACAATCAAGCAGAGATTTCTCTACGTAGATGAAAGCTTGTGAGGTTTAGATCAGATAGAACACATCGTTAAAGGATGTAGATTTAAGGCATTCTAATATTATTTTAGCGTTTGATTCTTGTATTTTATCTAACACATTTGTCCCATTCAGAATCAGAGCAATTTATAAGAAAAAATCTTTTATGATCAAACAAGGCACATTGTTTCCATTAAAGTCTATTTTACTACATCCTGCAATAAAGTTTGCATCTTTTGTTTAGCACGGTATCCTCCGGAATCAACGCGGGTGGTGTCCTAATCCTGGAAGATTTTGTTCAGGCGAAATGGACAACGCTACATCCATTTACTAAAATCGTAATCAGTAAAACCATAGGTCAGCTATTTTTATTCTTCTAATGACCCTTTACAGTCCTTAACCTGTTTTTATTTTGCTTGTTGTCGATTGTCTTACATCTGATGTGTCAGGTTCAGATTTTACCACGCAATACTAGAGGTTTATTTATTTACATGGTTTGCTGTAACAGCAGGTTTATAAAGAGTCTTTACGTTTCATGTATGACTTTATTACTCACGTTTTTCTATAAACAAATCAGTTATAGTTAGAGGAATGTTAGGATCTGGCCCAAGTTTAACCTACTTGTTAATCAGTTGAATTTTGTGTGACACAAAGACAACAAATGTTACAAAAGTTGTGTTATTTTTGCTAGGTACATCAAAATAACAACATTTCGCTTAGTCTTGCCAACGGCATTTCAAGATTTCAGAAAGGCTCTTATCTTAACACAAATCGTCCCAAGCTTCGACTCAGAAGGGTTACTTAAGCTATGAAGTCAGTTAAGCATAGGGTCCAAACTAAATTAAACGTCTGAAATCACTGTTTACGGAGTTGAACGTTTGGGGCAAACAGTGCCTTCCCAGCCATTTCTTCAGTAGGCATGATTGTTGGTCAGAAACACAAAACACTTGAGAGGAGATAATTTACTAAAACATGCGCAAAAACGAATTTGCAAAAAAACGGTTATTTGACTTACCTTTATGATTTATTTCAGCACATGTGCAAAATATTCCAAATGAGCAACGTCCGCAAACTTTTCTTTTTAATAAACAACAAATTAAAAAAAACATACTTCGCAAAAACATAATGCACATAAACCTTTACCTTAACGTAGTTCTTCCTATAACCTTGACAAACCTAAACTGAATAAAAAGCATTGCAATCCTTAGCAGTATAAAAGCGTCGTATTCATGGTATCCTTCCAATGCTGCCAACAGGGCGAAGTGCACAGACTCTGTTTCAGCATTTTATGAGTTGCTAGTTTACAATCTAACACTATGTTTATCGTAAATAACCAATAGATTTTTAAAGACAATACGGTTTCTCTTCACACGCATAAATCTTTCGCCTTTCGCTAAAGATTTCCGTGGGGAGGAGCATTCAATGAGTCTCAATTTTTTGGGGGGGAGGATGACAGGTGCCTTCACGTTGCCCTCCTGTACGACGTTCGCTACAAATGTCAACAAAACTTGTCAATACGAGAGCAACCACTGCTACCCGCACTGGACGTGTTCAGCATGGGGTGGGTCATAAAACGCCCTTCTCAGGGCGTTGCAGCAGAAATGCTGCCGAAGACCCACGACTCAACATACTCCAGCTGGACACCGAGGGCTTAATGCAGATAAGATCTCTGTCATTGAGGAACTAGCCTATAAGAACAAGGCTTTCATCATCGTCTTACCGGAGACCCACTGCACAACTGCAAAGCTAGCGATTCCCAACTTTTCACTTGCTGGGTCAGTCCTGAGCAGGAACCACGGCGTTGCCACGTTTGTCCACGAGCGGTTGGAATGGTCACTGGTCGATCAGTCTCCAGAACAATCAGAGGCTGAGGGGATGTGCGTAAACGTTGCAGGATACAAGGCCATTAACATCTACCAATCTCCACGCTCGCTATTCACACCAACAGCCATTCCGATGTTCCCACACCCCAGTCTCTATGTTGGTGACTTCAATTGCCAACATGTCAACTAGGGTTACAACAAAACATCTCCTGACGGTGGGAGCCTGGACTCCTGGGCAATATCCAACAACCTTGGACTGTTGTATAACCCAAAGGATACAGCCAGCTTCTTCTCTCACCGATGGAACGTCAGCACCAACCCAGACCTGGCCTTCGCGAGTTTCGGCCAGGACAGTCGACTGCCTGACAGATGTGTTCTGGAAAATTTCCCGCGGTCACAACATCGGCCTTCCCTCATAACGCCTCCGAAGCTCAAGTTCCTGCCCACAGTGCCACCTCCGGACACATCAAATATTGAGAGGGCATACCAGGATTTTTGCGAGAGCCTACTTTTTGCGGCCAAACAATGTATCCCACGTGGCCGCCAGAAGAACTATGTGCCATGCTGGGACAAAGAGTGCAAGACCCTCTATCGCTCCTTCACCCGAGCCTCAATGGGGACTGACTCTGATAGAGCCGCTTCGTCCCTACTATCTTGGGCAGAAGAAGCAGCTTGGGCAGAAGAAGCAGGAGCGATTGGGGGAAACTGTAAACTCCATCGACTTCTCCCACTTTAGCCGCTAGGCGTGGACAATCATCAACAAACTTACCGGCAGGTCTGGATGTTCCTTTCGCCAGTGTCCGTCTTGGCAAATTCCATCGCCTCCCAACTTCTGAAGTATGGGCACGCAGGATCGGAGATGGCGAGTCCACCACGCTCGTCAACAAGGAGCTGTCCTACCAATGAAAGATTCCAACATCTGAGGGTCACAGTATCTCTGAACCCTTTAGGCCGGAGGAACTTGCTGCTGCTCTAAAACGCCTGAAGCCAGGAAAGTCTCCGGGATTGGACTCCATCTTCCCGGAGTTCATACTCCACGCCGGGTCGACTCTCAAATCTTGGTTTTGCGACTTCCTCAGTTCCTGGATGCGCCAACTCAAATTTCCAAAGATTTGGAGAAGAGCACTAATAGTTGCGATCCCTAAGCCAGAAAAGCCATTGGGGACCCAAAGAGTTACCGTCCCATATCTCTGCTGTGTGTACCCTTTAAAATCCTAGGGAGACTCATCTACGCTCGTGTCGACCCAATCATCGACCCATTGCTCCCTCGGGAGCAGGCAGGCTTTTGACATGGGAGGTCGACCGTAGACCAGGTCACCCTACTGACACAGGACATCGAGGATGGATTTTCGGCTAAAAAGAAGGCCGGAGCTGTGTTTTCGACCTAGATTTGTAGGTCCCATTTGCAAAAAATATCATTGTGAATATCAATTTCGTGGATGTAAAAAATCAATCAAACGCCAAAACAGCACGATTATTAGTTCTGGTTGATTGAGACCGCTTTGTAATCACTCATTCACACTAATTATCCTTCTAGGCAAGAAACTCCTTGTTTAGGGTATATTTTTGTGCCATGCACACAGCCAGGTTTTACATCTTGTTCATAGTCTTGTTTCACGTCTTACAGCCTTCATTCCAGATTTCGCAGACTTCACCGAAGGAAAAACATCTTTTACTGCCTCATGAAGTCAAAATGTTGTACTAACCATACTTCAAAAATCTAGTGCAACCAACACTGTTGGGACAAAAATAGCCCAGCGCCAAATACTGTAGGGACATGTATGTCCCACTACAAGAAAAAGTTACCAAAAATAAAATGTAATCATCATAAAACACAAAAAAACTGCATTTTAGCTCTCAATAGGAACTAGAAGCGATTATAGAGCTTCAACAAGAATATTTCGTTACCTTTTCCACCCAAAAAACGCAAAATAATCTCAACTCTGACAGAAACTTTAACCAGATGCTCCCAAAAATCTTTACATTGCAGTACTCAGTCAAGTGTAACACGCCTAAAACAATGAAAACGGATAAATTAACCTACATGGGTAATACTGATATGTCCCAGCCCAGTTTGATTTGCATGCAGAAAGGTGACAAACGTATGCTAATGCTAGTGTTTTGGGATCCAAAAAAACGAACAGAAGCGAAAGAGATAAGGAAGCTTAGTGCTAGGCTAATGAAAAAATGTCATAGTTAGAAATCAGTTTGGGGGAGAGGAACACATGTGTAGAAATCAGACTAAGATTTGCTCCGAGGTGTCAGTGGATACAATGAAAAGTATCAGTGGATTGCACTGCACGTACTAAATAGGCACTAAGGACTGTTGCAGCGAAAATGTCGAATACAAGATATTATCAAGCTAAAGACAGGCTGTCATTTTATTGTGCACACACAACAATGAAAAGCTTTATAGGCCGCACAAACCTACGACAGGGTTTGGTTATGGATGGTTTAAGGCTTCAACCAAACTTTAAGCAATCATGCTCAGTGCAGTTTTGAACACACACCAAGGCTCTAATATTGCAAGAAAACACGCGAAATGTACTGTAGTTTGAAACACACGCCTTGACCATTACGCTAGAATGAACAAGTTTAAACACTATTGCTCCGTAGTTACCGATATGATTGAGTTAGCACCAGTTGTAGTGAAAACCTACCAACAGCAGTCCAAAACGCACGCCCGCTGTCAGATTGCGCTGTTTCCACTTAAAACTGAGAGTTAACGTTAGCGTTACATGTTTCTGTAATAAATGCACCATCATTTACACAAAATGTGTCCTTAATAGTTAAATACACTAACTACACTGTAATAAATATGCCAAAGATTTAGACACATATCTGATCTTGATGTTTATCTTTTTTATCTTTTTTAGTTGCTTTTCTTGGTCTGCTTTCAATGATTTATGCATTATGCATCGAGCATCTAGACACTACGATTGTTCAACTTGGAAACATTGTGTCTGGAGCTCTTGGAGGACCCATGCTTGCTGTTTTCACAATGGGCATTTTTCTTCCTTGGTGCAACGCTAAGGTATACACTATTTTTTATAAAAAGATCAAGTAACCAACAATAACAGATGTCAGTAAAGATTTTTCCGTTTGTGTTTCTATGCGTTTCATAAAAAGGTTCCACTAACGTTTAAGACGTTGGCAGTACAGAAAGCCAAAAAATCATTACAATATCATTTACCAAAACTAGCAAAATATTCGGAAAAAATATCTACATCTAAAATTAAAGAATGTTTTTTCCAATTGCTGATTAACAGTAGCGTAAAAAGAGGGGTAGGAAAAACATATCTGAAGGATACCCACTGGCCATCGTAGGGGGCCACTAGACAACAGACAGAAAAATTTTGAAAATTATAGTGAGTCCGGATGTTGTAGATGTCTACACTAGTTAAATATTTGAAAAATAGCGAAAATGCAAACAACAACAATCTACCAAAAAACCAAAAGACTTCCAAATATTTACAAGCATAGTAAGGGGGCCCAGTTTTTACATTTGACATGCCATGGGGGCTGCTCGCTCCCATGCCTCCCGTCAGTTACGGCATTGCTGTTTTAACCACTCTTTTGCAGGGTGTAATCATTGGGCAACTGACGAGCACGTTTGTCATGGGCTGGATTGGTATAAATGGATTGATATATGGAATGCCTTCTGACAAGTACGCCTTCCTTCCGAGTTCAACCGAGAACTGCAGCGAAACTTCATACTCTTTAATGATGAAGACATTAACATTTAACTCTACTTGGAGTTTGCCTTCAGCAACTACAACATATGCCTATACACCATATGTCGTAGAAGCAGGTTTATCACGGTAAACACAATTAGTTCAACATTAACTCTTTCACGCGCTAAAGTAAAAAAAAATTACAGAAATTATACTTTATGGGAAATACAGCTCCTTAGGTAGGCTTATATACTGTAGTTTGCTTGATTCAAATATGAAGATTCTGTGATTAGTAAAAAAACATATTTTCAAAATATTTTGTTGCATAAAAATGTAAAAACCCACGTTTTCTTCATTTTTCAAAAGCTGTTGGCTGATTTAACAAAAAAGCGTAATTTTTCCACTACCAACATCATGCTTTCTTTGAATAACAAAACGTTGAAGCATCCAGCGCAATTTGCTGGTTTATCATCAAAACACAGTAATTCACCATACCAAACTTGCAAAAGCTTTACAATGCTGTCATGATAAAAAAGTATATGTTATGAAAATAAACATATTTTTTGTACAGTCAATTTATTTTTTCATGCCATAGAAAATGTTATGCTAAAATGAGCTATTAGGCTTTGAAGAACTAAAGGGTTAATTGTTGAGGCTAACAGTGTTTTCAAGTTTTGCTAACTGCCAAATGTTTTAAAATCCTTCATCGTTTGTTTAAAATCTCTAAGAAACTAAGTAGAGTTCGAAAAAAGTATTGTGAAAAAGCCCCGCTGCATCCATTTGTTGCGACCACCGTTTAACGTGCTTCTTTGTTTTTTCACAGACCCACCATCCAAGACACGTTTTACGCTGTTTCTCACCTGTACTATTCAATGCTGTCCTTCCTCGTCACAATTGCTGTGGCAGTGCCAGTTTCATTTCTTGCCGGTGAGTGTACTTTGGCAAAAATAACACTTTTTCCCGATCACAATTACATGCCATTCAACACACGCGTTTTACATACAGTTTTACAAATGTTGTTTTTGTGCTTGTTCATCCCAAGACACAAGCAGGCGCACGGACTCACTGCAGTCACGTTTCCTTTCAAAACGAACAGGCAACTCAATATTCAAAAATTTTTCCAAGTATTGACAGAAATTCAGCTGATGCCAATTGCAGCGTGGCAGTCACGGGGTGATGTGCATTTATCGAACAAATATCCAAAGAAGCTTTCACAATTTTTTATTCCTGCGTTGCTTTCAAATTGCATAAGTGTTTGCTAAAACACACCTTCTTTGCAAGTGCTTTGGGATTGTAAACTACAGTTTATTACTTCGAAAAAAAAAAACTTCAACGGTTTTCTGCAAATTCATCAATAATAAAAACAATCGCTCAATTTAAGTTAACCCATTCCCAATCAAAAGTTTGGGCAACCCGAAAATGTCTTCAGCACGTAAAATCGTTTGTCAAGCATTGTATTCCCGCTTGTTTTTATAAATATTGTATGAGCGTTTATTGAAACAGATTGAAAATCCCCCATCTGGTACTTTTAAATATTTATTATATTTGCAGGAGCAAACAAACCAGAAGCCATGGACCCCAAATTATTTGTTCCACTGGTGGATAACACCAATCTTCCCAAAAAAGTTAGAGATTTCTTTCGTTTTGGAGTGCCGTTAGAAAACCAAAAATTTGGTACAGACATGCAAAACTCAGCAAATGGAGGAAGCAAAAAAGCACATATTGCATTAAATGCTGCAGAAGAGAGCGTTGGAGAAAACATGTCAAATCCCAGTATTTCTTTAATATAAAAAGAACTACCTCGTTTGTTTGCCACTGCCCTCATTTTGCCTGTTGGCGAATCTTCTGAATTCTGAGCTGTATCATATCTGTTTTCTGTCCTTCTTCTTCGTTGCATCAGCAAAAAAATACCATAAATATATAGTTTGTGGCGAGATACTTAAATGAAATTACCTTCAATAAATGAAGAAAGATGCTCCTTCGTTCTGTCCTGCCTGAAAAAATGGCAATGGCACCCGCAAACAAAGTATAGATTCAAATTTTCAGGATTTGGTAGCAGTGGTGGTCTTAGCAATTTAGGAACCCCTGAGAAAAAAATTTTGGAGGCCCATTGCGCTGGCGTAAATGAAAGATCGAAACAAAGGTCATCGTTTTCAAAAAATGAGTTTTTCATTTACAGCAACACCGATATCTGATCCTGATTTTGCACCTACTCATATACCTTCTTTGGGAACACATAATCATTCCCAGTGGTGTGTTCAATGGCAGGCTAGCGGGACACTTGAACCGGGTCCCCCCATTTAGGGGCCCCCACTCGAAGTGTTTCGTGCATAAATTCTCTTCATTTTTGGTAAAAACGTTTCACCCACTCATGCAATATACTCCGAGGCAGATTATAAGTAAGTACTCCGCTTTCAAAGGGGCACCCAGCAGCAACTGTAATGTGCAGGTGCTCTTCTTTTAAAGAAGCCTCTAACAACTACTGTAATGCATAGCCTAAGTATTCTGTTTTTGAGGGGACCCCTAACAGCAGGGGCGCAGCGAGGATTTTTCTAAGGGGGGCCTGAACTTATGGAAGTAAAAAGCCTTGAAGGAAATATTGCTTGTGATTAGAATAGAGAACGAAAGCACATAATTTGTGGATTAATAATAATTGCAGCATATTTATCACGTCCACGTTTCCTTCATTCTTGCAAAGTTGAAGAACTTCTCTGAGCAAAACTGGTGGTATTGACGTGTTTGAAGAGACTTGTAATCTTCTTTCGCTTTTTTCCAATTTTTGTGAGCTGATTTTACCTACATACCAAGGGCCTTAGCGCTGCCACTGACAACATCAGGTGCAAACGCAACACACCATTTGCAAAATCCCCATTCATGGATTTCATGATAGGCTAACCACTTAAACTCCAACCATTGCATTAGGAAACGTCGCTTGTGGAAGCCTGTGTGTACCGCAGGAAAATCGTATAAAGATGAAGGAGTCCACCTATTTAACAATAAAGTTTTTCGGTCGCGTTCACTCAGAGAACGTCCCACAAAGTTCCCAACGTCATTGATCTTATACATGCTTCGGGGATTCGCTGAAACATCGTCGCCAGCAGTTGGGCCAGACGCCTGTGGCTGCTCTTCTGCTTGTGTGCAGGTAGGCCTGCTGTTGTGACACCGGTCAATAAAAATTTTTCGAGGCTGCTCACCCTGACCTGTTTCATACGAAGATTAATGTCTTTTTTATTTCACCACAAACTTGTCCATTTTCGCTCAACACTTTTCGCTGACTACAGAGCGGTGTTCAAGCAACTTCACTCCACGGATGAAAGAAGCAAGGAAACAAACGCAAATTTTTAATAGGAAATCGATTTCACGTAGCACTACGCATCGCCAGTCTTATCATCTGCAAGCACTGCTAACAGGTGTGAAACGTTGAAAAGCTAAAACAGGGTCAGAGAAAGTAAATAACCTCAAGACTGCAATGAAAAAGCTGCACATCCCCATCCCCAACCGTGACAAATAAAACAAGAAAATACGTCTTGCTCAACTACATGCATACGGTGAAGCTTCGACACTTGCTGCAAAACAACAAGAACTTAATAAAACCCAACGCCAGCTAACGATTATTAACTCATAGAGAAAGTCGTTTTCAGATAAATGTTATGTAACTACCCACAGGGCGAGGCTTCCGAAATGACTAGAAACAACATGCGTTATGAATCACAGTCAATGTGCAATGCGCAAACTCAACGTGCAGTTAGTCGCTAAGTAAGCAAGTCTCTGCGGGCACGATAGAAACGCTGTGATTGACGATAAGGAAAAACGCCTGCACACTGGCCGCGAAAATTAAGGCACAATAACGCTCGAAGCTGCCTATATCGCTCGAACAATTTTTTCATTTATAGCTGCTTCACAAGCTGCGTTCGATTGGTAGCAGTAGCTGTAACTCTTCCCGTCACCGGCGCTTCATGCGAGAGACGTTTTTCAAAGAATAAATTAGTGAAAACATTTTCCAGAAATTCCATGACCAGTGAAGGATTGGGTAACATTGAGCTACTTTAAATTGAAAGGTACTAGCTGCAAAACATATTTATATTATTTCGTTGATGAATCGTCAATTGACATGATAATCGAAGGATTAAATACCGGTAACATAGGGGTGATGATTATAATACACAAACACAGACTGTGCAGGGATCTGTGTGAGAATTATATTGCTCACTGTCTACTTGTCTGAATCTTTTTTGGTTTAGAGCAGTGGTTTTCAACCTTTTTTATGCAGTGACCCATTTTGCAACCCAATTCAAGCTAACGACCCCTTCCGCAAATGTTCAGTCGCGCATGTGCAATGCAGTTGTGTTTGCACAATAGAAAATCACAATGGCTAATGTTGAACAAAGACTCCTTTATTAAATTCATGCACATGGCAGCATCAGTGAGAAAGATCCATGCCATATACAAATCACTTCACAGCACACCTCATTGAAAAGTAGAATAACTCCCAAGTTGGCTACCGCTTTCAGACATCTAATTTACAAACAAAGCACATTCCTACGTCACAAAGTTATTGGTGTGTTGCAAAACGCAACAGTATTCTGTACTGTGATTGTCATAATTACACGCAAAACTTTGTAATGGCCATAATGACACTTAAAACAATTTTGAATGAAAAAAGAGGCAATCATTTTTGCCACATGATCCTATTATTTAGGTTACGACAAAATATGGTTCAATATACGAAATATACAATAGGAAAATACAGTAATAATGAATAATATTATCAGAAGTTCTGGCGAGCCCTAGAAAAAGGTAAACGACCCCACGTTGAAAACCACTGGTTTCGAGGTAGTGCGTATTTCGCTTATGACAAGACAGTAATAAATCAGCACAGGGTTGAAAAGTCAGTTTTTGAAGATCAGTAAAGAAGAAAATTCAGTGTGAATATGGAAATGAACGACTTTGTTGAGAATATTCTGCAAAATAAGTTTTACGGCTGCTGTTGCATCTTGCTATTAGGTATAGATAAACACCTACCTGCGGCGCTGCGATGCTACTTTAGGTGCAACTGGTGCCGAAACCTCGCTGCTGCTAAGCCGGAACCAAGCTGTATTCGGCAGGGCCACTCCAGGAGGATGGGTGCCGATGTCGGGAATGTAAGTATACGGTGTCTCGTGGTGCTCGCCAATCACGCCGCGTTCCATCGGTGATCATCCCAGACCGTTGAACTTTTGTTACCGACAGACATTTGAACTGACGAGTTGTTGCGCGGCGAGTACAAACGGATGTCTCGATTTGAGATGCCGTGCATTCCCACTCGGTGGACAGGTGAGCACTGAGTTGAGCTGATGTTCAGCCTCCGTGACGCGGGGTGCTATAGACAGTGTGGCTGCTTTGCTGCGAAGCTCAACAGGTTGGATACCCGCGAGGATAGGGAGATTGTCCCGCTGGTGCAGGACGCACGCATCCAGTCACAAGTCGCAAGTATCGTTGATGCCAAGGTCAATGAGGCGGGAGTGACTGATGGTTCCCTGCAGAAAGAAACATTGTCATATAAACATTCCAGCACAGGCTTCGAATATTTGGGAAACTTTGCATTGGTAACCTTGCCGCAAAAATGACCACAGAGTAAACGCACGGTAAAACCAACAACGTACATGGAATTAGTCCTTTTCTTGGGTGAAAAGTTAATGCTAAGAAACAATTACCCAAATAGTATGGAAAGATCTTCATGACAAAGAGCATTTCAACAGGTTCATCATGACGCACCGCATTCGAACTCTAACTTTATTCTGCGCCGACAAAATCGACAATGAATTAGGTTTGTTGCACAGGTATGGTTGGTTGACATGCACATGCGATGCCAAGTCCTCTATTGACAATTCTTTCTCGAAAATCACGTTTTTTACATCTTCCACTTGCTTATCTTAAAACAGAACATTTAAGAAAAAAATTCACTCTGGTCGACGCCATTAAATGCATGGTGCACAGTTCACTATTTGGTGTACATCCAAAGCAGCACAATTATTTATTCAAGATAAACAATGCGTTGTAACCTAGTTTATGAGGCCACTGTATTAAATACGGCCAGTCACAAAATCTTAGGTGTGAATATATTGCAAAAGGTTAAACTGTGTAGTGTGTTAGACTAACCAAGTCATAAATTATATCATTTGATTTTTGGGTTACAAAATATGTTTGAGTCGTTATGACTTGGAAAGTGCCAATTGCTGGATATCACATGCAGGCCTATTGCTACTGTGTCACACATTTTGAAGGTAATATACATCACACTGAAAATTGATTGTTACTTGTATTTGCATGCAAATTTGAAAGATAGCACTAACTACATGCCAAGGTGATATGCCTTACGTTGCTGCCTACCTGCGCCTTTTGTGCATGAACCCCCTACAGCAGGGGCGGGCAATTAATTTTTTTTGGTTCGGGGGCCACTTTGACAAGGTCGCGTTTAGTGGAGGGCCACACCTTCCAGTGGAAACAGAAGTCGGTAGTAATACTAGCAAGCGGTCATAAGTTGGAAGAAATATTAGGTTTGAAGATTTTTCATGAATGCTTCCGCGGGCCGAGGAAAACGACATGGCGGGCCATATTTGGCCCTCGGGCCGCCAATTGCCCACCCCTGCTCTACAGAATAGTTGCAATCAGACGTTCTATTGTTTCAAGATTCTGCAGCAAGTCCCAAGAGTTTAAATCGTGCATGCTGCAACATGTGACAGTCACAATCAATGTCTGACTTCTTTTTTTACAACAAATTATAGATGAGACATGAAGCACAAGAACTGAAAGTCATTGTATATTATTCCCTTGAATTTCACAACATTACTTTCAGCGATTTGTCAAAAGTAAGTGTGTTATTGTCAAACACTCCAGCATAACATGAAATGACAACAAGAGGGTGAGAAAATAATAAAATGCAAACCATTCTCACTGCAAGGTACTTTCACACAACATCCAAGCATGGACCAACATAATAACATAATTTATAATGTGTGTTTCATGAAACTTAAAAGATGTATGATTATAAATATGGAACAAATACCGTACATACAGCGGTGGAGGGTGGTGCTCTCAAATACGTAAACGTGGTTCACTGCGTGTATTTACACGTTGAACGATTGACAACATACTTACTGATGTGTCAAATCTCTTTTGACACTCGACATATGAGTAAATGAAGATAAAAACATTTTGCCATAAAATGACATTAAACTTGTTTCGTTTCACAAAAGCTCAGACAATTTTGAACATTTTGTGATCATTTTGTTTAGACACTTTATCACTAGACAGATCAGCACGCACGTTTGTACACAATACATGCATTTTTTCAATTGTACACGACAGCAGCGTAACCAGCGCAAAAATTTGGGGACGCGAAATAGTTTTGGGGGAGACAAAATTTTTTATTTTAGGCGAACAACGCTATTTTGTTCGGGATATTGCCTCTTGAAGCACAAAATGACTATATTTCTAAAATTTTGGAGGGGGCTATGGCCCCCCAGGCCCCCTTGGCTACGCATATTGCACACAATACATTTCGAACTCGCTTGTGGCATAAATCCTGCTGCCATTTTCTGCCCTGTACAGAACAAGGTTCAAGTTGTGTATGATCGCATGTTGAATGAAGTAAAAAGAATGAATATTTTGGCTTCTCCTGAGAGAATACTGCTAGATTTTGCGAGTTCAACTATAAATGCTTTTGTATCGACATTTTCACATGCAACAGTTACGGGTTGTTATTTTCATTTGACGCAAAGTGTTATGCGAAAAGTTGACTAAATTGGTACGAAAAAAGACTACAAAAGCAATGACAGTTTAATAGGGGCTCTTCGCTGCTTGTCTGTTTTAGCTATGGTTCCTTCATCCGACGCTACTGAAGTTTTTTCGATAATGGTTGACAATATGTCAAGCTACAAAAAGATGCCAGAGCTTTTAGCGTATTTGGAACATACGTATATTCGAGACCGACGACGGCCAGGATTAATTGTTTTGATTGCTGCAATGGCAGTTTTTTTGCCGGTATGAATCTCACACTGAACAAGAGTCAGGTTCACAGTTGTACAGTCATGCAGTGATGAGCTTGCTGTTCACTCATGTACCCTCCTTTGTCTGCAGAGGTTGGTTGCGGAAGTCGCGAGCGGATTCTGCTGTTGGACTTAACAATAACATGGTGTAACAATAACATGGTGTAGGGTTTCCGTGGTTTGGGAACCAATGTAGTGTTTCCGTCGTAGGAACCTATGTTGAGGTTTGAGGTGTTGCCCAGCGTAGAAATTGCTTGCGAGGAATGCTGTCGGTGCATGCAGAGATGCTGGTTTCCCCAAACGCTACCAATGAGGCAGCCCAGTCTTTGTATGAGCACTGTTCTAACTCCCGACTAAAACTGCCCGACATTTTAAGTTGCCAAGCCGAAGCAAGGCGTTTGACTCTCACCACTTGATAGTTGGTTTCACAGACTTCCTGATGCACAAATCTTTAACAAAACGCTTCTGATTAGCAGCAGCAGAAATAGCTTTACGATGGCGCGACAGCAGAAACAGCCAACGTGGTCCGTGCGCCAGTAACACACAACTCGACTCACTGAAAGCGTGGTGTCCACGCCGATGGACAAAACCGAATGCAATTCGAATCGAGGCCATGCGCAAATGCAGTGGAGCGCGCACACACGAATTCCCTTGACGCAAATGACAAGTTGATACAAACCAGACCTCACGTACGGAATACAA
>JGI24159J19872_10006507_pt1 | contig 15230 bp, 8 predicted proteins | sample Ectturendosymbi4_FD_19872 | JGI IMG/M metagenome (IMG submission 19872) | reverse complement strand
AGTTATGGCCAAAAGAGTGCCGGCCCCGATCTCTGCCATTTTAGGACGTAAAGGGTTAACCCTTTAACGACCGCCATTGGCCGGCCCTTTTCCTGCCATAAATCGCTAGCCGCTGGAGCTGTTCAAACCATCCACGGATTCAGCAAGTCTTCTAGTTGACATGAAAAAAAACGTTTTTCATTTTTGGTGGGGTTTTCTGGAGGTGATGTCACAATGAGGGCATGCTTTGGAAATTTTTGTCACCTTTAGCCGGCCCTGGACGCCAACCCATTGACCCATTCTTTTGGCTCAAGCTTTTGTTGAAAACTAGGTCAAAATCCTCGTCAATAGAGCCCTTGATTGACTTGCTAGCATATCTGTAGTCAAAATTATGGGCCGAAAACCCAGTGTTGACCTAATCCAAAACTTTTCAGAAAAGGCACAATTTAAAAGGTCAAACTTTGGCCAGCCATAACTCGGCAGCAGATTGAGCTAGAGAGCTGTTCAAATCCTGTAATGACTAGTTGCGTCGTGTAGTTTATATAAAAAAAAAATTTTTAATTTGGTTGGGGGGTTTTGGGCCAATGGGATCATGACAGGGGCATGTTTTTTGGTTAATTATATGACATCATCTTCCGATCCCACGTGCCAATATTTTGGCTAACAGTATTTTAGGAATCTAGGCGAGAATATACATTTTTAGAGGCCTTGATTGAGTTTCTAGCGTTTCTGGTTTAAAAGTTAGGCCAAAAAACATCTTATTGGTAAGGGGCTTTTCTCAATACTTTTTGGGGATTTCCCTGATTTATTTTAATGTTTTTTGGTCCTGATCTTGGAACCAGGAACGCTAAAAACCCATTCGGACCCTTCAAAGTCCCGAAATGTAACAAAAAAACAGCTAAACTAAAAAAATTAATGTCATTTAACTCTTTGGCGTCCGCAAAGATTCGGGGATTTTCGAAAAAAAAACGCCTAAACACACGTGGCTTTGCGCAGGAATTTCTCCAGTCTGGTATGCTCTACAGACCCAGTAAAAGTCTCAAAAAAGGCGACAAGTCTTCTAGTCTGTACTTGAAAAAAATTTTTTTGCTTGGGGGATGCGTTTTTTTGTGAGTGACATCATAAATTGAGGACTTTTAGGCCACCTTGGCCCACTTTGCCTGGCCCTGGGCGCCAACTGTTAGGTGGTAGTATTTCACTAAGGTAGTATTTCACTAAACTACTTCACTTGTGACGTCAGTCATAAAAATCCACACCCCTTAACCAAAAAATTTTTTTCGAATGCAATCTACTAGACTGGTCGATCCGTTTGAGCCTTTGAACAGTTCTCTAGTGCAATCGGCAGAGGAGCTAGGGCGTTGGTAAGGCAACCAAAAACTGCTGTGTTTTAGGCCGAAATCGAAGTATGAATATATCCTACCATGGTGAAACATCTCTACAACTAGATAGAGAATTACAAAACTTTTTAGAAAATATCTGAAAGAACTTGCTCATCTGTCTCTCATTCATAAAAAACATACAATTGGAGATCATTTTAAGTGCAAGGACAAGCAAGCACATCTGGAACGATGCAATGTGGTATTTAAACTTAAATGTTCGTTTGGTCATTCTTATATTGGACAAACGCAAAGAAATTTGAAATTTCACCTGCATGAACATAGTCCTTTGAAATGGAACCACCAAGCTACTGATGTAGTCAAACATTTATACACATACCCAGGTCATTTGATGGACTTAAAAAATCCTGAAATCGTGCATCTGCTTTTAACTACTGCGAATTATTAATTAAAGAGATACTTCTGATACAAGAACGGCAACCCGAGATTAATGTAGACAAATTTTCCACCCCTTCATACATCTTCAGTACGTAGATCGTTATGTCAAGTAATTGGCTGATGCTCAGTTCTTATGTTGATACATGTTTCGTGTATTGCTGTTGGTGCTCACATTTCTGTAGTTTTCCCAATACGTTTCTAGTTTCTCTCTGTAGTTGTTCCCCAGAAAGTACAGAAAATGTGCACGAATTTTTGTGCACCCCCAAATTTTGTTAGACACAGAAAATTTTTTTTAAGCATCTAATAAAAACTAAAAGATGACCTAAAAATTCATTTTGATCTCCCAAACCTTAAAACCTGGTATCAGTTCTGCTGACAGCAAAAACAGAAGAGCACTGTTCTTGGCAGATCACTGATGGAATGCAGAGTGGTTGCACAACATGAGACTCCATACTTTCATGCCTGACACTAGCACCCTCCTCCCGGAATGGCCCTGCCAAGAACAGCCAGCTTAATCGCTTCCGTGCTGGTTTCAGACATTTTTGCTCCTGCTTCCACAAATGGGGTATGGCCTCATCTGAGGCCTGTGAGTGTGGCCCAGAAGAACAAAGCATCGGCCATGCTGTCTTTTATTATACAATCCATCAACCTCCCCATGAACTGTGCAGTCTAGTGGTTGAGGATGATGAGACAATTGAATGGCTGCTAATGCATACCCTAAGATCTAATGCAACCAAGCAGTGGATAGTAATAACTGGCTCAAATGACGAAGAAAAAGCCGCAAAAATAGTGAAAGTAAGTTGATCACAGTTTATTCAACAGGGAAACTACTTCCGCTTTTTAAGCGCCAAACGTGAAACTGGTTTCTTCATGAAATTAACTGTGATTAATTTGCTTTCACCATTTTAGTGGCTTACAACTTGGATAATTAATGGTTGTTTCACAATTTCTTCCAAACTACAACAAAATAGACTTTTGCAGCCGGAGGGAAATTTATGTTTGTTAATTTGGGCCTTCTAGCTTTCTGAGTTGTGCCGGCCTATTGCAGGGTTTAACAAACATAACCTTTTTATAGTGTTATGCAGATATGTTGTGTTAACCCATTGTTAACACATGACATTTTCATACAAAAATTTTACACTTTGAAATATTTTAATTGTGTATAAATCATTATTTTCAAGATTAACCATAGTGATTTTGCCAGTCTTACAGCAAAATAAGACTGGGAACTAGAGCTTAAGTGATGCATTGGTATGCTGATATGTATTGGCTGATGTAGCAATGCTGCTAATGTGTCATATCAGCAAAATTCCATAGATTATATTGGCAATATTTGCTCATAAAAGCAACATTGCTGTCTTTCTGCATGGAATGTTGGAAAACTCAAGTTGATATTTTGTCTCTGATTGATAATGCAAATTATCTGTCTTGTTCTTTATGACTCTGAATAAACCACTTTGTGGCATAGCATTTACTTGCAGGTTGTTGTACTATGAGCAAATGACTGCCTGCGAACAAATCAGGGTATGTGATGTGGCGGTTGCCTGTTTTAGTGACCCAGGTTTGCACAAAGTTCGATGTATGTTTTTTATTGCAGTGAAGTAATGCCTTTCATCTGGGATTTGAGTAATGCAAAAATATCAGCAACGAAAGATCAAAAACTGTGTCATTCCAAAAAAACCTAATTGTTTGAACTCTGTCTATCAAAAGGAATCATTTCCCAGCAAAGAATCAGACACTATGATCTTATAGAGTATATATTTCGCATATGAAGTAGCCATCATCAGCTCTTATTCAAATATAATAAATTGTTTGAATTGTTTGAGCTCTAATAATAAATTGTTTGAACTCTAATTGATTATTCCAAAATGTATCATTGTTGATTAAACATGATGATTGCGAGGTGACTTTGTGTTAGGATGCAAATGACCTGGAAGCTGTTACAAAAATTGAAAACAACAGTATTCAGATTCCAGAAGATGTTGCAAGTCAATTGTTGAAAGAGAAGGAAATTTCAATGACTAAGGAGTATTCTGAAAGTAAGAATAGCAAAAGCATATTGATTTTTTCTGCTTGCTAGTATTACTTAGTATGATGCTGGGTTTGTTCTTTGGTCATAGAGCAAAATTTTTTGAAATGTAAAAAAAAAATTAAGTAAAATTTTGGTTATAATGTATGAAAAGGTAGGCAAGTGAGTACTGTTATTGTGAATGGTAATACTATTATGGGACAAATGACTGAAATGTCTCAGCAAAAAAACAGGTATGATGTAAGTGTGTGAGTAGAACTGTGATGAAGAACGATGTACTGATAGTTTCCAGCCTACCATGATCTTATTAACTTGCAAGTACATGAATATATGTATGATTGCTGTAAAGTAGAAAGAGCAAGTAATTTTTGATTTATTGCTGGGTTACTATGGATTGAAGGCTGCTCAAAGCTTATTTATTTTCTAATGTGACTATGCTATGATGCAAAGACATACCAATATGGCTGTTGTACAAATATTTCACTATAGTTCTGGCAGTTCGTAAGGCAACGAAGGTTGTTTATAACAGGGTTTCTTCGGAGTCTGGAAAGTATTGAAAAAAGTTGGGCAAGTTATAATCTGGAAAAGTCATAAAAAATTTTTTGTTCAAATTATCTTAGTATGAAAAGAGGAAATAATTATCTAGACTTGATTTTAGACTAGAGATTGACCGATATGACTTTTTTTGGGCTGATACCGATATATTGGCCATTCATAGACCGATAGCCGATACCGATATTTCCAAAATATTGAAATCTTGCTTTCTGCCTCATTAGCTAAAATGTTACGTATTCTATGCCTTACCTTTTTTTCAAAAACTTCGAAAATCAGGATTTATGAGTTAAAACTTTTCTAATTGCAGCATTTTCAATATTTTGCTATGATTTTTGATTAATCTGGTGCTTTTGTTTCGGCTGCGATGGCCAACGCGTGCTTCATGGTTCATCTTGTCTGCTTGTTCATGAAAACACACGTCTTGACTTGGTTCGTTGTGCTTTCTTGTGCAAGTTGTCTTGATGCGTGAGGAATATAACAGTGTTTTGACAACACCTGCTGAGGCCGATAAAATCGGCCGTTTTGGCTGATACCGATATATTGGCAAAACCCAAATATTGGCCCGGGGCTGATATATCGGTCTATCTCTACTTTTGACATGCATTCTAATAATTTTTTATTCTAATATTTTTTCAGAATGTTGATATTGTTAACTATTTCTGCAGTGTTTTTTTAAGGAAAATGTTGGGCACCTGACTTCTCTGATTCTAGGAACCTGATGATAATTTTCTCTCATTTTAGAAACCCGATTTTAAATTCTAGGGACCCGAATCGGGTCTCTAAAGCATCTTTAAAAAAACATGTATTTGTGTATCATTTGGAAAAGCCACAACTTTTGTACTTGGTTTTTAGCAAGAAAGATAAAAAAAATTTTTTTATGTCTATATTGCAGGAGTGGCCAAACCGTGAGTGTTCAAACCTTTGCATGTGGCTCTTTGAGCTTTCCAAAAACTGATATATTTGTTTTATATTTTTTATTTCTATTGCAAAGTGTACAAATGTTGTGAAGTCGTACTGTGATAGCTTACATGCCGTACACTTTGCAAGTTCTTCCAACAAGTATTATGATGTCACAGAAGCGTAAATTGCAAATAGATTTGTGTTTTAGATTTTTATGTTTCGACTCTTTCTAACTTGGGTTTACGATATGCGGCTCATACACAGAGCAGGTTTGGCCACCCTTGCTATATGGAATAGTCCTGAAATTGTCAGGTAAACCGAACATAAACTTTTGAAGTTTTCATTGGTCTGTACCCTTGCAAAAATCAGACTTCAAAATATTGGATTAAAACATTCGTGTTTGCAGGTATGAGTGCCATATGCTGTGATAATTTATTTTGAATAAAAGTAGCATGACATATGCAAAGTAGTTTTTGATACATAATGTTTGCTATAAAATTATGCCATTTTAATCTTTAAAACTTGTTTTGCAGTAAAAAAAAACAAGAAAATTTTGCAATGCAAGAAAAAATGGTTGCTTCTTCCTGCATGTATTGTTGTTGTAACTTTGTTTTCTGCAGGTAAGTGCTTTGCTCATTCCTTTACACTTACAAGATTTTGACAGAAAATTATTGTTTTGGTGGTACTACTTGCATTTACTTATTAATAATATCAACTTTGATATTATTTGCTGCATTTCCACTGTCTTCATGCAGCTTTATGTTTCAAAGTCATGAAGCTTAGGTCAGCAGTGCACAACCTGTTATGACCTCTTGTGATCTTCAATAAAAATGTATATGGGCGTGCACATGCAATTTAAAATATTAGTTAAGGCAATGTATAACTGTTTTTCTGCTGTATGTAGATATTTAGCAAAAACATGACCAAACTGACAAGAGGAAGCAAAACAGAAGCAAATCAGAAGAATAATATTTTTAACTCACTGGTGGCTGTAAGTCATGGAAAAATGTAACACGATTGGAAATAGTAAAAAGGTGTTATGGTCAGGCATCAGTGTGAATTTAATTTACTTGGTGTTACTAACAGTTACTGTCGTTGCAAACACACGATGTTGAAAATTGCTAATTTTTAGATTTTTTGGTTTAACTGCAGTGTTTGAAAACTGCACGTTGTTTCTATTCCAAGAAAGTGTATTTCTTAGCCAAAATAGTGGTGGCTAATCTTAAAGTTTGTGGGACAGCTAATGCACTGCTGAAAATAAAGAAAATGGGCTTCTGAAGGTAAACAGCTAAAAAATTTCTGATGTAAATATGTGTAGGTATTCTTTTCATGAAAGAGATGAATCTGTGCAACCTTGCTTTACTAAGGCAGCTGAAAGTTGATCAATATCATAATTACTCCTAACAACGCCTGTTCAGATCCAATAATTCTCAAATGCATAGCTGTTTTTAAAATGACTGAAAAAAATTAAGTAATTTTGGTCAGAATGTCTGAAAATATAGGGTAAAAAGCAGTTACGGTGAGTTTTAATAGAACTGAGAAAAATGACTGAAATATTTCAGTGACCAAAATGTCTCAGTGAAAAAAAAACAGGTCTATAATCTAGCAATTCAGATGTTGTACTGTGTAAACCAGGGTTGGCAAACACTGGGATGGGGCGGGATGCCAATCCATGAAGGACTTGTTAATGAGCCATGTAGAACCGCGGTCGAATTGTGGTGACAGCAACCAAGACAAAATCATATAGTAGGCTGAACATGAGAAACGCACTGCAGGTGTCATTGACTATTGTAATTCAGGTGTCATTGACTATTGTAATAGTGCGAGGATTTTATTGTGGTAGGAAAGCCTAGATCTCGTATTGAAACTGTGTCATGATGACTTATGACAGTGCTTCTCAAACTTTTTTTGTAACGACCCAAATATTAAGGGTAAATAGATAGCAAAGCTTTGGCGACCCAGTCTTTTTCACACATTTTCTTGCAATCATAACAGATGAACTAAACACAAGACAGTTTAACAAAGGCCTAAACATAGTTATAACAACAGTTAAAATTTAATCAATGTGAATCCTGATTTTGTATCATTTCCACAACTTTGTCAAAATTTGGAGCAATCTTTCCCAGAGCCAATCTCATGTCGTCTTCAGGCTCAAGACAGTTCCTCGTCTTTGTTTTCATCTGTGTAAGCACAGAAAACCCACACTCACACAAGCAGGTAGTAACAAGTGGCAGTAGAACTTATACAGCGGGCATACCAAAAACACTCTTTTCTCAGTCTTGATTTTTGTCCAAAATTGACCAAGGTTTACTTTCTTAAATGCATTTCTCAATAAACTGTCGCACTGAATGTCAATAAATTCCTCTTTAAATCCAGAAATAGTTTGGCAGCTTTCCGACATTGTATCAACATTAAAAGCAAATGGATGGCACACCCCTTCCAATTCTTTTGCTTTTTTGGGGATAATCAAATCAAAGTCTTGTGTCAATGAAGCCAAATGCTTTTTGATAACGAGGTGGACATCATAAAAACACACCTACTCCATATCTTTGAGAAACTGATTATAAACAGGAAATTATGCTGTTTTCTGAGACTCTATCTTTCTCTTCCACAATTTCAACTTTTCCCTATAGAAGCTTTTTCCAGATGCGCCGACCACCATTATATTTGGCCCATGCAAAGATTGATTTAATGATATTCAACTAAGAAAATTTATTAGAGAGTATGTCGCACCCACAAGCAATAACCGACATCAAGTCACAATAAAAATGATTTTTAACTTTACAGGTGTAAACTACTGCAGTCGGCGACCCAACCAAATCACACGGCAACCCACTTTTGGGTCGCGACCCTGGGGTTGTGAAGCACTGACTTATAAGTTGCAATCAATTTGTATGCACCAAACATTTGTTACTAGAGCTTGTCTGATAAGCTTTTTTGGGGCCGATACTGATGTTTTTCATTGCCGATATCCGATGCCGATACCAATCTTTTTGCATTACTCAAGCTGTGTCTATTTTGCCTTGTGAGGCAAACAAGCACTCCTGGAGCTATTTTGCCTTCAGCCAAACATTTTCAAACTACAGCTGAAAGAACATTACAGTGCATATTTTTCTTCAGGCCACATAAAGAAAATAATTTCACAAGTTACAATTATGTTATGAGGCAAAATATACACTCTTGGAGCTATTTTGCCACCAGCTGGACATGATTGGCAGAACTGGTCATATGACAAGTTTGGACAGCTTGACTGTAAATGGGTCAGTCTGATAGACAAGTAATGTCATGCTTTCAATGCTGGCAAGTTGTTAGCAGCTTCTTCCTTGCATTGTGTGAACTGTAGGCTAAACCTAAACCCTTGTTTCTTTACATATTGTGCTTGACACGTGACCATTTCAACCAGCTGTGTTTGACTAAAGGTCAAAGGTACTCTAAAAGGATCGCTTAATCCGTTGTGCCTGCTACAGTCCATAGAAATTTCTAGGACTCACAGTAGTCTAACTCTAAAATAAAAAAAATTCACAAACAGCAAGAATGTGTTACGTATAAGTGGGCTTACTCCTTGTGTAGACGTCTGTGCCTACGCTCAGATGTCAAAAGTAAAAAAAATGTGCGACGCATTGAAAACATCACTTTACTGAGATGATGAACTGTACAACATCAAATTCTGTGCAAACCTGGGTCCTGCTTGCTGTGACGTAGGAACTTTGTTGATGCACGGTGAACGCAAGACTGTCTAGCCTAGAGAGACTTTGATAAAACAGCCAATCAACACCAAAAGCACATAACATAGTTTGTTTGCAGACTATCATCTGCTTACCACGCCAAAACCTAGGAGCAAATGTTATGTCATAGGAGCGTTTTGTTGGAACTGATGCACAATGGTCTGTATGCATGAAGGCTCTATGCGCCAGTAACAGGACAGAGCATTTGTGCTAACCAATCATGGTCAGAGACGAAGTAGCAACTTGGATTGGAACGCTCCATGCAGAGCAACAGCGCAACACTTTTATGAGCAATATATCGGCGGAATTATGCTGATACGATACATTGGTGACATTGTCACATTGTCTGATGTATATCAGTGTGCCAATACATCGGTTAAGTTCTGATTGTTACTTTATTGAGAGCTGGTCCGCAAAATAATGCCCAACTTAAGCTGATTTGTAGTGCAAAATACGTTGCTGGCCCCTGGCATGAACAACAGAATATATAAAGTCGAAAGTTACTTTCAAATTAATGCTTCTAGCATACCTTGAGTAAGGAATGCAGACAGACACAGGACAGAGATTGCAGTCACAACAGTTTTTGATGCAATGCTATGCAGTTATTTGATGCAAAAAGTACACCTTGTAGTGTAGGATCAGCAGCCATAATGTGTTACGACTCTATTGTGATTTTTGGTGACATCATTATGTGTTTGTTTTGCAACATTATGGTGAATTTTGAAGTTCCAAGTCGTGTGACACAAGAAATACAATAATGACAATTATGTCATGTTGGTAATTATTTACTTTTTATATTGTCTTTTGTCAGCATGGGCATTGGAGTACGTGCACTGCTAATTTTTTATGACTGTTTTGCACACTTAGTTATTTTCATGTAATTTCGCACATAGTTGTTTACTTCACCAAAGGTGGTAATAACAGTGTCACCTGGGTTTAACACTTGACTAAGAAGGATATAGATCAAAAGTTTAAACGTACTTGTAAAAACCATTAATTTTTGATCTGTTTTAGCAAAAATAAATGGAAATTGATTAACTTTCTAGGTCTTTCTGATAGCTTTCATGAATAAGTAGTTTATAACTTAGTGAGCTAAGACATCAAAATTATCTTCTTACTGCAAGTAGTTGCTAATTATTACATTATTTGTAAGTTTTACCTGATGGATCAAACTTTGGGGATGACACTAAACTCCTAAACATCAATAAATTGCAAAAAAATGTAGATGTCTTATTTTTTATGTAAATATACACCTGTGCTTGTCATTAATGGAATATTCTTAATGTTTACCAAAGTTTGTCCTTAAAATTACAAAGACATTATAACACAGAACACACCAGAAAGGATTTCAATTGTGGCTGCATATTGTATTTGTACTATTTAGTCAAAACGTATTTTGCATCTTCTGTTTCTCAATATTCAGGGTTCCCATGCTGTATTGAAGGTTTTAAAAAAGTTGTGGAATCTGTTTTGAAGACCTTGAAGAATTATTGAATTTGGCCAAAATGTACATAAAGTATTGAAAATAAGTATTAAAATTCAAAATTCAGGTGATTTTCAAATTTTGTGGTTTGCTGCTGATGAGAGTTTTGCAAATATTTTTGCAGTGTTCCATAAATGAACTTTTGGAAAATTTGAACTTTTGGAAAAAGAGCTAGGGCGTTGGTTAGGAAACTGAAAACTGCTGTTTTTTAGACCGAAATCGAAGTACAAACATATTGTAGACCGGCTCTCAAAGTGTTAATGCTCCAATCATGAAAAACCATACGAATGAACACAATAACCTGTGCAGCATCCCTGATGTCTGTTGATTCGTCAAGTTGCAGTGAAAAACACGCACAGTTATTAAAATCATTGTAAAGTTGGTGGGCAACATTTTCACTTATATTCTCATCACGGTGTTTCTTGACAGTTGTAGCTCTTTGATAGCACTTTTGTTACGGAAATACTGAAAAAGACCATTGGAAATTTCTAGAAAGCACTCTTGCAGCAACTCCCCTTCTGAAAATGCTTTTCCTTTTTTTTGCTAAGAAAAAACTTGCTTTGAATGAGGCTATAGTAGAGCTATTGACGAAGTACAAAAATTTTTTAGAACTCTTTCCTGTCCATGTAAATTTGATTTAAGGTTGTTAACTTTCCTTTTCCTTGCTTCACTTCCAAGAGGATAATAATCGTTATGTTTGGCATGGCGTGTCATAAAGTGTCTTTCAAGATTTCCTTTCTCGGACAAAGCAAGGGAAGCATTTCAGATAAGACAAGTGCAGTTCACATTTATCATAATAAAGAAGTAGTCAAGCTCCCATTTTTCATTGAAGTAATATATCTTCCTTCTCTTTGAAGCGCTCATTTTGTAGGCAAGGTATGGCTGTAACAAAGATGCTCAATCACTGACAGTAAAAACAGCAGCTACAACTCTTATTACTGCGGGTCTGGAATATTGATTGTAAAATGTTATTTTTAGGTATCTTGTCAATTCAATGCAAAGTCGATCGCAATCGACCAACTGAGACTTGGCAATTGACCACGACCTGTTGGCCACCCCTGGTATACAGGATGATATATGACATAACTGCCATGTAATAAATCTACATTGCGGGAATGACATTGGACAAAATGTCAATAACACTTAACCTAGTTTCATCTGAAACTCTACTGAATGCTGACATCCGATGCAACGCAGTGAAATGGCCTGGTTCCAAGTAGAGTATTTGCAAGAGCATGTCTTTCCTTCAAAAAAAGATCTGGCCAGTACAAGTTCTTCTTTTGAAATGCAGAATGCATCTGTATTGCCGCTGCCACTTCTATGCATAATGAGAATACTGCTTGCACAGACAACAGCAAATTTTATCCAGAAGTTGCATTTAAATTTCTCTCAACCTTTTATCTCCGGCAAGCTTTGCAACGTTATAAATTGCCAGCGGATTGAGCTAGAGAGCTATTCAAATGCTCTATGTACACAGCAAGTCTTCTAGTTCTGATTGAAAAAAATATTTGTTTTGGTTTGGGTGTTTTCTGGGGGTAACGTCATAATGGGGGAAGTGTTTGAGTTTTTGGCCAACTGTACCTGACTCTAGGCGCCAAGCCAATGAGCCATTTTTGGCTCAATCTTTTTTTGGAAAATAGACTGATCTGCGTCTTCGGAACCCTTGATTGACTTGCTAGCATATCTGGAGCCAAAATTCTGGCTCAAATACCCTATTTCTGACAAAGATAAAGAAGTTTCAGAAAAGGTGACATTAGTCATTTCTTGCCAAACTTTGGCTAATCATAACTCGGCAGCAGCTTGAGCTAGAGAGCTGTTCAAACCCTCTGAAGACTCACGGAGTCTGAGTTTAGAATAAAATTTTTTTTAAAGTTTTGGGACGATGACATCGTGATTGGAGTACCTTTTGCAGTTATTTTCGTGACGTTATAGGCCAATCCAATGAGGCGATATTGTGGCTCAAAGTTTTATTGGATTCTGGGCTATAATGTGAGTCTTCAGAGCCCTTGATCAACTTTCTAGTGTTTCTGGTTCTAAAGTTATGCAAAAAATGCAAAGACAGGAAGGACTTCTGACAGGAAGTTGTGGGGATTTCTGTAATTTTTTTCAAGATGTTTGGCCATAAGCTTGGAACCAGAAATGCTAGAAAGTCCATCAAACCCTCTAAAGACTCATGTTATAGCCTACAATCCAATAGAATCCAACAAAACTTCGAGCCACGAAATCGGCTCGATTGGTCGACTTCCACAGGATGTTGACATCATCCAAATGTAGACAAACGATGCATAAACATCGTAGTTATGTAAACATGAAAAAACCCGACATCACACACTTAAATTAAAAAAAAATTTTTAAACTACAAGACTTTCCCCATCTATAGAGGCTTTGAACAGCTCTCTAGCTCAATCTGCTGGTGAGTTATGACCATATACAATACATGTAATACACATGTGTAAATACACCTCAGGTCTGTGTTTGTGGGAGTAAAATTTTTTTACTTATTTTTGTGTTTTGAACCATGATTTTGGCTTCAAATGAACTACAAAGTCAATCAAGGGCTCTAAAGATGCAGATCACAACCTAGTTTCCAAAAAAGATTGAGCCAAGAAAATGGCTCATTGTGTTGGCTCCCAGGGTCAAGTAAAGTTGGCCAAAAAGTTGCAAAAACATGCCTCCATTATGATGTCGCACACAGAGAATCCAAAACCCACAATAAATTTGTTTCAATCTGAACTACTTTCTGAATCTGTAGATGTTTTGAACAGCTCTCTAACTCAATCGGCTGGTGAGTTACAGCGTTGCAAAGGTTTTCAAAAAAGGTGGTGCAGACGGTTTGCTTTCACCATTCCACAAAGTGGAGTTTTCCATGGCTTGTTGCAAACAAAGACCAGGGTATTATACAGTCAGACCTCATTGATCTGGACTGCTTTGCTTCGTCATGTCAGTTCGGCGAGTTATCCAGATAATCGGAATAAGGCCTGTAGGCGTGGGAAGGAGTAAATTTTTTTGTGTCCCTCAATTTTGTTGTGTGCACAAAATTTTTTAATTAAAAAATAAAACAAAAACACTGCCCCATAAAAATGTTATGTCCCCCCACACCTTTTAGACCTGGCTATGGTCCTGATTGGAATCGGAAGTATATAGAGCGAATTTCTTTTCTGAGTAAATGTTAACAATGTAAACAGGTGACCATGTACAGTAGAACTTGCCTAAGCAGACGCTCAAAGGGGAACAGCAAAAACTGTAGAGTAGACTAAGACGAACTGTCAACTTAGCAAATATGTAGACTGCATATGGAACATGACTAAGTGAAACACTGTTATTTTTTTTTGTTTATTAGCAGATCCATATGCGTGAGCTAGTGTGCATTCTGAATGAGATTAAATGTGAAAAAGAACTGTACAAGGGACCTAACTGCATCTTGTACGTTCTGCCAATGCCACTGTTACATTCATTGTGCGTTGAAAATTTACTTTCACACTACCATTGTGATTTAATAAACAACTAAGTAACAGTTGGCTTAATCTGGTTTAGCAGATTTTATATCTGTTGATTTGACATATCTGTTCCTAAATTTCCACGTTGGAGTCGGACAGCAAAGTTTCCAGATTTAATTTTGGGAGAAAACCATTCCTAGCAGTTTTGTGTTGGATAGTGGGGATTCCGGTTAATCATAGTTCGGACAAACCAGGTCTGACTGTACCAAAATCATGTTTGTGTTATGTCAAACTCAAAACGCATTTGTGGTTCTGATAATGACCAGTGACCAATCCATCCATCAGAAAAGTATTCAATAAACTTGACCTTTGGAAGATTAGCATGAATGCATTGTGTATAGTTACTCTGCATGGCATGCCAATATTGTGATGGCATGCCAATATTGTGACTGCATGGCATGCCAATATTGTGAGTCAGGTCATCTGATGAAAAGCAAAAATAATGCACAGCAGGAGATGGTTGCAGTGATATACCGGTACTTCATCTCGAACAACATAAAAGTAGTTTCCAGAAAAGTCAACTAGAATCATGTATGCAGTGTAAGATTGGTGCTTGGCTTTTATGTCTTTCAGGTACTGAGTTTAACTTTTGACAAACAATGAATGTGCTGTTAAGGAAAACTACATGACAACTTTCAGATTTAAATGTGGTCACTACTGCATTACATATTCCAAACATGCAAGCATGCAGAAGAATCATGGCCACAAGTGTGGGAAACATTCCGCAACTAATGCGATTATTACATGCACTGTGCACACGTTAGAGATCACGTGCAATCCACAGCCCTGCAACAAATTTGAATTTACATTTCAATTAATGATTGTTGAACATAACTGATGACTGTTGGTTTGCTAAACACCGCAGAGTTTCAAAATTTAAAATAGCAGGACTAAGGGTTTTTTAGAACATGTAGAAGCACTTTTACATCCCACAGTTCATGAAATCTCCATGTACGGTGTCAAACCATAGTGCCAGAAAGCAAGCATGTGGAAAGAAATAGGGTAAGGTGGTAAACATGTGAATGTTTGCACAGATAATCACATTCAGATTAAACACATAAACAAGCTCAGCTAATTGGCTATGCAATTAACCAGGCTTATCTGTATCAATTACTATATGCAGCTTTGTACCAATTTTTCTCATTTGGCCCTGTTTACTGTTAAACGTGGTGTGACTGATTTTTCCAAAGAAGAACTTATTGAACCTGTGATTCTACTTCATGCACAAACACTAATGTGATGTAGCTCAAATGAAATTATGATGCAGCTTCATGCACACTGTTATTT
>JGI24159J19872_10006506_pt1 | contig 15230 bp, 8 predicted proteins | sample Ectturendosymbi4_FD_19872 | JGI IMG/M metagenome (IMG submission 19872) | reverse complement strand
CGCCCAACACATTTTTTCAGGGGGGGGGTTCTAGGGCGGCTTCTCCCCCTGCGCCCCCCTGGGTACAGGCCTGGTGAGATGTAGTTTCGCTTGTTTAGAGGGTGGGTTAACTGTAGCTTGATTGCACCACACACTAAGCACGAAATACGCGCTAGCTGCATTTTATGCTGACCACTAGCGTACGGAGGGGGGAGGCCACTGTGCCAGGCCACACCCTCAGCCCTTAAACATACAAAAATGAAAAACAGAATTGTCTAAAACTTGCTTTCAGAATACACGAAAATGCGTATTTTTAGTTGTAATTTTGCAAACTTTTCCCGGGAGCATGCCCCAAAACCCCCTAGAATGGTCGCGCCTTGGGCACTTCCCCTAAAGTTGATTTCTGACGTCACACGATTGAGGTGAAACTTAACCGCTCCGTCGGAAATTTTGTGCTTACGCCACTGATGCTGACTTATGCTAGNCAGTGCAATAGTGATCTCTACACATGCTGAAGCATTTCTACGTCTTACGNAGAATTCCCTAACCTCTTTCGATCAACTTCTAATTCGCATACATTATCCTACTGGGTTTGGTTTGACTATTAAAAGACGTTCAGTTTGATTAGAAGCAAGCCTAACACCTGTCCAACGCTCCCTCTAAGATGCTCAACTGCGAAGTACCACCAAATCATTTGCGAAGTGAAATCTGATTCTCGTACACGTGCAACATTCCAAAACGTTGGAAAAACAAGAAGACAAGGAAAAGCTCTTTGAAATAAATGTGTAGGCCCTACTTTGTTCGTATTTTCATAAGTTTTTCTGCTTATCCTAACTTGTAACAATTCACGAAGTTTGTAATTGATTTAGAATTCTGACAACTCAGCAAGAGTTGCCAGAATTTTCTTAGAGAGAACGCTGGCTAAGACTTCATACTATAGCATTACCATAGCCAGCTTGCTAGTGCCATGGAGTTGTTCGCGCTAACAGAGAGACTGCAGAAACGGCTTCGAAAGACTGTATCCAGTGACGTCACAAATCGAAATTGTTACCAGTGTGGACCTTCCTTAATACAATTTATTTTGTATCAATGAGGGTACCTTTTAACGCAACATGTGGTGATGTTGCGAGTTGGAGTAACGATCAAACAGATGGCAAACAAGCATTTGCAAAATGTATTAATGTTTCAAATTTGAATCATTTGGGAGGTGTAAAAAAATTTTGGGGGCACTGCCCCCGAATGACCCCCCGTGGCTACGGGCCTGGGTTACCTAAGCCTCTGAGATATATCTTCGTGTATAGCACGTTTCGCGTTTAGTTCGCAGCCCTGGTAATGATGCTGACACCACTACAACTGCCTTCTGTTCATTGCCGGCAGGAGGTGGTTGGGCTCTCCCAGGCCTGGAATTTTGGGCCTCCAAATAAAATTTATTGCAATTAACACATAATATTTATAGTCTATAAATGAAAGCGTCGATATATTTTAACAAATGTGTACCAGCATGTTTCTACACTACAGCATCAACACAACGCATAAAGCAGACAGACTTTAGCATTTGTTATATTTCAAGCTAGGAAAATGACTTTTTCCAAGTTTTCGAAGGTGCAGAGTTTTTGTCAACTCAGTCATACCTAATGTTCTGCATTTTCACTTTCAATACGTACCATTGCCAGATTTGTTAGTCTTTGATCAGTCATAGTTGACCTGTGAAACGTTTTGATCAACTTCACCTTGCTGAAGGTCCGTTCAACAGTATTGCGTACAACAGTGATCGGCAATCTTTCGTTATGATGGCCCCAAGCCCCCTTTCAGTCGTACTTAAAAGCCCATGCTTAGTTTTGAAGGCCCAATTTCAAATTTATGTTGTACTCAGTTACCTGTAATACAACAATGCTTTGTTACTGTCATAAACCCTATAATGACACAACAATGGCTTGTTCACGTCAAGCAATCGATGTTCTATAGTTGTTGCAGTAGCCTATGCTTTATCACTGATCCCACGCAACCAGGGTAGCACTTTAGCTTTTACATACAACAAGGCCCACAACAATATGTGTTGCGCAGCTCAATAAAAAGTGCTGAACAGCCCACAATTGGGCCAAGGCCCACAGTTTGACGAACACTGACGTACAGTGTCATAGGTTAAACAGCTGGATTTCTCACTGGTGTAAAACAGGGGTGGATAACCTGCGGCTCGCGTGAGCATTTAATATGGCCCGCATCATAATTTTCGTTACCCAAGATAAAACACAACCTCGCGTCAAAACGCAACTCCGTGGTATGCAGATATTTACCGTGCACGTAGACAGTAAGTCAAGAGAAGTAACCCTCACTCCTCATATTTTTTTCTTCCTGTTTTCCCTAGGATGACAAAAGTAAATCATTAAGGATAAAATTTTGTATTTTTGCGGCCCGCCAGCGATCTTCCCCAATATGTATGGCCCGTGATAGTAACTAGGTTCTGTAGCCTTGGTGTAAAGTGTTGAGCTTTTATTAGACAAATCTGATGCAAGACCGGATATTACAGGCGCACGCTACAAAGACGATTTTACATACTACCTTGCAAACCGGCTAATCTATTCTTGTGCAGTGAGAGCATGCAAAGCAGGCCTACAACAATGGCGTAACTGGCGCGGGGCAAGGGTGCGAACCTCCCTCGTTGCCAAACTAAATTTAAAAACCGGGCCCCCATTTAATTTATATTTCGACATTCAGTATTCATTTGGTCTTTAGTTGGTTGTTGCTCTTTTGCGTTTTTCGGAATTCTTTGGACTGTTTCCCGGGATTTTCGAGTTTCAGTATAGAAATCCACATCGGGATACAATTTCACTTCTCATTTTTTTCTGAGTGTTGGCAAGCCGACCTCCTTCAGCTAGGTTTCCCACCCTGGTTTAAACCTCTAGTTACACTTCAAGTCCACAACTTAACTTTCCTGATTAGTTTTTACTAGACTATACTAAAATGCGTACAATCAACGTGGGTTCGGCAACGTTAAACACACAACTGCCAGCTTGCCAAGGCAAATGCTGACAACGAAGTTACCCACAATACATTTCGTAATGGTTGGCTGAGATATCAGGAAACTATGGGTGATGGTAAGACCAATTTTTTGACGTATTAGATAAATATGAATTTCGAAAGGGGAAATGTATAAAATCAGTTTTTGATGAGTTCAGTTGAATCAATTCAAGTGTGTCTATATGCCGTAGCAAGGGTCCTCAGTCAGATTTGGGGGTTCCCTTTTTGCTCAGGTCTCCCCGGCCGGGAGTACGGGGGGCCCTCCCTCCGGCTCTGCTTCTGTTTATCATAATCCCTCCTGTGATGGATCTAGGACGTGATGCTGAAGAGATGAAAGATAATGCGAAAAGCGTATGTGTTCAACAAAATGTAACCAATGAAAGAATGGGCGTCATCTAGATCAGTGTTTCTCAACGTGGGCCTTCAGGCCCACAAGTGGGCTTGTGGATTTTTGAAATGGGCCTGGAGTTTTCATTGGGCCTACTGTGGACCCCAAGGAAAATGTATGGCTGAAATTCTATAGTTTATCTGCTAATATAAATTTATGAAATCATCACCTTCAAGTTCAAGAGAATACAAACCAATTATACAGTATAATTATACAGTATGATTGGTTTTCGTTGCACATGTGTGTTTTCTAAACATCAATTTTCATAATTTTGTATGTTACTCGAAATTTTTTTTTGAAGGTTATGTGGGCCTAAGATTTCTTTTAACGTTGAAAATGGACCATAAGAAAAGGAAGGTTGAGAACCACTGATCTAGATCTTTCGATAAGCTAAAACAAAGATGTAAGGCGTCCTCCATTGGAAGCCGCACAAAATGATGAAAAAATCTTTATAAGCCACGGCTTGAAATCGATTAAATACGGTTTACGTTTTGCGATCTATTTACCATTTATTTTTCTTGTTGTGCATACTGACGATCACAGTGACGCAACGCAATAAACTAACTTTGGCTGTCGCGGCAGGTGACTCGTTGAGTTATCACGCGAACAAACCTTTCTCAGCAAAAGATCGCGACAACGACAACCTTCCCCAAAATTGCGCCGTCGTTCACCGAAGTGCTGGGTGGTTTGGTCACGACAGGTGGTGCTACTCAAGCAGTTTGAACGGTCTCTACTACACCTCTCCATCACCAAAAGACTGGAAAGGTGTAGTGTGGAGCACGTTTCGCAGTGGTTATTCCCTCAAGCGAGCTGAAATGAAAATCAGAATTGTGGAGTAATATTGTTCGACTACACGTTTTATTCTGTGTAGTCAAAGAACAACGTCTTTCAAATTTCATTGAGTAGGTCGGTGACTTTTATATCAAAAATGTTGTTGTATTTGCAAAATGAAAGTGTTCGTTGACTTTCATGAAGATGACCTCCAAAAAAGGTCTTCGTGTGTGTTTTTCTCAAACATCAGGCGCCATTTTTTTTAATTAAACAACATTGGGCGCCATTTTTGCCCAGACTTTCATGGATTTTGCCCAGATTTTCCCGTAGTTTTGACAAATCAAAATTTTGGGAGTGCGCTTGCACCCCCTGCATCACCGCCTCCTACACCACTGTTTGACTTATACCGACAGACACTTCACAAGCATCGTCAGATGCGCTGCAAAAATGTTCTTGATTCATATTCTGGATCAGTTTTTCGCAAAAAGAAAACGTGATATGATGATCTCGCTGTATTTGATCTAAACGTCTAAACAATACCAGCAAAGTAATAACTAACCAAATATTTTTGCTTTATACTTTTTGATATCCAAAAAAGTGTGAAGTTTTGTGTCAAACCATTTTCACGATTTTCCATCTAAGCAACGAGGCTTTTTCACACGCAGACGAATGGAACGAAAAGTGAAATCTGAAAGTTTTGTATTGATAATATTCCAGGAATTTGTACTTTTTAGTGTGAGTAACCATTTCAGCCATGCATAAACAGGGTCTCGTAACTTACTTTTACAATATAATGTTGCATATAAAGGACAATGTGGTAGTAGTACAGAAAACTGAATTACAAACGAAGGTTTTGCCTTGGATGTTTTTTATCTGACTGCACCATGAAAATCTACCAAATTCAGCATACCTGGACAATTTCTCAAAATGCATTTTCACCTTTTCAACATTTTTGAAGATGAAAATATCCTAATTTACGGAAGCAAATCAAATCCTAGCAGAATTTTTCAAACCGTTGCTGTTTTCATTTGACTGAAACCGTTTGTGTTCTAATTTGTCGTTGCTTAAAACCGAAAAATGTAACAAGTTCGTGACTGTTTTTCAATGCACATTTCATCATAATAACAGTATGGCTCAAACTAATGAAGAGCAAATACGCTCCGAGGACTGTTCAACCATAACATCGTTATCAAGTTTCTTCCCAGAGCGTCAGTGTTGAACTCTGACAAAGCTTTACGGTTTAAATCTGCGTTGAGATCTCCTGAACATGTCTTAGCAGCTGGGAAGACGTGCAATTTGTTGCTTTGCATGCTATTGTCGTAATTACCCACTGATTTCGCTAATTGTTGTCGAATTTTGTATGGCTTTAGCGCACTCTTTCTATGTAACGGAAGGTTTTGGGATGGTTTTACTTCCGTTACTTCGGCTTCTTTACAGTATAGCCCGTGACCAGCCGCGACCATCCGTAGACCCACCGCGTGGCCGTGTCAATGAATTCTCGAAGCACGTTAGCCTCTGCCACTTACGCATCCTGCGTAACCTACTGGACTGTTATTTTGTTTGTTACGTCACTGCACTCTGGTAGTTTATTTTGCTTGGTTGTTCATACTTTGACCTTTTCCTTTCCATTGTAAAGTGGGCAGCTGGGGTTGCAAGTTTTCAATTAGATTCAATTAATTGGTAACTTTACTGTTTGTGGGTTTTGTTTATTTCTATTTATTCTTCATGCACTTCGCAGAGCTGATGATGCCTACTTGGTAGGCGATATATATACTCTGTAAGATCTTTAGTGTCTGATTCTTTGATAGGAAAGGATTTCTTTCGATAGACAGGTGTGCTCCGTCTTTTTTACCCTGTTCAATGAACGGTAGTCTAGGGCTAGGCGGTAGCTACATTGAGGCAAATGAGGCACTTGCCTCGGTCAACTTTCTTTAATGCTGCCACAAAACGTTTTTGTTACGCTAAATCAAATCATATTTCATTGTGTGGCTGTTTTAAAAAGAGCAGCACTGCAGCTACACTGCTGCAAACACCACAAGCAGGGGCGGCTCGTCTAGACGGGCTGCAGGGCTGCATCCCTCCCTGAAAAATGTAAGGCAAACGATTCCGCCAAACGGCCAATCTCGCCTTAAATTTGGATTTCGTTACGAAAATTTCACAACACAATCATTTTCGGTACTTCCGACACCATTTCGGCTCAATGTTTCCTAGGAATTCAACAAAATCAACGTTTCGCTGCTTGCAAACGACACCACTTATTCGATGACGCTTTCAGCACACTTGCCGATGAATTTGGCGATTTCGGGCTTGGCGATTTCGGGGCTGTCCGCACAGCCCTAAAGGAAAGAAACCAAACAATTGGCTGCAAAAAACATGGTGGTATACCCGCCTATCGCAAAGCGTTTTTGAAATTTTTACGATGAATTTTCAAAGAAAAAACGGAGGAAATATGACCTTGACTGTTTTTTACTACCTGAATTTCTTGGATATTGAATTTATAATAAAGTTTAACAATGCTTTTACTGGTACTTTGGCGATACTGGCGGCATTGGATTCAAATCTGGTCGCCAATCTCGGGCTGCGAAAATGCAGCCTTTCGTTTATCTGCACCAGTGCAGCTTGCAACTGTAGGTTAAGCTGATGAGCTTTCTAGGGTTAGCGTTTGAAGATGTAAGGCAGTAGTTGGTGGATATCATTCTTGGACAACATAAGATGTGACTGGTTTGAAACATTGAAATATGAAAAATTTGAAGCATGAGAAATCTGGCAAGCCTATAAGCATTCAAGTACTATAAGTACACCTTTAATTTTTTGGTAAGGTGAACGTTGCAGCTGTAACTGATTCAGGATACAAACTTTTACTGGAAAAGCATAACAACCAGTTCAAAAAAACGAGAAATCTTGTGTAAAATCATAAACTGTTGGAAATTATTTGGAAAATTTAAACTTCATTTGAAGGAACATGATTAAAGTACCAGCTCAAAGAAAGTGGTTCCAGCCTAGGTCGGCTGCCATGACACTGTTTGAATAAAATGCTAAGCTTTGTCTTGTTAACAATAGCGCCTCCTTAGTCGAGCGGAATGTTCCAAGCTTAATGTGCGAGTGGTGATGGGCTCGGCTCTCGCCTTTGCAACTTTGATGGGAGTGGTTTGGTTATGCGTCATACTTTTGATGGGACCAGTTTAAATCTTTTGTGTTCGTGTTTACGCTTAGGGTTTGGTTTCATTAAACCGAAGTGATTGTTTTCTATGTATCAATAAGGACAACTGAAAGTTACGAGTTTGATAAGATTAGGACTGCTGGAGTGACGGGAAACGGCACTATATTATAAAAACAGCCAGGGCGACAATCCCATATGTTCAACCAGAGATGAAATTTCGTAGCCCTCACGGCCAATTTCACCACGAGCCGCCACTGACCACAAGTACTACCAGCCAAGATTCAATGAGGGCAGGATGTTAGGTTTCCATAAACTACTTTAACAACGTACCAAAACGGTGGCGTAACAAACATATTCGCCTTGGTAAAAATTTGACCCTGACAAGTGCCATGGGTGTGATGATTATGAGGACAGATATGATGATGAAAGTGATCAAACTTTGGTAAACAATGCACGGAGTTGCCGCAGATTCTTATTGCAAATAAAACAGCCACAATAATCGAAAACATTGTTTTATTCGACGTTTCGGCTTATGCGTAAGTAATCATCAGGATTAACAAAAAAATGAAATCTATTAACTCGCCCAATTAGAATCTACAGCAGCTCCGTGAAAAAGAATGAAAATCTATTAACTCGCCCAATTTTTTTTATTCCTGACGATGGCTTACGCATAAGCCGAAACGTCGAATAAAACAATGTTTTCGGTTATTGTGGCTGTTTTATTTGATCAAACTCTCATTTGTAACGAAAAACACCAAAAATAGTACCTTAAGAAATCGAAGGCACTTACAATCAAACGTGAAATGATAATATGCCCGTTGTGCTTGATAAAGCTACTGCAAAATAATGGGGGATATTGGCTTCAGTTCTGTGGGCTGTGGATAACAAAGTGTCATTAGAATATCAGCTTTTGTTAGAGACGAAAATGCCAGTAGTAGAATGTGCCGACGAATGCAATAGAATGCTTTTACCAATACCAAACTATAACTTTGAAAATAATCTTTTGTTGAAATCCTGAATTCACTGAACACGTGTATATAGGGTGTTCCATAATTTTTTTATCATTATGAAATCTATTAACTCGCCCAATTTTTTAAATTTTATCTCAAACATTTAACAGTTAGTGCAGCAACAATTCACAATTTTTGTTTTATTTTTCAGGCGTTCATACTTTCGGGTATAGAAATGACGTCAATGCAAACAGAAAAGGCGTTTTGTGTGTTGGAGAAGGACTTCTCAACCTTTTTTTGGCAGCGACGTCCTTTAATTTATTGAAAGTCTTTGCGTTTCTTCACATTTGACAGTGATATATTCAAAACATGCATATTAGATATTTATTTGGTAAAGTCAATATTAACTTCATGTACTCAAGAACAACGAACACACAAACATTTATTAACATTTACTTTACTGAATTATTCAGTGTGATGGGTGCAAATGCTATCACCACTCAATGCTCGTGACAATGCTGTTTCAATGTTGCTAAGGCTTGAACGGTAAATCGTTGTGATTTCTGTAAAAGTTGAAAACAGCGGACTGGCGCAAATATAGGTTGGCACAAATAACAGCAGTGCAATTACTGCTAAATTAGATGATGTTGGAAATTCTGTTGTAACACAAAGTCAATAAGTGTAAAAGTCTTTTCCTGCAAAATTAAGCATCAAATTAGAATCAGAGGATAGTTATGGTAATTCTTTCTGAGATTCAAGAAAGAGGTTCCCTTTATTATATTTCTTTCTTTCAATCGGATTTTGTATCAAATTTAATTTGGTACATTTGTTTTCTTTCTGACAGTTCAAAGAGCAAAAGGTTTCCCGATGCTTGTTAATGCAAAATTGACATTTTGTGTGGGGCTTGTACATTTGTTTAGCATTAGCAGTGGCGCAATCCGATGATCAATAGTGGTCTTAATGAGTGTCCAGGCCGCAGGGTGTGCAAAATGGGGGCCCCATTTTAGATTTAAGCTACGCATTTTGAGGGGGAAACCATTTTTAGTTAAGACACTTTCAGAGATTATGAGCTTATGTTTATGATTGCATTTACATCATAATGATTACATATTATCGAACTAATGAAAACCTTGGTTTGGTTTGTCTATATGAGATTGTGATTATTACTGACATTCGTGGAGTTAGGGTTGGANGGGCCCTAGTCAAGACTGAAAAGGGTGGCCNTCTGATGTCGTTATCATACTCAGCCAACCGTGATAAGACCTTTTGGTCAAGCCTAGGAAGGAGATAAGCGGGCCACCCAAGGGTACGTTCCTAAGGTGTTACGGCATGGCTGACTTAACAGAGAATGCACAACGGTACTCGTGATAGGCAACTTTAAAAGCACTGAAAGTTGTGAGTTGTGAAAACAAAACTAAACAAAACTAACAACACATAAACGTTATGCGATAGCAAGTTGGCATCGCTCCCACTTCTTTAGTTTTTCGTTCCATTTCTCTACATTAATCATCTATTAATTAAAAGTTTATAACACACATTCCCCCTGAAAAAGGCTTGGTTTCCTGAATTTGTTCACAGCCATATCCTTAAGGGACTCCATGAAACTGCAGGCAACAACGAAGCAGATTCAAAACACTAAATTTATTTTAAACGTGATCTTTTTAACTAAATTCAAGAACATGGCGTGTATGCAAAACCATCCAACCTGAGATTTGTTTTGAAAGGCTTTGAGGCTGGATGAGTCAAATCTGACCTCGTCTTGCACTGACCCAAGTTGTTTGTAAAATGTGCAAAAGTAGCAAATAATTCATCACATACCTTTTTGCAAACATTGCTACACAATACTATTCGAAGCTTCACTCTCTGACAGTGAAAAATAATTACTATTTGGTATAAAGTTTTGCTCTTGCTTGATAGAGTCCTATAAAAACTTTTTGGAACAAATTTTGACTCAGAGTTTCTTTGAGGTTTTAAAGTTTGTTTGAAGCTTTTCTTTGTTTACACGTTAGAGATGCCGGTGAGGACCCCTAGAAAGCAGAGTACTTGCACATTAGAGTGGCGGTTGGGTCTCCTTTCAAAGCAGAGTACTTCCACATTGCAGAATTTGCATTTGGTGTTGGGGTCCCTTTTCAAAGCAGAATGCTTCCATATTGCAGTTGCTGGTGGGAGTCCCTTTGAAAGCAGAGTAGTTAAAGCATTACAACGGTTGTTGGAGGCCTTTCAAAGCAGTGTACTTACAGTAATTATCATCAGCTTCAGAGTATATTATACGAGCGGATAATAGTTCTTCAAGAAAACTGAGAAAAACGTAAGCGTGCAACTCTTCGAGTGGACCTGAACAAGGGGGCGAGGCAAGTGCCTTGCTGGCCTCCTCTTAAACACTCCACTGATTGCGGATATGGTTTAATACATTTAGTTTTTCAACCTTAAGATAAAAAAGCACACTTAAATGATGACACACAAATAGCCTATGATCAAAGTACAAGGGGCACAGTCAAAATCTAGGAGGTTCCCAACCAAGATGAGGGCCCTTGATCAAAGGATAAGCAGGCTTTTCATTCTTTAGTCATGGATAAGGGGTCCCAATATTATTCTATAAAAAAATGTGGGTCACCAATCAAAGTTTAAGAGGTTTCAATGTCTTTTTCAAATTTAGGAGGATTCAAAATCTAACGAGTTTCAATGTTGTTGTTGTGGAATATTGAATCCTTAATTTTTTGAATTATTTTGCCAACACTTGCAAGATTTAGCTGCATTCCTGCTTATAAATCCATTGGTTACCCGGTTTACGTAGCCTTAGCAAAATACCATCCAGAGAAAGCCGTTAGCATTTGTCTATTTATTCAGCATATACTGTACAAAATGTGGTTTTGTGATGTTAGCTTGTTTAGGTTTTGCTGCCATAAGTGTAGTGACTGTAGCTTATCAAGGTCAAGCCAACATTGAAATCTGATTAAAATTTATCAATCGATGCTGCGTATTTCATTTATTTTCATTTCTTTTCTAGTCTCATCATAAAGCTTATGTTTGATTAGTTCTTTCTCAACTGATTTACTCTAGAAGAAAGACATGTTTATCTGTATTTTTGGACAATGGAAGTTCATGAACAGTTCTCACAAATTTTAACTTGGTCCGAGGGCAGGGATGGACAATTATTTTGTATTGGAGACCATTTGAGAAGGCCGCGTTTAGCGGAGGGTCATGTCTTGGTTCAAGGTAGCCTCAACAATGACATTTGCTGTGAAAGGTTGGGGGAACTTTCAGATTTGAAATTTTTCCTGAATGCTTTCGCGGGCCATTGAAAACACTGTGGCGGTCACTAACTGTCACCCCTGCCCTAGAGAACTCCATTATTCAAACAGTTATGTTAACACCAATGTGCATGTGCACACTTGCGTGATCTGCTGCAGTGTTTTCCAACCGGGGTTCCGCGGAAACAGACCGAACTTGCCTGGGACGAAATTCGCAACCACAGTTCTATGTGGTTGTAGCAGTATAGACACTTGGATCATTGCATAGGGTTCCGTGAGCAACGCAAACATTTGCGGAAGGTTCCGCTGCAGCAACAGGTTGAAAAACACTGATCGCCTGTATGTTTCAATAGTTGCTAATGCAATGTTACATCAATTGCTCTCAATCTCTCTTTGAGTCAAAACTAAATGTCAGTATGTTTATGGAAAAGCTTTCCTTTTTTCGTGAATCATTAACGTTTTGCTTTGTCGGGCAGCTACGTAATTTTTACTGCAAAGGTTCAGAAATATATGTTCGTAGTACAACGGATGAAGCTAGAAATGTGGTCGTATTTTCTGCCCATTTAAGCTAAAAAGCAGTGCGCGGGTTGTTATATTTGCTGTAGGTTGTGTGCAGCTGTGTTTTTTGTGTAGTGGTATATGGTGTATACGTGGAAAGGATGAAGTATTATCAAAGAAGCTATACGAGTTGGTATAGAATTAATGCACCAGATATCAGTGTTGCTGTAAATGAAAAACCTATTTCTTTGAAAACGATGACCTTCATTTCGATCTTTCATATATGCGAGCGCTGTGGACACATGATATTTTGCACAGGGGCCTCAATTGCTAAAACCATCACTGTCAATAGTCATGCACGTGAATTGTTCTACCGTATATACACGTGTTCCTTCTTTTGTTTTTTTTTCTCTTCCCTGGCTGTTGCGGAGTTGACGGAAGATATAGAGCTCTCGGTTTGTTTTCCTGAGGTTGCGTTTGCCTGAAAAAAATTAATTCGCCTTAAAACAACAGTAGTTTGTCTATGGTGCGTGCTGTCATGGTGAAGACTGAGATAGGATTTATCCAACACTGTTTCCTGCAATTGGTCAGACATGCAGCTACGGTGGTAAGGCGGCGAAGGGAGGCAGCCAAAATCTCTGCCTCAATGAAAACGTTTGATTGTTACGACATAGTTAGGCAATTCTATCCTAGTAATATGGCATCATTGGCGTGAGCGAAAAGTCTCGTTGGGAACAGTGTTGCCACCTGATGTTTGCTTGCACTTCTAGACCAAAAATGAAAGCCTTGTGCGAAATATAAAGTAACGAAAAATACAGGCGCTACATACGCATGCCAAGTGTGCTCCTGTAATAAACTATGCATAAGAAACAAGATGATAAAAGAGAATGCGAGCAATGTGAATAATGCAAAACATATAGATTGCTGGGTATTGTGCGCAATGGAAACAGCGCATGTACCGCATAAGCACTTTGCCAAGAATTCATTGATAGACAGATGTTGTTGTCATGGGCGTCCAGAGAAATTTTTCCAGGAGTGGGGCAACAGAAACGTCGAAATTTTGCTTATATTTTCAGGATGCTGACGATGCAGTGAAATGGACGTTCACAAAATGCTTTACGCGTTGTAGTTTCTATTCAATTAATCTGTGCTGGTTGAACCTTAATTCTCAATCTTTTGTTTGAAATGTTTTCTACGCTGCGGCTATCACAAATGCTTTTTTTCGTTTCATAAACTGCCTGATATCCATTTTTTCGAACATTTTCTACAAATAAATCATAATTTAAGAATAATCAACGGACAGACGAACATGAGCGGTGAAAAAAAAACAAGTAAGTTATACGCTCTAGCAAAACTGTTTCAAGCAATAAGAAGTACAACTATATGTTGACAAGACTATCAGAGAACTTACTACAGTTATAACTTAGAACATAATGCGGACTTAAAAAATTGAGCAGATGTATTACGAAAACTCGCCACAGAAAATTTAGCTTTGCACTTACTGCTCACTAAGAAGTCAGAACTAAACCTTAACAGTAAAGACGTATTCACTCAAGTCTGCATAAACGTATTCTAATAAGCCACGTATTTTTATACTGTGTGAAAAGAAACCTGCATAAAAGTCGTTTGATTAAGCTGTTCACTCGGGCACGTTGATCACAGTCTTACATTAACAATGGAGTTTCAAACTTGTGGAAGCAATGCTACAGATTTACTCATGTTTATTTTCACACTGTATAAAACCAAACGTGGCTTACCGCAAGGAGCAGCAATGTCACTGTCTATTTGCGTTACCTGCCAAAATGTCTGTGTTCAACAGCCACATGCAGGGCTCATATTCAGTGATTTCAAATAGACACAGATTGCATACCAAAAAGCACACATTCCTACAATAAAACCCAGAAAGCTCATGTTACGAACAAAAACATGAGTGTGCTTATTTGAATTGAAACGATAATTGAATAGAAGTTTACTGTTATGGGGCGAGGGACGGCAAAGTCATCGAATCAAGCCCCTAATAACGCAACACAAACAAAACAAAAGGCACATAAACAAAGGAAACAAAACATAAACAAAATGCAATATAAAAGACACATAACGTGTAAGAAAAACCACAACAGACAGCAATGTAATTTAGCACATTAAACAAACCAAGTGGGGTCACCGATAAATATTTGTAAAACGGGACAATGCGACAAATACAGCACGTTTTTGTTAAGTTTTAGTTCAGTGAAAAATTAGTTGCATCGACTAGTAAAATCAAAAGAATCGTTAACATTAAACAGAACTGGAGCATACAAGCAACAATTAAAAGAATTATTTCACTATAGATAGATATATTACAACACAACTTGATCCAGTAAATATTTTTTGTATGTTGGACAAAAGACTAAGAATGATTTGTTTGTTAAGTCTTTTCAATTTAATACCGATTTAATTGTAATTTTCTTCCAAATCTCTTACTGCAATGCAAACATTAACGTTTGGACGACCTGTTGCTGCTCAGGACGTTTTTCATAACGCTGGTAACATACTCCGTTGGTGATAATTTGTTAATAAACTAGGAAATTTTGTGCAATCATGAGCTGGAGCGGCATCTAAAACCCACAAAAAAAATCCCAACGCCTTTTTCCTCTAATTGAAATTTAATTTTAATTTGTATGCATAGGGAAATGTCGAAATGTAAACATTTAGTCCTAATCCTAGCTTCCAAGGGGTAACGAGGTTAGATGGCGCACGAGGCAAGAAGCAAATTTAGCAACCCATGTTCGAACCTGGGGTCTTTCGGAAGTAAATGTACTGTATTGAAGAAAGTACTTGTGACATTGTTGAAAGTTTTCGGCGCCCACCCAGTGATTCCACGCCCCCATAGTTATTCAGGGCCCGGACAATTCTTCCCCTCTTGCCTCCCTCGTTACGCCCCTGCTATTTTCACCAGGTTCTTCAATTGGCCTTAGAGACAATAACATTATACATGTAACCCCGACGGTGATCATAGGGATATGGAACCGATTGAACACGTTCTGCTTCATCCGACGTAATTACTTTCTCACCCATGTCAAGGATTTAGCTAAGCGCAAATACTACGAAGAGCAATTTGCTCAAAACAGCAGAAACTCAAAAAGAACCTGGAGGTTAATTAATGATATTTTTGGCAAAACTAAACCATCTAGTTTTCCTCAAAGATTAAAAGTTGATGGACGAGTTTACTCATC
>JGI24159J19872_10006504_pt1 | contig 15231 bp, 9 predicted proteins | sample Ectturendosymbi4_FD_19872 | JGI IMG/M metagenome (IMG submission 19872) | reverse complement strand
TATGCATGCAGCCCCAGCCTATGCATGCAGCCCCACCCTATGCATGCAGCCCCAGCCTATGCATGCAGCCCCAGCCTATGCATGCAGCCCCAGCCTATGCATGCAGCCCCACCCTATGCATGCAGCTCCACCCTGGTCAAATCTCCATTGATTTCCTCTTACAGTAGCAAAAAACATTTGGCCAAAATTAGTGCAGGCTGCTTCACAAAATGATTTACAATTTATTTTAACTGCTGACGGGTGGATGATGTATCCTTTCAATCTCCTTTTGTCAGTCCCTGCATGCTGTTGGCAGGGCGGGCGTTGGCAGGGTGCGGGGCCCGATTAGAAACATTTTTACGGAGTCCCATCCAGTGGTGTGTAGAAACTTTTGATGGAGGAGCATCAAGTCACAATGACAGAAATTGGTGAGCCAGATACAACACACCCGGTAACACATCGGTGAGCCAGATACAACACACCCGGTAACACATGAACACTCATTGAAGTTTCATTATTCATAGAATTCTTAAACAACAAGGCAAGGTAAACACCTGGTAGTCATGTTCCGACTTCGCCAAGAGCTTCACAACGTCGTTAGCAAGTTGCTTTTCTGACTAGAAAGTGAAAAGTTTGGCATAAAATTGTTGAAGAAAACATCATGGACTTTCGATTGACGTAAATAGGAAAGATATTTGACTCACGGACTGCTTTGTTCCATCACAACACACAAGACAATGGGAGCTAATCGCGCCAACGCAACATAATCACGTAAAATCCCGTGACACACGAACACCTGTTGATTTCCAACGAACTAAGAAATTTGTACCCCCCTCCCCGTGATAGAAAATACACGACTCGAGCCACGCCCTCTCCACCTCGAGCCACGCCCTCTCCAGAGTTCATCAGTTTGTGTTTTTCACAGTAAAGCCAAGTACTTCGACGTAGCATGTTGGCGTCGCATGACCAGTAACCAACGCACGACTTCGATATTAACTTGGTTTGCAAATGTCCGGCGCGCTGACCCAGGCACCCCTTCATTTTGAACAAACAACTTTAGAAGCAAATTAAACGCAGAGCGGAATATTAACACAAGTCCAGCATTCCTCACCGTCACAGTCAGATTATCTTTGCATTCCTTCTGACTGACAAGTTGGACGTTCCCGTCTTCGTAGTAGTGGACCTTAACAAGACAGCAACAAAGTGGGGGTGGACTGCAGTGATACTCGAATTGTGACGTTACTGTGCCGCGTGTCACGCCGGTCAACTTTGCGATAGAAGCGCGCGTCATAGCAGGGGGGGTGGCAGCGAAGAAGAGGCCACTACTGTTTGCGACAATGTCCTCCCACACAATCGCTGCATGATTTCTTGCAGGAAATGTGGGTGGGATGGAAATATCCGGCTGCTCAGCCACAAGCAAAACAAAGCCACTGCACTTGTAGTGTTCTGCCGCATCAGGCAACACACATCAACCTACGCAAGGAAGTAAACGTTTCACTTGATAGTTAAAACTCGAAGCAAAAGCAACAGTTGCTCCCCGTTGCACCAAAACAAACAAACTCTTTTGTACCTGAGTTTTGAGCAGACCAACGATCTTTGCGTTGCCTCCCTCGATGGTAATGTGCCACTCCGACCTCCAACGACCGTTCCAGTAATTCTCTGGACTGAACTTATGGTCCTCAATGCACACGACCAGGACTTGGCTTCCCCCGGCCCCTGTCTTCCCATACACCTGAGGTGGCAACAATATCCTTAAGATTTTTGTTCTTGAAGCATGAAGTTCAATGAAACGATTTGAACCAGAACCGGCGAAGGTTTTCAGAATAAAAGAACAACAACGGTGGTGATGATTAGTGGAATATTGCCAAACTGTTTCTAAAATTTCATTGCCATGGGCGCAAACTATAACATTTGAGAAACGTAACGTCTTGTCGTCTGGCAGAAGAGTAAGCAGTTAAAAGTTCTTTACAAAGTTCTTTTAAAATTACCTTTTTGTTTTCTTCACAAACTCATCAAAAGTTTGAAAAAAGCAAAAACTTCACAATTACACAAAAACAGCTGATAGCGCCCTGTCCATCTGACGAGGCCAGAGCAGTTCGCAATAAACGGTTCAAAGCAAACTGTAAAAAACGAATTCAACGTTTTCTTCGAGCAAAGGTAGCAGCAGTGTTTCTGTGCTGTTAACGATCTGTGTTTGACATTTAATCCTGAAAAATGCATTTAAAGATGAGAATGACTCCGGGTTAGATCGAACACATGGTAGAAAATTTTTACAATCGCCGCACACGACAACTTGGAAACCCGACACTTGCCAACATTTCTTTCAAAACAATATTTCAATTCTTTTATTATAAACTAAATATTTTTTCAAAATATTTTTTTCTATCAACCCCGAAGCACCCCACAGGGCGAGTTTGAAGACTCCGGGAAGTTCTGTTCAATACATATTGTCATTTTCTCTTGCTTCTTAGTTTCATTCCAGCGCGGCTACAAATTTAATAACTTCTTCACGAAATCTGTCATAACCTGAACCAGCGCGGAATAAATCAACAGCACGCGCCAACAGCATCAGTACTCACGGAGTAAACTCCTTGGGGGTAGTAGTTCTTAACGTAATCTTTCATCGCGACGTCCAGTTCGTTCCTCCACGACTCAACACCCCCGTCCACATCTTCAGACTGGACCTCACTGACGGCTTTCGACGAGAAGTTGTACCTGCTCGCCATCAAATTGACATCATCAACTTTCACGCAAGACGAGCAGAGATGATGGCGAAGTTGTTTGGAACAGATGGAAGTTTAAAGTCGAACACTGATCAAAATATTCCGTGAATCGTGTTCTCATTGTTTCGGGCGATGAGGGGCGCGAATAAGAACGGAGTTACATAATTGCCATTTCAATAATTTACAATCGTAATGATGAGGAAACAATTTGATAAAAGTTCTAAAAATACTTTTAAGAACGTCAAAAGGAGATCATCGTTTAGAACAGAATACATCGGCCAACCACAGTTAAACGTAAGCGTAAGACATTCTCACTGACTGCGGAATAAACGGTAAGTTAGTGGTTTGTTGACAATACACACACTTATTTGAAGATCAAGCCACTAAAAAAACAAACTCTTGAACAACATCTTTTTCGTATATCGGTTTAAAAATAACGACATCAGCAAATGCCACTAAAAGCGAATCTTTGCTGGTTGGAATGCGAAGGACTTGTCCAGAGCGCCTGCATGAGCTGAGATGGCGATAAACACTTAAAAAAGTTGTTTCCTTCTTGGCCAACCCGGCCACAACCCTCCCTCAACCCGGCCACAGCCCTCTTAATACACTGACTTGAGTTGTTCCAAACAGACCCCACCGACTGTCACGTGACCTGGCTTCGAACTCAGTATTTCAAATCAGCAACTTTCTTCAAATAACTGTATTTTTTACTCGTTCAACGCTGGATCGAAATTCCTTGCAACTGAAATTGAACTCGAAGAGATTGACTGGAAGGAAAACTTACATTCAGGTGCATTTCGAACAATCTCTTAGCTCCGGTCGTTGACGGAAAAAAACGCGCAGTAAACGAAAAATCTTATTTTGTATTTTATAACTACTGTATATAAATTTAGATTTTGCTGAAACACACCTGGTCAACGAACAACAGCACTCGCATATGTTCAGGCTCTCACCTGAAAGACTTCTTCGAGCGAGGATCCAAAAACTTTCCGTTATCAAGTTTTCCATGGTTGGTGATGAGCACCTGATTGTCGTCCAACACTGCAGGGGTGAACTGGTCGATTCTGTACTTGGCCAATGCACTGAAACAGCAACACATCGGGACAATGCAACAGATAAGGTCCCATCACCATAAACAATGGACCACGTAAAGTCTAAGGACTATATTTATGTGCTGTTTGATGAACTCTTAGTTTGCAGCTATGAGTGGGGTTTACTGTTGAAATCTCAAGAGTTCCTACGCAATCTCGCATATAAATTTCTAGACTTTTTCAAGACCTTTTCCAGACATTTTCCGGACTATTTCCAGACCTAACATTTCCGTATGACCCACCCACGTCAAACCCAACACTGTAATATTTATTACGATATAAGTAAAACCATATTAATCCTGAAAAAAAAGTATTATGAAACTGTACTTCAAAAGATCAAGTCTGGGATATTATTTTCTTTATCCATCCATCCAATGCTAACAGACCAAAAACATTTTTCCAGACTTCCCCAAACTGAAAAATGACAAAATTTTTCGGTAGTTTTCACGACTGCGCAACAACCCTGAAATTTCTTTCATGGAACACATTTTCGACTCCAGAATAAGTTTTCAAAACCTGTTTGAATATATTTCATGTCTNCGCCAGGGACATAAAGTTNCCATTTTNATTTGATTGTAAGCCGCACNTGAAGATAGGTTACCTGAGCCTCTGAGATAATTGAGTGTACAGCACGTTTCGCGTTAAACCGGCAACCCTGGTAATGATGCTTACGCCACTACAACTACCTTCTGTTCATCATAATCCCTCCTGTGACGGATGTGCACGTGATGTTGAAGATAATAGAATGCGAAAGGAGAGTTTGGTCGACAAAATGTAGCCAAGGAAAGACTGAGCGTCATCTATACCTTTCGATAAGCTAAAGCAGGTTTTTTTAAGGTGTTTTAGGGACCCGATTCGGGTCCCTACAATTGAAAATCGGGTCCCTAGAATTGAAAATGGGGTCCCTAGAATCAGCGAAAATTATCATCAGGCCCCTAGAATCAGAGAAAATCGGGTTCCTACAGGTTCATACCGGGTACCAAACATTTTCCTTAAAAACAACCTGAGCTAATGTAAAAAAATGTATGCCGTCTTTGCTTGTAAGCCGCACGAAATGATGGAAATAAACATAAGCCACGGCTTAAAATCGAAGAAATACGGCGCTTAAATAACAATTGTAGGTTTTTCCTTGAAAAGTATGAACCAGGATGCCAAATGTTCATATTAATGATTTTATACTGAGTTTGACCAATGGTGTTGTGAATCTGCAAGTCAAGTTGACTCCAAGGCATCTGACTATCAAGTAACATCACAACTGTTGTCAAGTCCTGTTGAGTCTTCCATTTTTGCTGTCGATTAATTTCGTGTAACTCGATTTTGAGCAGCAATGTTAACTTTTTGGGAAGAAACACAAAAAATACGGCAGTTTTCGCAAAGGTTGGAATGTTTGGTGTTCCCAAAAACTTCTCAAGCACCATTTTCTGAAATAGGATCATTCTTTCCAAAACAGTGAGTAATTTTTGTAAACATAAACACAGATGTACTTCCATACTACATCAACAAGCAGTCATTGCTAAATTTCACGCATTTAAAAACATAAATAGAATGGTTACGTATAGTCAAATGGGGTAAAAAAAACAAAAATTTTAAGTTTCTAATATCTCTAAAACAAGCTAAGGTATTTTCTTGGTCTTTTGATAGAACGTAACCCCCATGCCAAAGTGTATTGTAACATTGAATCTTTTTGTTATCTTTCCCCCAAAGAAAAATTATAGTTTTTTTTACCCAGGAGAAGGGGTAAAAAAAACTTTTTCTGGGTAAAAATTCTATTGTTCTTTCATCCAGATTTGCCTGTGTTCTGTACATTAAAAGTAATCCACATTTTAGCACTAACATTTAGCCATAATGTAGACTTGCAATGATTTATTTACAGCATGCTTTCATGCGAAAACAGTAGATTACAATGATCACTTCAGTTCAAGCAGTCTTGAGCAGGTCATCAGTATTATTTTCCAAACTTGCAGAGGTTTGCAAACGTTTTGGACACCATGCTCTCCCTTAAAAATTAAACAAGCCTTTCCTCTGCCTGCATCTTAAGTATTTTCTGGTCTGGACCATGAAAACAATACCCAAAGCATGGAAGAGAATATCCATGTCCTTCACAGTGGGCCAATCCCACAACAAGCGACTTGTACTAGTTCTACTCTCAATTTTGTGCAAGAAAGTTTGCTTCCATACTTGTTGGTATTTTATCATCGACAAACTCGAAGAAAACTTTGAGGTTGTTCCCAGTAGTCAGCTTTAACGCTTGGACAGAAAAACAGCATAAATTTTCCCCTATTGACTCCAATCATTTTTATGCCTTCAGCTTTACTCTTATATGTAGTACTTAAGAAACTTCAACTGAGTACCTAGTGGTGTATTGGTTGGTAACTGGTTTAACAAACAAGACCCTCATCTGGTTTGACTTTCTCTTAACCTCTTCTTTTCTCACTTTGTACTTTAAAAAAATATTTTGTCTGTAATGACTTTCCCATGCATAGATGTTTCTTTTTTGGAGGATGAAATTTCAAGCTGGCCTGCTTTTAGACCTGAAAATAGCCTCAAGAAATATTTAGTGTCTTGAGGTACATGTGTCAAAAATATCTTTTATCTGGTGAAGAAAATCTTTGCATTACTTTTATCTAACTAAAGGTATTTGGTTCCATCAATTGCTGCATGCAATTAAGTACTATTTTTTTCTCATCTGGCCCTTCAGTTAAACCTGCTGTAGTCTGATTCCAGCAAAAATGTCTTATGAACCTACCATTGTTTTAGCCACACAGTACTATTGTGATGCAGATTAAAAAATGCAATTATGATGCAGTTTCATCACCACCACTGTTTTACTACTTTCTGGACTAGACCCTGGGGTTCTCAAACTGAGGGGCATGAAAGGAGCACAGGTGTGGTAGCAACGTACTGTGGAAAATCAGGATAATTGCAAATAAAGTTTTTCACTGTTTTTTGTGTTTCATTGTCAGGTTGGCTGAGATGCAAGTATCAATGCCTAACGCTAAAGACGCATCTAAAATAGTCGAAGAACCTCTGTTCTAGACTCAAAACAAGATAATTGGCAATTGCTTGTGAGCTATTATAGTAACCAAATATATTAACAATACAGCTGAAATGCCCAACAACAAATGAAGGTTGTTGTTTTTTGCAGAGAAGTATTATAGAGAAATTTACTTCATCTCTTTTATAGTAAGATCATAAAAATATACAAACATGGGGTAAAAAAATCTTGTCTGGGGTAAAAAGTAACTAGTTTCTTTTGCCCACGTCAATGCATCCGTTTGGGGTAAAAACAAACTAGCCCATAAAACTCAAGACGTAAAGTTGTCAAATTTTTTATTGGTATGGGTATCCAGAGACATGCATTACCAAAGCATCTGCCAACATTGACATGTTTAGGCCAAGTGCTTCGAAAGCAGCATAAAAGTTTATAAAATCTGTTTGAAAGTTTTGGTCCTATCGAACAGCAACATCACTTTCAAACAAATCTGCAAATCTTATTTGAGGACTTAGGTTGGAACAAATATGTTACAAACAATGTCTCAAAGCCTCTGCAGCACCAATTCATTTGAAACTTTTTTTTCAATAGTTTTCAAGGGGGGCAGTTACTTTTTACCTCAACATTATGAAATTTATTCACCCCACTTGACTGTATCCTATTTTTGGATCAAGCTTGCAACAATTAGAAGCGTAAGATATCCACATAATGTGTGTATTTCTTCAATGAAAACTTCCTCAGTATTCCACAGTTTAGAGCTTGAGCAGCATGCACAGTGTATTGATAAACATCCATTCAGTAAAAAGCAACCGGTTTAATCAACCGGGAAAATAATGAATATGTACTTTTTAGATTACTACCAGCTGGGTGATAATCCTGAAACCAATGGTTCTCCACTTTATCACATGGCACAATTCAAATATGCAGTGTAAGACCCACAGATATTGGAAATCAAAGGGGAATTTGGTCCTCACTTTCAAAGTTTGTCCCTCCAATTCTTTTCTGGTGCCGATCGTGGTGAGAAGGCGTCAGCATAATGCAGGGATCAGTAGATGTTACCAAGAGGGGAAAGAAACCAATTAATATTTTTAAACAGATATTTGAAGTTATACCTTAGCTGTATAAAACATTTATCTTGGAAATTTGATATCAGCAAATCTGATCTGTATTCTCTCACTGAAGCTTTATGACAACACAATAATTTGTATTCACCAGCAGCTTAAACATTTTTGTAACATTGCCCTGTTTTATTTCTGTCAATACTTTTGCATAACCTGCTTACTTTCAATGCTGAATTTGATTTGCTACGACTGCAAATCACTCGAATAACATTTTGCTATTCATTCACTGTTTTCTACACCACCCAGTTAAACAATAAATGAAATGGAACAAGTGGACTATCATCACACCTCAGGTTTACTTCACACAGCTGAACCTCACCACTAAAGATTTTATTTGAAGATTTCAGGGCTGAGGATTTAAGCTCCAGTACATCACCTAATACAAGCACCAGTTATTTTTCTCCACAACACAGGATCTGAATATTTCTGACATTTGGGCACATCAGCAAAATTAACTACACAATACAGTTCATTATCCACATTGATCATAGTCAAATCACAAATTTTCTGATGTTACAATGATCTAAAATGAACTATAGATAGTATTTTTCAAAATTGTAAGAAAACATCTTTGGAAAGCTTCAACATTTTTTTCAAAGAAACACTGCATTTTTTACACAGCAAACAAACACATATATTTGGACCGCAAGCTGCATTATGAGATAATCTGCAGGACAGCCACATAGGGCAGGTTTGTGTCTAGTACATGCACACTGGAAACTCAAAGGTATTTTTCCAAGTGTTGCAAGTTTAAGGTAAGGGTGAATTTGGTTTTACTGAATGTGGGATAACATTTTAACTTGTATTGATTGCAGCAACTAGATCCTTGCTAGCGTAGGTAATTAGCAGCACTGCTAGATTTGACACACACAGAATAACATTCTCAGAAGGTAAGTCATAACAACAGCATTTTTGCCTGCATTTTATGTTACCAAGCATCTGCATGAGCATGATAAACAAATCAAATCTGGAATAGCTCAAAGTTTGAGGGTGCAAAAATTAGATCAAAAACCTACATTTTCACAAGAAGATACTCAAGAAAATTACCGTATCAATGCATTCTCTTGTGCAAAAGAAAAAATTAAAAATGCTCAGCAAATATCACAGGGGGTGAAAGCTCAGTGGCAGAGGTTGGATGTTTGATCCAAGGCCACTGGGTTAGTTGTAGCAGGACACCTTGGGCAGAAGCGTTCACATTAACACATTCGCTGCCATGGTACGATATATTCGTACTTTGAAATCAGCCTAAAACAAGCAGTTTTCGGTTGCCTTACCAACTGCATAGCTCCTCTACTGATTGCGCTTGAGAGCTGTTCAAACCCTCAAAAGATTCAGCAAGGCTCCTAGTCCGCAATGCAAAAAAAATTGGTTTTGGTTTTTTTGTGAGTGACATCATAAGTGAAGTACGTTTTTGGCCATTTTGGCTCGTGTTAGCTGGCCTAGGGCCCAACTGCTAGATGGAAGTATTTCGCTGAAGTTTTCATTGGGAACTAGGCTAGCATCCAAGTCTTTTGAGCCTTAATCGACTTACTAGTGTTTCTAGTTCAAAAGTTACGATCGAAAATTAACAAATTAATTATCTGATTATGGGATTAATCAATTATTTTGTTTATTTTATATCATAACTTTTGAACTTGAAACCTTAGCAAGTCATCCAAAGTATCAAAAGACTCAGATTTTAGCCTAGATTCCAACAAACAATTGAGCAAAATACTTCCATCCAGTGGTTTGGGCCCAAAATCAGATGAAGGTGGCCAAAGAGTCCTAAAAGTACTGCACTTATGATGTCACTCACAAAAAACTTGAAACCCACAACCGAAAATTTGGTTTCATTGCGAACTCGAAGACTTGCCAAGTCTTTTGCGTGCTTGAACAGCTCTCTAGCGCATTCAGCACCAGAGTTATGCCCGTGCAAAGACACATGTGAACCGGGTGATTCCATATGCACCGCTTGAATTAACCTGGCTACGAAGGTGTTAAACGCCATGGCAAAAAGATTAATTCAGGCTTTGGCCTGCCAGCAATTGCTGTCAGCTAAAACAAAATTAATAGACTTACAAACCTGAGCATTCCTTCAACAAATGAGTTGTCATTGCTTAAGAGTGTTCGAACATCTGCAAGAATATAAACAAGCTAAATATTGCCAGCAATAACTAATATACACAAACTGTCTTTATGACTACAACAGGGCAGAAACATTGTTTACACTTTCAGTATCAGGCCCATGCAGGATATTAGGCAGTTTTTGTGAGTTAACATGTTTATGCAAGTTTCATAAAACACCTGGTTATTAAACAAGAGCTTCCATTGTTTAATCTGCTATTTCGCTTCATAGTTTTCACATGTAAATGTACATAATTCCACAATAAAAATAAAAGCCAGTATGCAATAGATGCCATATTGCTGCATAGGCAATATCTATTACATAAACACCAAGTGCGTAAAGAAACACAGGCTGGTATAAAAGTGTTGAGTGACTGGAGTTTTGTTCAAAGATGCTAAATCCCTAATAAGCTAGTACTACTGTAAAGCAAGCACAATTGTGGACTATTTAATATGATCTTTGACTGACATGCCCTGAAGGTTCTGCTCAGCATAGGCATTTTTAAATTCAGATAAAATGTGCAAAGAAATAAAAGATGAACACAACCTTTCATTTTTTACGTTTTGGATCAACATAGTTTTACATATTTTTAGCAAATTTTCCCAAGTTGCAGCAAGGTAACTGGACTTTAGCTAATTTCCTTACATTGTAGTGGGGTATCTGGATTACTTTTTCAAGTATGAAAACTCATTAGACTGATAATTTAATCTTGCTATGTCATCCACAATGTCAACTCAAATGTGTTGGTTCTTTTCCGTGTACTTGAAACCTTTGTAGTGAACTGTATAGGGTAGTAACTCTGGTAACTCCACATTTGCCGTCAAGTAGAAAGTGGGACCTGAATTGTTTCTTCCACCATCTTACTATATTGGATAACGTGGTGCACAATGCTACCGCATTTTTCAGACCATAAGGTGCACTTACAATCCTTTAATTTTCTCAAAAGACGAAAGTGTGTCTTATAATGTAGTGAGTCTAATGTATGGATCCAGTTGTGCTTTCTTTATGTGGTAAACGGTGCTATTTATTCAATTGCAAGTTATGATTTTTTGTAAACACACCATCGTGTTACATAATAAACCAACAACAATTGCAATGAGCCACACATGTGGTTCCATGAGTAGCTGGCACATATATACCTCAGTGTTGAAGCACAGATTGTATACTTCACGAGGCTACTGCACAGAGCTATATGTATTACTCTGGAAGGTTTTTGACTACATTGGTGCACACCAAATCAAACACGTGCTTTTAGTTTATTTTATTCAAGTCTAGCGGATTAGGCATGTGGGACAGATAAACTCCCTTGTATGTAATCTGCCATTTTGCACCCTATAATCCGGTGTACCTATGTATGAAAAAAGAACAGCTAGCATTCAAAAATTGAAAATGCATCTTATGGTCTGTAAAATACAGTACACAGGGATATCCAGAAACTCTTTTCTAGACATCCCTGTACAGTGCATGCTTAGTATCATAATGTTGTCATGCTATGCTCACAGAACCAGCAGCGTCAGTATTCTGCAGTGTGATTTAAAGTGTTCTATTCATCACAAACATGACAAAATTGACTTTTTTTCTAGAGTAGTGGTCACAGTGCAGAGTCTTTTACTATATTAACTAGCTAGCCTCCACACAGGTGAAGGGCTTGAATCTATTAGTAAAATTTAATAGGAAATCGATTTCACATAATACTATGCATCTTCAGTCCTACTGTCTTAATCAAATAGAAGCTTGCTGTAGTGGTTAAGGTACTCCATGGTACTCCATTAAAACTGCAGTAGTCCAAATATTATTGTCTGAATATTAGACAATGCTAACTTTTGGTAGATTAGAAGCAAAGTAAGATCCATTCTTGATGATTCATGTTTTTATCCTGCTTTAATATCAAAGTCCAAACAATTCTGATGATTTCTATTATTATATACAAGAAAAAAAGTTTTGCTAAAAATCAGGCAAGTTCCGTATTTATTTATCTATGCTAGAACAATATCTATGCCACAACAAACTCTTTGCAGCAAAAGACCTTTTGCAGTAACAAGTCCACAAGATACATTGTCATGTCATGTTGAAAGTATTTCTTATAGTTGCACATGAGCAACAATACTCGTCTAAACTTAAGTATTGGTTTATTGAAAATCATGAGCAGACAAACTAGTTATACCAGGCAATGAGAATGCCAACAACTGCTGTAGTGCTTTATCTCATATCTGCCATGTTTAGTTTTTGCATGAACCCTTAATGTCTTTGAGAAAATCACCTTGGCCAGGTAGACATAGCTTTTTGTCAGCTTCAGGAAAATTTGCTGAGATTAGCTGAAGGTGCATTAGTATATGCCATTTTTACCATAGTTTACAACAGACACTAATACACCATGATCTGTAATCTTATGCATGATTTTACAGGCTTCTGTACAGTTACCTAAAGTTGCACTTAAACCATGATCTTGCAACATGTCATCCCCTAGTTTTACTGTCAGAAAACGTGTCAGAACAAACAATAACATAACATACCAAAATATTTTCATGCCATTTTTACAGTAACTAGCAGGGTACATGTCAGAAATTTTTGGGTTTCCATATGGTGTCCTGAAGCTGGCCGAAATTATGATACTGGTTTTCACACCACAACTGAAAGTATATCACCAGAGAAAATGCAATTTTCGCACTTTCATTGCTGAGTGGCTTGCCAAAAATGCACCAATTACTATGCATTCAGCTGCAAATGTTAAAATTTAGCAAACAATTATAACAAATGCATCTCACTCCCACAATTCTGTTATTTACATACACAAGAGAGAAAAAATTACCACCTATACCCAGGTTAAAACCTTTATCCCAGGAATGTTATTTGTTGACTGATGTGCTACTGTAACTTTGGTGAACTTAACCATAACCAACCAGATTGATCCATGTGGTGAAAGAACAAAAGTGTTGATTTTGGAAATAGATTTGGGCACAAAAATGTGCACAACATCACCAAAACATTTGGAAGCATTTATATTTTAGATCAATACAAAATTGGAACAGGAAATGATCGCATAAATGAATTCTTACTACAGGACACAATAGATCAAATCAACACCATAGCAAACCTTTCATTATAGTCTCTACTTCTCCAGGAGGAGAGTGGATGATGAAATCATGGGCAATTCTCCTCTGAAAACCAAAACTTCATAAGAAAAATAAAAATAAGCTTAGAATCTGGTGAAAAACACTATAAGGTATCAGCACAATGAATATAATGAAGAAATCTGGACAAGACATAATGCAATGCCATAAACACTAATTTATGAGATATATAAAAGCTTACATTCAAACTAAAAAAACACCTTTTGTCTAAACCTGAACAGCCAACAGCTGAAATGAATAAAGCAGTTTTGGACAAATCGTGGGACTGACTGACTACATTACAACCACTACTCCCCATAGCCACCATCCATCCACTTATCCTGGCCTAAAAGACACCATTTGCTTACTCTAAGCCACAATCGATACATTGTACATCACAAATTCCTAAGACATTTCCCCAAGCATTGGTCATTACAACAAAGAAACACTCAGACTAGTCTAAACATCTGCTTCTCACTGATCACAGCCATCTAACAGCAATCACCAAGCTCAGACATACACGCAATTTGATCTCGAGCTGCTGGAATCAGACAATGGCACAAGAGAATCTGTAAATGAAGTCTTCTCAAGTCAAAACACTGGCCCTTAAGGAGGGTGGCACGCATGGGCCACAATAAGAAAAGCTGATGCTACGTTTTTTTGCAAAATAAAGTGTTTTCAAAATAAAAGTGGTAGTGTTTGCAAAACAAATATAAAATTTTGGAGCATAAAATTAGAATAGACTTAACAGTTTCATCAACACTAAAATTTTTTGACTGAAGATGGATTATGAATAATCCAAAACGTCTCAAAATAAAACATGTATAGTTTTTTGAAGACTATTTCAGTGTTGATGAAAATATAAAATTGTTTTAAAATGAAAACATTTTTATTTAGAAACCATTTGCAAAGCAAAAGTGTTTTCAAAATGAAAGTAAAATTGGTTTTGAAATGAAAATATTTTCATTTGCAAATGCTTTGTCTTTCAAAAATGCTCACAATCCAAAAAATTTTAATTAATGTTTTCAAAACAAGCTGTTTCTGTTTTTTTATTTCATTTCAAAAAGATTGTTAATATTTATTTTCGTCTATAAAACAGATTTTGTTCAATTTTTATATCAGCAATGAAGTAACTTATGTAACAAAAATTAGAGGGAGTAAAGGCAAACACCCCAAACAAAATTAACTACCAAGAAACTGAAGTCACTATTTATTACCAATGTCTTGTGCAAACTTACAGATCAAAAACAGGAAACTTACAAAAAATGGAAATGATCACAATAACATGCATATGTAACAGGTAATAGTCAGCACGAAATTATTGGAGAGCAGTATATAATCATTGAAACATACCTTTTCATCATCACTGATCTGCTCATCATAGTCTGCCATTGTGATGTCTTCAGAAAAGCACAATTTTTTAAACTAGCACTGAAATGCAATCTAGAAAATCATAACTTTTCAACAAATTGTTTGACAGTTTTCTTTCAAGAGGTACAGTAGAATTCGCTTATAACAACTTCAGCTGCAATGAGTTAACCTATAGCGACACTTTTTCTTTGTTTCCAGCAGAATATTTGTCTTTCACATGCATTCGAGTTCAGCTGCAACAACCTCACCTATAAGGACACTTTTGGTCCCAGTAGATAATTTTTTGCTTTACAACAACAGTTTCAAGTTTTTTTATAGTATGAAGTGTAACCTCAGCTGTGAAGTCACTACACAAACCTTTTATGACCAAAAACTGATGTACTTAAGCAGAGAATCATTGAGCCATGGGTGTGACATAACAATAACATCAGGGAGTCAAAGGAAAGAATTCCATGTTTTAAGGTAATGTACTGTATTAGGGAATGTTTCGACTATAGTTAATTCGATCAAGACTTGGTGCGGCAGTGAGTAGAATGTCGAATATAAGAAACAGTATTCATCCCATTGTAAAAAAATTCTCAAAAAATTCTACAGGTTTTAGATCAGGGGTGCCAACCCGAATTCATCTTTTTGCCCAGTTTCATGCAGCTCTTATGTACAGGGTGTTTCACAATTGTTGAAACAAAGCGATTGGGCACAAATCCAGGATTTTAAATGATACCACAATGATGATTACATTT
>JGI24159J19872_10006500_pt1 | contig 15234 bp, 10 predicted proteins | sample Ectturendosymbi4_FD_19872 | JGI IMG/M metagenome (IMG submission 19872) | reverse complement strand
GCGAAACACTTTGGCCTAACGGTTGGGCCCTAGGCCAGGCAACATGAGCCAAAATGACCCTAAAACTACTTCACTTATGACGTCACTCACAAAAAATGCGCACCCCCCAACCAAAAAAAATTTTTTCGAGTGCAATCTACTGGACTGGCCGATCCGTTTGAGCCCTTGAACAGCTCTCTAGCGCAATCGGCGGATGAGCTAGGGCTTTGGCAAGCTGCCATAAAGTGATAGCCACCTAGTTACGTTACTAGAAAAAAGACTTTGGTATCCAATATCCACAGTCACAATAGTCTTTTCACTTTTCTTTGCGAACTGTGCAAATGTAACCACACGTGATGCACTCAGCTTCAAAATAATTTAGTCCTTTTCTGAAAAAGAGATACTTCTGTCATATTTCTTCATTTTTCAGCATTATTGATTAGCTCAACGGGGCAAAAATTTATGTGAATGTTAGTAGCACGTAGAAATTTTTAGTGGCGCCTATAAGCTTTGCCACACAGCATTCATTTGCATAAAGTGTAAAATGCAAGAAAACGTTCGCGCGCTCCAAGTTTTTGATCGCGCGGCGCAAGTGCGCGACCGCATTTTTGCAGCCCTGGATTAGCTATAATTACTAGAAACTACCACACTAAGTTGTGTACAATACACTGATCACTGTATCACGGTTAATCAGCGAAGCTAGTGCAGTATAATGGTGTCTGCAGACCGCACTCTAACGCCAAAGTCATTGAGATACTGAAAAAAGGATTTACCACAGTTATGCAGCGATTAATGTGAAAGCATTCCCTCCTTTCCAATGAAGAGCATCGTATGTTTCAGCATTGCGCAAAGGCACGGAAGCAGACGCAATGAGGTTGCTATATCATGCTGAAGTACGCTGGTTATTGAGAGGAAAAGTTTTAAAAGGTTGCTTCACTTGCAACAAAAGTTGCGCGTTTTCTTTGCTCAACAAGCACCCCGAACGTCAACTAATTTTCAAGACAACGTTTGACTTTCAAACTTGTCCCACTTTTCGGGTATATTTTAGAGCACAAGTTGTTTGAATGTCTTGTTTTCAAAGATAGGGATGTACGTTTTTGAAGTTGCCAGTAAGGTTTAGGCGTTGAAGTCAAAGTTGAAGTTATTTCAAAGTAAAGCGTCAACATGCGATTTTTCATATTTTGAATGCAAACAAAATTTCTTTCAAACTATTAATTGCGAGACTGAAGACGCAAGCCTGGAATAAAAAATAAAACCAATTGCGCATGAGCATCTCGATGTTCTTTTACAAAGTTCCAACGTCTGTCTATTTTCCAAAACACGTTTATTTGAATCTTATATCTCTGCTATGGATTGTGCAGCCCGTCAGAGATGAGAAATGCGACTTGAGCTACTTGCAATTATTGAGTTTCAGACTTGATCCAAAAACGGAATTTAGAGCTTTTATGAACTACCCTAATCTTTGGGTATTTCTTCTCAGTATTCCTGATATCGCAATCTCAGTCAAAAAGCGATTTCTGTTCTTGTTCGCATGCCAACAATCTACCTTTGCGAGCAAGGATTTTCTGCTCATGTTAAAATTAAATCAAAAAATAAAAACTCACTCAAGGATGTTCATCTGGAAAATTATCTTCGTCTATAGAAGATTAGGTATGGCAGACAGAAGCACACACTTGAAATATTAAGCAACATAAAAAGCGCTTGAAGTTTGCAAATTTGCAGTAGCAGATGTTAGTGCATGAGTAGTTATATACGTTGTGACAAATCAACATTTCTGCAGGTGACGTCAGCATTTTTCAGTGACGTACCATCCTGTTACATCATGGTCGCCATTTTGTCAGCAGTGATGACGTCAGCATTGATTTATCATTTCACGACACCATATCCGATGACGTCACAAACGGTCGACATTTAGTCATCAATAGTGACGTCAACATTCATTTGTAACGTGGCCATTTTGTTAGGTGTTTTACATTGATGGTCAAGCAGGTGCAAACTGATAAAATTGAGGTAAAATATTGTTAATTTGATATGTTTTCAATCAAAAATCAAACTTAACGAAATCATTTTCTTGCAGATATTTTAAAACTAAGTTGTCACTATGTTTTTCACAGATGACTCGAACCCAACAATTGCTTAAACTTTTACAGTTTTTTAACCTAATTACATTGATAGTGAAGTCAGCAATAGTTGCAGCACGGATGTGATACTTTCCCAGGGGTGTCTGGTGTCGCTGCTGCTATTGCGCCACTCGCTGCTGACGTCAGTCGCGTTGAAGCTGTCCGCTTTAAATCTCGCTAGAACGCAGCAATGCGCAGTCATCAATTTATATAAAGATCTGGAAGTTCGCTATGCTAGACTTAAGCATTTTTGAGAAACACCCGTTTGCAACATCTCAAATTTATTATACACACGAAACAACACGTATAGGGTTGTAATCAAGCACGACTTGTAAGTTCTTAAGATTTGATGATGCCGAAATATTCACCAACGCAAATAATCTTCACTGTTGCTAGGAAGCCGTCGGAGAAATATGGTGGAATCGCATTTAGCATGAAGCCGACAGCCATTTGTTTTCAAAGAATGTAAATTTCACGCTATAAGCTTTCACTGTTTGCAAGTTTGTTTAAAAGTATGAAGGTGAAAACGACAGCACGGGACATTTCAGACCAAGATAACATTCAATCAGTTTATTTTTAATGCAGTGAAATTCACATCAAGGAAATGCAGATGCAGTACACCGATTAATGTTCGTTCACTGCAAAACGGTTGGTTGTAACATGCTTAATATTTGTTTGTAAACGGTTTTGGTCCTTTCTATTTGATTGAAACGCAGAAAAACATCCCGGCGTGTTGTAGTGTTTCAATAGATGTAAATAGTTTTTCATTGGGTTGTTTTAAAACTTTGTAATTGTGTCTATTTGCAAATGTTTTGATGCTTCTATAATTTGAAACGCAAAAAACATTGGGATTTGTTCCCTTTCAATGTATTTTTGCAAACCAGTTTAAAAAATGTTTTTTATTGACTTGTTTCAAAACTCTGTGTCTGTTTGCAAATAGACTGAATCATTGTTACTGAAACAACGTTTAGAACAAATCACAAATTTTTCAGGAACGATATAGTACAAACTGATCTTTGCGTTCTAAATCGTTTTGAGTATCAGAGCAATGAATTGTGCAAAATATCTTCATATTCATATCAAAAAAATGAGAAAGGTGATGCAGAATATTTCGCATTAATCAATATACATTATAAATCGGTTTTAATGCAGTGAAATTTCAAAAATATTGCAAACATGAGAGCCAATTTCAAAATGTCGCACCCTGGCAGAGAAATCATATTATAAACGTTTGATTTCAAGTCTGGCATTGCATCGGTATATCATTTGATGGTATATGTCACAGATAAATGTATCGAGTTTGTATCAGGTATTGAATTTGAACATGCAGTTCACATCAATCCCAAGTAAAGCTGTAATCAAACCACGGTGAATATTTCCAAGCCACCAAACAAGTTGACCCATCCGTCTCTTTACAGTGGTAACAGCAACGAGTAACTTTTCAGGTCATGTGCACGTTTAAAATGTAATTCTGTTTTGTGGTCATTTCAAAATAAGCACGAGGTAACTTCGTTTCGACATACAAGTGGACAAATTTTTTTCGCTTGTTCCCGTTAAATCAAACCGAACGCCGGTGGTTTTGAGCTCGACTGTAAGCAATGGCTTGTGAAGTTAATTAGTTTCAGCATAGTCAATTTAGTTGCGGTTTTGAATACCAACGGAATTAATGCAATTTATCTGTAACAACACTAACGGCAGTCGCAACAGATGTAATTGATCTGCAGTAGCAGCTCGTCAACTTTGTTAGGTAAGATGAAACGAAATGCGAGATCAAAACACTAGGTCAAATGACTCTCGCTATCAGATTTTCGTTTTGCGCGGCGTTTCCATTTGATTATGAAAATACTTCCATTGAATTAATCAGCACACGACAACCAGCCATGTTTTGTAACATGCAGCTACAACAATCATCGAGTAAAGATGCAAGTTTTCAAATCAGGGTAAGGTTTTTCACTTTTCCTAACAAGTAAACGAGGCTTGACGTATAGAGCGGGTACCACAATGGTTCAGGTCATGTGCAGAATTTTTCATAGTTATGAGATGTTTCATGGTAGTGTGCACTGCGACTCAACTTACACCCACCAAATCAATTTAATTTTTGCACAACTGTACTCTCAACTATTTACAAAACACTGTACAACAAAAGCTTCTAACTATATTAACAAGCTGACCATCTGTCATAAACACTCTTTGAAAAACATATAATGCAGAAAAAAAACATGGAGAAGCTTATTCTGAAGAGATATTTTTCAAACATCCGACACAAAAATTAAAAAATATCGGCATAACGCAAGGTTTTTGTAAAGTATTTCCCCATTTTATTTCAGCGCTTCCGAGCGTTTTACGAAAGACACTTTAATTTTCTATGTACGCCTTTGGGTTGCAAATACTTTGTCCTTGACTTGATTCAAAAATTTTTACTTGTTTACAAATAGATCTGGAGCTTGCTTCTTGAAAATCAAACATATAAACAAATTGAAGCCGTTGTATTTTCAATAGATTTTCTGTCTTGTTTGCAATATTATTTGGGCGATAGTAGAATGCTTACCTAATACGTGTTAGGAAATCATATAATTTTCACACATACTGTTGAATGTAAAGTCATGTTTCAGTCGTGTAAAGATGAGAATCAGTTCTCATTTCGGAGAATTTACGGAGCGCAAGTTGACGAATCGCTTATAAGAACGCATTGAAATAATCAGAAAATTTAAAGAAAATCAAAATTTAATGCTCAAATGCTTTAGTTTCATCGGTGAAAATGATTGTTCTTACGAGTCTGATGGCAATATTTCGGCATATCTGAATCCCAAGACTAGTGTGGAACGCAGCAAAGTTTCAAATGCGAGCTTTCCACCGGCGAAAAACATCGAGTCGTCGTTACAGTCTTAATTGAATTAGAATGTATTCTCTAGAGATATGTCATGGACAAACAGTGCTTCATAGCTGAATTGCATTGAAAATTAAAAACATATTTCGTCGCACATTTTTTGTTAAGCTGTGAGGATTTTGAAACATTTTATACCAAACTATCAAGTGTTACAACTAGAAATTTGCAAACAATGTAGAAAGCAGGACGTGCATCAGAAGGGAAGTTTCTTTCACTTGTGGAAACAAATTTACCGAACGTACGCGACTGCGAGTGATGGTTCAATTAGTTTCAGCATAGACAATGTATTTGCGGTTTTGATTGCCAAGGGAATATGTGCAATTTAGCTCTCACAACAAAACCATAACTAGTAGCGGAACACCTATAAGGAGTATAACATAAGGACAACCATAAGGAGCATAGCATCGCCAACTTATCACGCAAATGAAACAAAATGCGAAGCCAAGACACAAGGGCACATGTTTCTCGCTTTCAGATTCTCGTGGTGGACGAAACTTTAAATTCAATATGAAAATATTCACTATTGGCTTGCTCAGTACACGACAAACAGTCATGGTTTGCCAAGTAAATCTGGAAATGTTAGCAAAATTATCCATATATCTTATTATAAAACATGTCGCAAGACAAAAGCTTTTGTTAAACCATCATAGTGTTCAGTTTTTCTCTGTCTCCGAAAGATTTTCGCTCTGATTTCAAAAGCTTTCTAGATTGCAGAAAATGCGAATGGTCTTGACTTGCACGTCAGAAATTTTTTAAAGATTATTACAAACATTAAGAAAGTAATTAGTTTCATCAAACTGGTACGAACATATTTTGAAGCAGCAATATTTTGTAATGGACAATCGACCATAAAATAAACTTGTTTTACAAACTTTTTGATACAAAAAACAAATTGACACCTGAACAATTTCACACCGATTTCAAAATATTTCTAGATTGTTGAAAATGTTAATGCCTGATTATTCATTTTTGAGGTTAGCAGTTCATTTGTGAGTTGTCATCATTTCAAAAGTTGTGCTTATCCTATACATTCTTCTCACAAGGTATGAACAAAAAATGACCGGTTGCTGTTGAAAAGCCACGATTTTTTCAGTAATTCAGATAATTTTGAAAAACGGTGACAAATTTACAAATCAAGGTTTGTCAAAGTTATTGATTTGTACAAACAATATCGTTTACAAGTGCAACATCTTTAAATTATGCGACAGTTTGCAAATGCGTTTGCAGCGTTGACGATCAATGTTTCGGTAGATCACTTACAGAGTCTTGTCTCTCCCTGTCAGATTCTCGCGACGGTCGTTTTCACTTAAATATGAATGTAGTATCTGACAACAATATAATCACAAATTTTGCAGCAAAACCTATGTCGCACTATTGCTCTGTGAAAAAAAAATGCTTGGTTATTTTTTGTGTCACTGAAATGTAAATCCAAAAGGTCACTCCTTCCCAAAAATGTCTCTCGCTGACACAGTTTTGCGTTATGCGACATTCGAGAACGATGTGATCATAACATTTGTATCAAAATGTTTCGAATTCATTGAACTGTTTACCGGTAAAATTTGTGAGAGCATTTTACATTAAAAGCTGAGACACGGTACGTATTTCACTTTGCAGTGCGCAAGTTGATAGACCACGTTCCTCGCTGTTGACGCAATTTGAAAAACCGCAACACCGCGTCAGATAATTGACACGATCAACGGCGTCAGGGTGCAAGTTTGAACTTTAAGACCTGTAATTCCTTTGTAACAATACTGACTTGATTTGCTGCACATAATTTTATCTGGAAATAGCACAGTTTATGTACACAAAGTAATGCAACTTACACTTTGAGCTTACAGAGCAATGCAACTTACACTTTGAGTTTTACAGAGTAATGCAACTTACACTTTTAGCAATACATGCACGCATCATGAAAGCAGTCGTACGATGTTCCGTTGAAAATAGTTGCATTTATCCTTTAAGCAAAAACAGACCTCAAAAGCGATGCGTAAATTTTAGCTTGTAAAATTTTCAAGTTTTTCAGTCCTTCTGAGTCATTTGTGAAACTTTTCGGCGTAACATCAATTTCAATCAACTTCGAACCCAGACACGTAATGTCAATATTGATGTGGCAGCACCGTAACTCACTTTGGTAAAATACGGAGCTCGAAGCAATTGCATAAATTACAGCTTGCACGTTTTACAGTTTTGTTTGATTGTGCAAGTAGGTGTTCAGATTTTGCAAGTCGGACCAGAATCATGTCAAAATGAACAAGGGTTTCATCATTTCAACCTTTTGATGCAGCATAAATTTGATCATCAGCGCAATTTTGTTTATTTAATCTGTTCTCTTAAAATTTCTGTTAACGTATAGTTTTCTTAGCGAGGTAAAACTTTTAAATATCTCGTTTTATGCAAATCATTGCGTTGATCGTGAAGTCAGGACAATTCCACCGCATATCTCGCAAAAACGATAAAGAGCGCAACTGAGTCTGCGCCGTTGAGTTCGCACCATTTCGAAAACATGCGTCATCAATGAATGACTCGTAATATTATTTTACTCCAGGATTTAAGATCGCTGTATGTTGTGCAGAACATACTCAATCAAAGTAGATTCACGTGCAAGATTTCATTTTGTAAACGTTCCAGTACATGTTTTGAATGAAAATGCTAGAACCTGTGCAAAACGTTTGACCTAGCTATTAGTTTTATTATAACGAACATCATTCAGAATTGAAGTTTATCTGCATTTCATTTACATTAGCAACAGCAATGGCTCCAACCTGCAAGTTTGGGGATGATATATTTTTATTGCACAAAACTGATTGAGATTCTGATGTAGCTTCCACGTATCAGAGCGATATTTGATGTGGTTAAAAACTTGATTGCGAATTACTATCAGTTACAGACCCGGTTGTGTTTATGAAGTAAAACGTGGCTAATTAGACGCACATATAATTACAACACAGCATTCACAACTGAGGTCGCTGGATAACTGGAAAGGTAAGGAAAGAGGCACATGATAAACTGAGGGCACAGAATGTATGATGAAAAAAGGTCTGAGCTTTGTAAGTAAGTTGTGCATTGCTGTGGTATTACCTCGATTAATGCGCTTTAACGCATTTATTACAGTGTTGACTAAATGTTTAGCTTCAGAACTTTTGCCCATTTCAAGAATTAAGTGCCGGAATGCATTGACAGAGTATGGATGTGAATGTCCTGTATACGGAAATGAATGAGTAAGTTTTAAGAAACGTACGCGACTGATCACGACGCGCCGTCAATGCTGCAGGCATTGTTAAGATTTTTTTTCTTAAAGCTTTGACTGTTCAGTTGCGACCAAATTCACTGGCGTTGAACGAAGGTAAAAAGTTAAACAGAGTTTGGTTTCTGACGAAGGTAAAAAGTTAAACAGAGTTTGGCTATAATGGATCAGACTGGGCATATTGGTTCAAACCCCGTCACTGCTGTGCTTCGTGATAATGACAGAATTAAACGTATTCATGGCCTCGACAGCTTTTCTAATTCAAATCGTGAGTACTGCTGTTTTGAAGTATTTCATGGTAATATGCGATTTTCGATGGTTTTGAAACCAAGCTACAAAAAGCAATACCATGACATGCATTAAAAAATAAAAACATTTGCTGCGAAATAACACAAGCATAACATAAAGACGTGTATTAAATGTAAATTAGCGTGTGGCGTATTAAAATGTGTACTTAAAATGCATTTTCCTAGCTTTACAGCTGGCAAACGTATGAATGGTGTCATCAACATTCATCCTTTGAAAACATCAGTCCTAATAATATTGTGGAATGCAGATAGTTCTTAACTCGTATAAGTACTAAGAAAGGTAGTTGTCCATTGCAGTTAATAATTGCTAATTAGTGTGATTAGATATTTCGTCAAGCTTGATACACTTGAGAAGATAATTCTGTGGCTTCTTGTAATGATTTGTTTGGGTACTCCGCGGCGCACAAAAGCATGCAAATTGTTTTGATCAAGGTTTCAAATGTTTTTGCAAGACAATTTGCTTGAGGCTTAGAAACATTTGTTTTCACTAAATTTAATGAAGAATTTGATGTATTGGTGTTTTACTAGTTACATATGTTCACCTATTACAGGATTGGCTTGCAGATATCGTCTGCATGTTGAAGGTGATAGAGTAGCCATAAGAACATACAAAAAGCATGAGGTGCCACGAAGCACATGAAAGGTTTTTGTTGCTACGTAAAGGCAATGCTGATGAGATACATACACCGAAACAAAACACCAACAACTACTGCAATTGATCAACGCCATACAAGAGCGTTAAATAAAGGAAGGAAATCTTGTCAATTTTTTTGTATTCCACCACACGATTTGGAATTCCTCGAAAAAGACTGGTTAGGTAGGGGTTTTGCTGCAACTCCCCTGGCTATTCCTTGATATTTGTATAAAGAATTGCATTGTCTGCATAAAACGACAATCAAATACTTGTACTTTAGACAACATTCTGTCTAATTCTGGAAATGCGGCGAACATGGGTGCGTCAACTTCTGTGGGAAGTTTCACTTCGGTCAATGCTGGGTTGTCCAGGTAAGTAGAGTTGCCACCCATTTTTTAGCTTTTGCGCTTGTGCCGTATATTATTGCATTAAGCCTCTAATATTCTTTTCTTTGTTTACTCAGTGCTGCCAATGAAATTGCGCCAATGAGTCAACCAGGAGTTACTCACTGATGGCATAGTAAAGTGAAAGATGATTTAAGAAACTACTTGGTTCAAAAAGTGTTTGTCAGCTTTTTTTCATTTGCTGGGCGTTGTGTTTTAATTTGCGATCATTTTAACCAAAGCCATCGGGAAAAACGTAAGCTACAGTAAGAGTGTTTTCCATCAGAAACAAAAATTCATGTAAAAATCAAGAAAATACCAGAAGGCTAACAGGTCATTAAGGAAACTTGTATATGTGATTCTATGTCATAGTTGAAAACTTGTAATATGTGTGTAGTCCAATACGCTTTGATAAATGTACTTTGTGACGGAGAAACACTAGGCTGCTATTCAGAAAGTTGAATTGAATCTAGGATCGAAGTAGGTATGTTTTGGGCATTGACGCGCATTTTTTAAAATCCCTAGTTTTGTGGGGTCTTTGCTTGAACCCTGTGTGTTCCCCTGTTTCTGTCGAAGCCCCTTGCCCCCTGTCAAGCCTCCTCTGTTCCCCAGGCCACCTTGTCTTTCCCAAGGTCCCTCTGTGTTTCCTTGGGCCTCTATGTTTGTTCTCATCCCTGAAAGCCGTGAGCTAAGGTATGTATTCGATCTGGAAGAATAATTTGTTTGTTATCATCAGCAGAAAGGGCGATTTTGTTGACTTCCTCTGTGAAGATTTCATGTTTATGACTCCGAATCACATTCATTGGTCTCAGCTGCTGCCTTCCGGAGAGTAAACATTCTTTGAAATCTTCAAAACTGATGCTTTTTTGACGACTTCTCTCTTGACACCCTTACACTTTTTTTCTTCTTCACCATCAAAGTTCTTGATTGCGTAGAGCTTCGCTCGCAAGCCAACAAACTCTTCGATGATTTCACCACCAGCCACATCTTTGAACTTTCCAGGAACCTTCTTGTTGATTCATGTTGGAATGCCTGATTAATGGTTTGGTGGGAAATTAGATGTGTCGAATTTTTCTTGGACGTCAGGTGAAATCTCTTTGTAGACATCTTCTGTTTCGATTTCATAGCAAAGACTGTCAGTGTCTGTGAACACCAGTTTTGCCTTCAAACCGAATTCTTTCTTGATGTATTTATGAAAATCATACATCAAGGTCTTTGAGATATCAAGGATACTCATTCCGAGATAGACCGGTTTATTGAAAACCAATTCTGTCTTCTTCATGTGCACTACGACAAGATTTTCGTCAAATACAGTGCAATGATCAAAGTTTGGTTTTGCCGCATACTTTTTCAGTGACTTTTAGTTATCGATCAGTTGAATATTTACCCGGTTGTGGATATTCCCCATCGTCTTGCCAAAGACGCTGTTGTTCATGAGTTTGAAAAAATCTTTCTCAAACTCGTTTTGCGCCTTGGAACGAAGGTTCGTATTCACGTCAATGTATGGTTTCAACCATGCTTTTTCGTCAAAGGAGATTCCGCGGTGACCTTTGTTAGTTTCAAACCGAGATCCAAATATTGTTTCAAATTTTTGTAATGAAGAACATATTTCTTCTTTTCATTCATATTTGGAATTAGTTTCTCGACTTTATTGATTTCTATCCGCTCTGGAGCGAGTGGATATTCATTGTGCAAATCATGAAGCTTCTTTGGGTATTCCAAGTCAACTTCAAGGAAACATCCTTTTCCCTCTTGATCAGAAAATGCTCTCCAATTTTTCAATTCGTTTTCATCCATCAACTTGAAACCTCCCACAGGCAGTGGCAAACTCATCGCCAGCCATAGAGATTGCTAGCATCAAAGTATATGATGAATATTGATTTTTCATTCGGATTGAATTTCTCACCCATATATTTATTGTTTGCCTTGGCTTATCGTTTCGAAATCATCGAGACTCCTCCACGAATGGCTTTCTCAATCATCAGAAACATATCCGGATCAAAAAGAAGCTCACGTTTAACCTTCGTCATTTTCAGACCTGCATCCCAAGACAACCCAGGTGCTGTGTAATACCATGCTGGATCCATATCATACTTATTCATGCAAACATTTCTGTAATTTTCAAAGACATCTGCAAGCAGAAGAACGTCTGTCTTGAGATACAGATCATGATATTCTCGGAAATTTGTCATCTTGAAATCTTTCCACACCTTCAGCGCATGTTCAAAGTCTTTGTCTGTGATATCACAGTCATTCAACTTTGAATAAAATGACTCCTTCGGTGAAAGATTTCTTTCAGACAGTTTTTCCAGAGAGTAAAACCAATCATATGGAAAAACTCCCTTTCGCACAAGCAATTCAATGTCATTGAATTGTTCCTTCAAGTTTTTGAACTGATCTGGTTCGAGATTGTTTACAAGTTTGTCAAGACTGCTTCACATAAACTTGAAACTATCAATAAATCTAATTTTGTATTTGAATTTCTTGTTTTCATCGTTAACACTTTTCGAGAAACTTACATATTTCTCCTCATTGTTTGGGATGCAATCGATCTGGCCTTGTGTTGTCCGAAGATTTTTGATGAAGAGATGTGAGTCATAACCTGAAAGGTTATGAAATATCATTGGCACATATTTCAGTTTTCTGAAAAGCAGGTTACATTTATTATGAGCCGCCCCTCTGAATTTTCCGGAATAGTGACAGTGGTCTCGCACTTTCTTTTCGCCATCCTCAAATGGGTTCTTACAAATCCAGCACTCTCTCTTGCTTTCTCAAAATGTGTCCTCTCTTCTTCTGTCAAGATCATCTCTTTCACTTCAGACGACCAAACTCGGTCAACTTCCTTCTCAAGCATGACCTCGAAGATGTCAGCAACATTTTCTTCTTCTCTTGTTTTTGTAAACAAGATTGTTTCAGAGGATTTGTCAAGACACTTTACGTGAAAGCAAAATCCAGACGGTTCATGCTTTTGGTAAGCTTTCGTAAAGCTTCTGTCAGGATCAGACTGGCATGAGTCAATCGGTTTTGTGAAAAACTCGGAATCGACATAAACCACAATCGGCACTGTCATCGAACGCTTATGATTTTTAAATTGTGCCTTTCTTTGGAAGAACAATCCTGATAGCTTTATGGTCCTGACAATTTTCTTCATGCTTTTCCAAGGCTTTCTTGTTTGGAAAATGATTAAGACATCTATCACAAATCTCAATTGTGCTATGATGTTTTGAAACCTGCATCGACACAAGTCTTGAAAAATTCTTGAAAAGACAATAGTGTTTGTTCTCGAAAAGAAGGAGGCGAACCTTTTTTTCACTTTTAAGCTTCGATATTCTCAGAGGGAAAACACACCCTGCTTCATATCGAAAAACATTAACTTTAATTTCAGGATTGAGTCTCTCAAACTTGTCAATATCCTTCAAGTTCATTGGAAACTCAATTCCTTTGAAATTGAGAGACTCTGCTTACTTCTTCAAAATTTTTGTGATTCTCTCTGAGTCTCCGACGGCCACATGAGATACATTGTTTCGCCGCGGATAGTAGGCTCTCGCAAAAATTCTGGTATGCCCTCTCAATGTTTGATGTGTCCGGAAGTGGCAATCTCTGCATGGATTCATTTGTGAGAAGGCAAAAGCGCTTCCAATCAGCCTTGCGAAAGTTCCAATGCTTCACCGGATCGCTGTAGGCAAGAACCTGGAGCTTCTGTGGCCTTATGAGGGAAGACCGATGTTGTGTCCACGGGTACTTTCCCAGAACACTTCTGTCCGGCCGTCAGCTGCTAGGGCAGCTGTAGAAGTGGCCAGCAAAGTCATTGGTGTTATGGATGAATGGATAATGTCTTGCAACAAAATAATCCCTCGTGGAATCACGTTGGTTTGCTTTGCGCAGATGACGTCCCTTCCTTCTACGCTCGTTGCTAAATCAGGTTTTACAACTCTGGTGAAAAAAAAACGGCACTGCCCATCAATCCGTACCACCAGAGCTGGATTAAAGGGTAGGGGGGCCCGGGGCAATTTTTACTGGAGGGTCCATGTGACGTAATTCATGACGTCATCGTTTGTAGAAGTTACGTTTTCGCAGATACGCAAGGTTTCCGTTTGCTTTTTCCGGTAGTCGAGAATGTGCTTACTCAAATGCACATACAATTAGCTGCGAGAAGTAAATACTAGAGTATATTTTTACTAAGAAATTATATTTCACAGGCTAGTAGAGAGTGGCTCGGCAAGAAACAATATTCACCAATAAGCAGAAACCAGAGATTACAAACAAAAACACAAGAAAAAGAACATGTCAAAATGGCTAGCCAGGCTGAGTGTGAAAGTTGTTTCCAAGCTAATGTCTTGTCTTTTATTTTCAGGTGCTGTGTTAAACGCCACTGCTTTAACGTTGCTGCTTGAAAGTTTTGCTAGTAAAAGCGATTTAGTTGCGGCGGCTTAGCTAACACTGGCTGATACTTGCACGTTTTTTTCTTTGAAGCTTTGCGCTTTTCATAGCTCGTGGTGGCATTACAGATTTCGTCATCGCTCAGGCTAAACTCTGCAATCTCGTTTTCTGCTCTTTCGCTCTACGAATCGACTGATTAAAACTTTTTCTGACGGACCACGCAATCACATGTGGTGTAAATGGCTTGAATAGCTTCATGTCTTAGCATGAAAGAAAGGGATAGGGAACCTATTTCCTATCACGGGCAGCATGAATTGTGCAATATCGTTGGCGGACCGCAAAATCAATTAATTTTATCGAAAAATTCTACCTTTATCTAAGTATGACGAAGAGTGGCTTCTCTTGACTTGCTATCCAAGTACCTGTTTATCATGGAGCTTTGTTTTGAGGCGATATTGTGCTATAACAGGGTAAGGGAATATGTAATGCGAGTCATATCAAATGTTCACGCGGGCCGCAGGCTCCCCACACCTGATGTAACACAACGATAGTAACTATCGGAAGAAAAGTGCGTTTCCAAACGTTACCATTTATGACGAAACAAAGGTGCAGTTCGGCTGCCGCTACCTCCATACTGCACCAGAAGTTCGTTCGAGATCATTTATACTAGTGTTGCCACTTCTGACATATCAACATGACATCAGATGTGTTGTTTTCAGATAAATTTCTGATGTTTTGTCGACAAATCTAATGTTGACTGGGTTGTTGTTTTTGTTTTCAACTTTTCCTCTCATTTTAGGACGAAAATAAATTAGATTCATGATTTTTAAGTTCCTCTCAACAATTTCGCACCCTAATGTGTGTTTGGTTATCCTTTCAAACTAAAGAAGCTCTCTTCGTTGCGTTGACGCTAACATTTTACGTAAATTATAAACGACTTCTCCATTTAATGGCCATATTTCGCTCTGTTTCGGATTCAACGAGGGTAATCTCGCTTTGATTTGTTAATAGAAGCATTCAGCTCATTTGAAACTGTAGCGTAACGATTTGATCTATCTGATATTGAAAAAGGCAACAATCTGATGTTAACGAGACTGACCCCAAGGCAACCTTCATTGATCTGAACAATAGTCAACAACAACCAGCTTTAGCACACAAATACAGTCGAAATCGATTAATCGCATAGTCAATTTGTCAAGTTTTTTATGCGATTAACCGTATCCATGGATTGACAGTATCCTGGTATCCTACACGTCAATACCGAACGTTCATCTTACACAAAAGCTTGAAAGCAGACCG